>OCTW011592840.1_pt1 | contig 50525 bp, 30 predicted proteins | sample 1539671 | NCBI WGS metagenome assembly OCTW01 (sample SAMN02144230, study PRJEB22623) | gut metagenome | biome: sheep rumen | host: Ovis aries | place: New Zealand
CTTAATGCGGCTGCATATTCGAATCGTAACATGAAAGTTACCAACTCTACATTCACATACACAAATGGAGTGAATTACAATGGTGACAATACGGAGTTGGTTGTTGAAAATTCAACATTTGTGAAAAACCGTTCGGATATACAGGCATTCGATTTTAATAACAAAAATTCTTCAACAATTGTCAAGGTCAACAACAACACATTCATCTCATGTAAGGACGATGCAAACTTTGTGATTGGAGATAATGTCACAGCTTTTGTAGAAGGAAATATATTCACAGGATCAGATTTCTATATCAGAAAAACCGACTACGAGTTGAAACTAAAAACTTATACTAATAACTTGATAGCTGGCAATTTTATAGAAGATGATGTCATCTCAGAGAAAAACAATATAAGACTTGTGAATGCAATTCCATTGTACGAGGGTGTTTTTGACGGTAAATATTCAAAGAAAGACAGTGTCTTCACTCCTAATTTGACATACAAAAATGCGTATACTCGCACAGTAGCTTTGTTGAAGGACAGTTTGGATACCATATCTCTACGTTTCCCTCGTATAGATAATATTTATGCAGACCAGCGTGGCGTCTCACGTTTTGATAGTACATGTATGGGAGCATACGAGATCGGATGTGGCTCAGACACTACTTTCTCTACTATTACTCTTGTGGCTGGTACGAAGTTCGATGATGGAAATGTATATGATAAGGTCGGACGTTACGACTATGTAGTCGTTAGCTTTGAGAGAACTACGTCAAATTGTGACAGTGTTGTTTGCTATACATTGAATGTCGTCCCTGATACGTCAATAAATGAGTTCTATGTAAAGGAACAAGCGACAGGTAAGGGAGACGGAAGTAATTGGGACAATGCGATGGGATCAAAGGATTTCGCATTCGTGTTCGGAAACCTTCAGAGAGAGGGTGTGACATTCTATGTCGCTGCTGGTACATATCGTGCTGTATACAATAGTGATGGAAAAGAAACTAATGATAAATCAGCTCATTGGGTATCTAAGCATGGATCTAATATCTATGGAGGCTATAATCCAAAGGCAACAGGAACCGCGTCGACAACAAAGGCAAATACAGTTTTGTACAAAACAATCTTTACTGGTGATGTCAATGGCGATGATAAGGTTGCTATAAAGGATGACTGTGAGGATATATTGGAGAACTTTGGCGACAATATGGTATCGTCTATGCTTGTGATGAATGTTGCCAGTGACGTGCATATCAGCGGTATCGAATTGAAGGCGTTGTCGTTCGCAAGAGGTACAGCACCAGCCATGATCCAGTTGAATGCAAAGAAAGAAACTTCATATAAGGCGACAATAGACCACTGTAAGTTGTATGCTTCAGACAAGGGACTAGAGGTTAATAATATCGGCTCTCTTTATATTGACCAGTGTGAGTTTGAACATCTCCGTAATGCGGCAGTCTTCTCAAATCGTAACATGTATATTACCAACTGTACATTCACATACACAAATGGTGTGAATTACAATGGTGACAATTCAGAGTTGGTGGTTGAGAATTCAACATTTGTGAAAAACCGCTCAGATATCCAGGCATACGATTATAATAACGAAAAATCGTCAACAACTATCAAGGTCAACAACAATACATTCCTTTCATGCAGAGAAGGATCTAACTTTGTCCTTGGAGATAATGTTACAGCTTCTGTTGTAGGTAATATTTTAGCAGGTGCGGAAATATATATTTCTAAGAGCGGATATGAATTAAAACAGCAGAGTTTTGTAAATAACGTGTTGGCATGCAGTAAGTATACTGTTGAAGAAACTTACATTGAAAAAGACAATATAAAGCTTGAGAGTGTCACACCTCTATATCGTAATGGCGTTTTTGAAGGCAGTTATTCAGAGGCAGATGATAAATTCACACCAGATTTGACATACAAGCAGGCATCTACTCGTACTGTTGCTTTGTTGAAGGATAATTTGCCAGACGGCACATCACTTCGTTTCCCACGTCTTGAGAATATCACTGTTGACCAGCGTGGAGAATCTCGTTATGATATGACATGTATGGGAGCCTACGAAAAAGATAAGGAGACAGGAGTGAATGAAGTTAAAGACGCTGTATGTGTAATTTATCCAAATCCTGTAAAAGATGTGTTGAATGTCAAGGGATGTGAAGGCTCATTCTCATACGAAATCATTGATTTGACAGGACGCACTGTGTCTTGTGGCAAGTCGTTCGGTACAATCGATGTGACTGGTCTTTCGACAGGAGTATATTTCTTGAAACTTCAGTCAGCAGATCAACAGACATGTCTACGATTTGTAAAACAATGAAAAAGATAGAGACTAGAATTTGAAGTGTCTCTATAAGTTCATAAACTTAGTCCTGAATAAGCGTAATTATATAGGGCGGAGTATATTTTAAGGAATCATCGTAAGAGAAATCTTGCGATGATTTTTTGTTGTAATATTATATAAGATGGATGATGATTGCTCAAAATTTGAGTTGATTGATTCCTTTGCAACAGTTGTCTGCCCCTCTCCTACAATCACAAATTATGCATTCCGTATTACGAATTATACGTCTGACCGCCTTTTTTGTCTACTTTTTTGCACTATTAAGCAACTTTTTTCTAATTTTGTCCCAAATACGTCTTTTCTAAAGACGTTTTCGTGTATCTAAAAGAAAAAAGAAAACAATATAAAAACATGGGTTTACTAGATTTAAGTGAACAGGAGATTCTAAGACGTGAAAGTCTTAAGGCATTGCGTGACATGGGTATCGAGCCATACCCAGCAGCAGAGTATAAGGTTTCTGCTTATAGCACAGACATCAAAGAGCAGTTTAAGGACGACGCTGAAAGATGGAACCTTTCCATCGCAGGTCGTATCATGAGCCGCCGTATCATGGGTAAGGCTTCGTTCGCTGAAATTCAAGATTCCAAAGGTCGTATTCAGGTTTACATCTCTCGCGACGACTTGTGTCCGGGTGAGGATAAGGAGATGTACAACACTGTATTCAAGAAACTTCTAGATATCGGTGATTTTGTTGGTATTAAGGGTTATGCTTTCCGCACACAGACTGGCGAGATCTCAGTGCATTGTGCTGAGCTTACTGTGTTGAGCAAGAGCCTTAAGCCACTTCCAATCGTAAAATATAAGGATGGCGTGGCATACGATGCGTTTGATGATCCTGAGCTTCGCTACCGTCAGCGTTATGTCGATTTGATCGTCAACGACGGTGTGAAGGAGACTTTCCTTAAGCGTGCCACTATCGTCCGCACTATACGCAACATCTTGGATAACGCAGGATACACAGAGGTAGATACTCCTATCTTGCAGAGTATCGCAGGTGGTGCTTCTGCCCGTCCGTTTATCACCCATTTTAATGCTCTCAACCAGGATATGTATATGCGTATCGCTACGGAGCTCTACTTGAAGCGCCTTATCGTAGGTGGTTTCGAGGGAGTGTATGAGATGGGTAAAAACTTCCGTAACGAGGGTATGGACAAAACTCACAACCCTGAGTTCACTTGTATGGAGCTTTACGTCTCTTACAAGGATTTGAATTGGGGTATGGACTTCACAGAGAAGATGCTTGAGCAGATCTGTATCGCTGTCAACGGAAAACCAGAGGTTGAGATTGACGGAAAAGTTATCTCATTCAAGGCACCATTCCGTCGCCTTCCAATATTGGATGCGATTATGGAGAAGACAGGCTACGACCTATATCCAATGAGCGAGAATGAAATTCGTGAGGTGGCTAAGAAGCTTGGCATCGAGGTCGACGAGACTATGGGTAAGGGCAAACTTATCGACGAAATCTTCGGAGAGACTTGTGAGGGCGACTTTATCCAGCCTACTTTCATTTGTGATTATCCAGTGGAGATGTCTCCGCTTACAAAGATGCACCGTTCTAAACCAGGATTGACTGAACGCTTTGAGCTTATGGTCAATGGTAAGGAGCTTGCAAACGCATATTCTGAGCTTAACGACCCGATTGATCAGGAGCAGAGATTCATTGATCAGATGAAGCTTGCTGATAAGGGCGACGACGAGGCAATGATCATCGACCACGACTTCCTACGCGCACTTCAGTACGGTATGCCTCCTACATTCGGTATCGGAATCGGAATCGACCGTCTGGTGATGCTTATGACAGGTAAGTTCGCTATCGGTGAGGTGATGTTGTTCCCTCAGATGAAGCCAGAGACAACACAAGCTAAAGACGCGACATCAAAATATGTAGCGCTTGGAATTCCAGAGGCTTGGGTAGAGGTGATCCAGAAGGCTGGTTTCATGACAATCGAAAGCTTGAAGGAGTGTAATCCAAACAAACTACACCAGGACATCTGCGGTTTGAACAAGAAATACAAGTTAGAGCTCGCTAACCCAACTAAAGAAGAGGTTGCGGAGTGGGTATCGAAAGTAAATTGATAGTTGAGTTAATAATTGATAGTCGAGGATGATAATCTGTAGAGACACACGGACGTGTGTCTCATTGCAAGATTCCAAATCCAGCAAGATAAAAAATCCTGTATGATTCAATAAATCTAGGCTATTTGATTTTTAATTAATTTTAGTGATGCAGAAAACGCAAAAAACGATAGCGGTGATGGGCGGCGGAAGTTGGGCAACGGCCTTGGCTAAAGTCTGCTTGGCTAATAAAGATAGACATATCAACTGGTACATGCGTCGTCCGGAGCAGATAGAGGAGTTTAAGCAGACTGGACACAATCCGTCTTACCTTGTGTCGGCTCACTTTGATGTTGAAAGAATATCGTTTTATTCCGACATCAACGAGGCTGTGGCCAATTCAGATATCTTGATTTTTGCCACACCGTCTCCATATTTGAAAAGTCATTTGGAAAATTTGACTGAATCTTTGGAGGACAAGATTGTGATTTCGGCAATCAAGGGAATTGTTCCGGATGAGAACCTTGTCATTTCAGAGTATTTCAAGAAAAAATATGGTGTTAAGGATGAAAATATTCTGGTTGTCTCTGGCCCTACACATGCGGAGGAGATATCAGTGGAGCGATTGTCTTTCCTTACAGTTGGATGCAGTTCAGTGGAGCGTGCGGAAGAAATTTCGGAGATCTTGAATTGTCCTTTCTTGAAGACGCGAATTCTAGATGATATTTACGGTATAGAGTATGCATCCGTGCTTAAGAATGTCTATGCGATTGCGGCAGGAATCTGTCATGGCATGAAGCTTGGCGACAATTTCCAGGCGGTGCTTATATGCAATGCTGTTCAGGAGATGGACAAGTTCCTTTACGTTGCCACACAGAAGCATAGAAATATCTGTGAACCAGTTTTCCTTGGCGACTTGCTAGTGACTGGCTATTCCAAATTCTCACGCAACCGTTTGTTTGGCACGATGATAGGTAAAGGCTACAGTGTGAAGACGGCTCAGGTGGAGATGGAGATGGTGGCTGAAGGCTATTACGGAACCAAATGTATCACTGAGATCAACAAGACTCTCAATGTTGAAATGCCGATTCTCGAGGCAGTCTACAATATTTTGTACGACCGTGCTATTGCAGCGTTCGAAATGCGTAAATTGATTACTAAGTTGAAGTAAGATTTATGAAACGAATCATTTTGTTCGTCTTGTCGATGCTTGCTTTTATTTCGGTAGAGGCAAAGACTGTGTTCGAAATAGATGGTCCAGAAAGAAGTTACAATCAGATTACTGTGATTAATCGCACATCTCAGGATAATTTTTCTTGTAGACTGGTATTGCTGACAGAAAATCTAAATGGTTCACTTCATCGAGATGAAGAGTATGGCACGTATCATTTTAAGGGAGAGAATGATGAACAAACGATTACAGTGAAGATAAAAAGAGGTACTTTAGTCGGTATTGAATTTGAAGAAAACTTCCCAGTAGATGTTGATGTTACCGTGGATTATAGAGACAATCGTTTTTTTGATTCTATAGTTGTGGTTTTAGCAGATAAGAAAAAAAAATACGAGTCTTTTTAAGTAATATAAAACTAATATGAAACGAATCATTTTGTTTATTTTGTCGATGTTGGCTTTTATTTCGGTAGAGGCAAAGACAACATTTAAGGTGGAAGGCCCACATAATGTGTATAGGCGCATTCGTGTGATTAACCAGACTTCCCAAGAAAATTTTGATTGTCGATTTGTCTTGTTGAAGGAAAATGAAGATGGATCATTGACGCGTGGTGAAGTGTATGGAATATACCATCTGAAGGGCAGAAACGACATAGACACTAATACAAGATGGATAGACAAAGGCACTTTGGTCGGAATCGAAATGCCGGCTGGCTTTCCTGAGGATGTTGAGGTGTCTGTAGAGTATAACAGCGTCGCCATTCGTGTCACTTTGCTCGACAAAAACAGCAAGTTCGAGTCGTTCTAAGATAATTAAAGGAAATAAAAAACAAATAAAAAGAATAATGGAAAACATGAAACTTAACGTGGAGAATGCCTTCGTTTGCAAGGAGCTTCACATGTCAATGTCTGCTATCAAGGGTTACGAGCAGCAGGTGAAAGAGGCACAGGAGATGCTTCACAAGGGTACAGGTCTTGGTAACGACTTCCTTGGATGGTTGACTCTTCCATCTTCTATCACAGAGAAGTTTATGGATGAGATCATCGCCGCTGCTAAGGTATTGAGAGAGAAGTGTGATTACGTTGTTGTCGCTGGTATCGGTGGCTCATACCTTGGTGCTCGTGCCGTAATCGAGGCTCTTTCTAACTCTTTCGCTCCATATATCAAGAGCTCAAAGAACCCAACTATCCTTTACGCTGGTAACAGCATCAGCGAGGATTATCTTGCAGAGCTTTCTTCATTCCTTAGCCGCAAACAGTTTGGTATCATCAACATCTCTAAGTCGGGTACAACTACAGAGACTGCTCTTGCATTCCGTATCCTAAAGACTCAGCTTGAGGAGCAGGTTGGTAAGGATGAGGCTCGTCAGAGAATCATTGCTGTTACAGACGCTGCTAAGGGTGCTCTTCGTACACTTGCTACAAAGGAAGGTTACAAGACATTCGTTATTCCTGATAATATCGGTGGCCGTTTCTCAGTTCTTACTCCAGTAGGTTTGCTTCCTATCGCAGTTGCTGGTTTCGATATCAAGAAACTTGTTGCTGGTGCTGCTTCTATGGAGAAACTTACAGCTGAGGATGTTCCATTCTCAAAGAACCCATCTGCTATCTACGCCGCTACTCGTAACGAGCTTTACCAGAAGGGCAAGAAGATTGAGATTTTGGTCAACTACAACCCTAAGTTGCACTACATCGCAGAGTGGTGGAAGCAGCTTTACGGAGAGTCTGAGGGTAAGGATCTTAAGGGTATCTTCCCAGCTGCAGTAGATTTCTCTACAGACCTTCACTCAATGGGTCAGTGGATTCAGGAGGGTGAGCGTTCTATCTTCGAGACAGTTATCTCAATCGCTCGTCCATCAAAGAAGATCCAGGTGCCTATGGACGCTGAGAACCTTGACGGTCTTAATTTCGTAGGTGGCAAGAACGTTGACTACGTTAACAAACAGGCTGAACTTGGTGTTATCATCGCTCACACAGACGGTGGTGTTCCTAACTTGCATATCAACTTGCCTTCACTTAACGAGTTCTACATCGGTCAGTTGTTCTACTTCTTCGAGAAGGCTTGTGGTATCTCTGGTTACTTGCTTGGTGTTAACCCATTCAACCAGCCAGGCGTTGAGGCATACAAGAAGAACATGTTCGCTCTACTTGGCAAGCCAGGTTATGAGGAGGCTACAAAGGCAATGAACGCACGTCTTGGCAGATAATCATTTGAATCTGATTGATTCTATATATGGCGACGGAAGCAATTCCGTCGCCTTTTTTTTGTTATTCCAGACAGAATCTATATCTTCGCTCTGCTTTTATTGGGTTTTGAAATATGAGGTTTGTTATAGTTGCCATATTATGCTTGTTTGCAGTCGTATCCTGCTCTCGACAGAATGTAGAGAGCAAGGAAGTTGTGCATGATACTGTGGCTGTTGATTTTTCAACTCCTATAACAGAAGATTCTGTTGCCATGAATGAAACTCATGGAAATAACAAAGCCGGGTATGACACTGTTATCAGACGATATGATAACGAGATTGTGGCATATATTAAAGATACTTTCCTAATAAAGAATGGCAACAACCGAGTCTATAATTGGAAGGAGATAGACGAGATGGCTCGTTTATTAAACGATTGGAATTATTCCGACAATGCCGTATATATTACGGATGGGATAGAGTGGGAGGATGATTCCGGTTGTGACGGAGATACAATGCACATCAGTAGAAATGGAATAAAAATAGCGACTTTTTCCAATGATCGTTGTGGAGATATGAGTTCATGTATGTCTGAATATTACTACTATAATGGTAAAGTCGGGTATAAACGAATTGTAAACGAGGGTTTTGGTGGTGGTTGTAGTCATACATATATTGAAGAGTCAAAATATTCCAAAGATGGCGAATCTATTTATGAATATACTTGCAAGGAATCAGAAAATCCTGTCAATGATTCTCTTTTAGTTGACGGGTGGATTGAAACCACTACAGTTTACGAGTCTGTATTGAAAATGGAAGGGAAAACAGTCGAGGTCAGATATTCTAATGACAGTGATACATTGTATTATACTTTCACAGGACCAGATACAGAAACAATGTCGAAAACCTATACGGATAATGATGACGACGATTTGCCTGATATGGCTGGTGAAGCTCTGTCGCATTGCCGTAGTGTCCTGAAATATTGATCTCACATAGATATAGATCTTCGTCTTAGCTATTTCAATATTTACAAGGCTGTGCCTTAGTTTATGACTGATAAATAGTCCATTGTATTTGAGGATTGTTAAGGGCGGAACGCCATAACCCATCCCCACGTGCGAGCCGTAGGCGAGCACATAAATTTAATAAAACCACAGAGACACAAGGGTTACAGATAAAGGCTACGCCTTTTATGAGAAAAAGAGGTGAGAATTCAATAAGAAAGTGGAAAATGATTCGTAGATTACAATTCACGAACTCACGTTAAATAGGATATGACCTTGATAAATTTTATTTAAAAATTGTTTTTCTGCATTTGTATGCGTACATTTGTAATTATTCTTTGAAATAAATGTGGAAAATTAAAAACCGAAATTTTATGAATAATTTGCTTAAAGTATTGGCTTCTGCCATCGGATTCTTTGTTATGATGATCATACCTGTTTCTTGTGATAGTGATGAAGCGACTGATCCAACGCCGGATTTTACAATTACAGGTAAAGTTTTTATCAATTCATATTTCAATGATGCTGATGGAGCCCATGAGGCGGGAACAGAGATATTGGAATTTAAGGCAGATGGCACTGTGGTGAAATATTCTTTGTTCTGTTTGCTTGCTGGTGACTATCTCCAGATGTTGGACAGACAAGATACTGGAAGATATACGGCAGTGGAAAGTGCTGTTATGTTTGCATGGAAGGACACTGTGGAGACTGCGGCGATTATCGCAGATGGTGATAAACCGATGCTGCGTCTGCGTGAAGATGGAGAGTTTAAGCTTTCTGACCTTTCAGCTGAAGGAAATGTCAAACGATTCACAAGAATCCATACACATGATATGTTGGATCCATTGGTGAAACCAGGAGACTCTTTGTTGGTGCTAACTCCGGAAAGTCGGTATTTTGTTTGCTCGGACAGACGATCGTTTGTTCTTAATGTTGATTCTCTTTCAGGCAGTCATGCAACTAACAATCAAACGGTGAATTTTCGTATCACAGGAATACCAGGAGATTTTGTCATGTCTGAATCTTCAGGCGTCATATATTTGATGCGATTCGGAACGATGGGTTATGCTCCTGTCGACAAGGAGATGGCTGATAGTAATCCTGAAAATGTTGTGGCTGTGCTTGTATGCGACGGTAGTGCTGCCGATTTCACGTTGGCAAGCCCATCGCTGGTCAAGGAATTCCAAGATGGAAGTGAAACTCACACCAGATTCGCTAAATTGAAGCCTCTATTGTATTAGAATTATTGAAATAAACAATAAAATGAGGATGGCAAAGGATATTTCTCCTTTGCCATCCTTTTTGTGTGTGGTCAAACCGCCTATTTTTATCGTTGCCGATTCTATCGAAGTTGGTGTCGGAATAATGGATGATTAATGATGGATTGATTAACTTGATCAATCGGGAAAAAACTGAATTTTGTTCGAATGTGACCTAAAATCTCCGATGAATTCGTGATAAATCTACATACTGAAATTTTTCACAACCTTATTTGATACTTTTTAATGTGTATTTGAGAATTATAATGCAGATCTTTGCGTTGACAACTAGAACTCTAAATTTCTCTATCTAATACACATTTATTATGAACAAAAGGGTTAATATATTTTTTTTTGCAACATTCCTGTCAGCTTCCAATTTGTTCGCGTCGCGACAAATGGAAGCTCTAGACAGGGGGCTGCATGCTGTCAAAACTGATAATGGTGTTTTTGTCAGTTGGCGCTTTCTTGGTACGGATGATAAGACAACTTCGTTTAATATTTATAGAGACGGCACTCTTGTGAATGCCCAGCCAATCACAGGTGCAACGAATCTGTTGGATAAGTCGGGGTCTACTTCTTCGTCGTATGTCGTGAAAACGGTGGAAAATGGCAAAGAGGTTGAGTCGAGTGATGCTTGCAAACCTTGGTCTTCTTGGTGGAAGAGCATCCAACTTTCTCGTCCTGCTAATGGAACGGGTGGTTGTTCTTATACTCCTAATGATATGAGTGTCGGTGATGCCGACGGAGATGGCAGATACGAATTGTATGTCAAGTGGGATCCTAGTAATGCTCAGGATAATTCAAAGAGTGGTACGACTGGCAACGTCTACATAGATTGCTATAGGCTTGATGGCACTATGCTTTGGCGAATTGATCTTGGTCATAACATACGTGCTGGCGCACACTACACACAATTTCAAGTGTATGATTACGACGGTGACGGAAAGTGTGAAGTGGTGATGAAGACCGCTCCTGGCACTAAGGATGGTACGGGCAAATATGTGCTTATGGGAAATGATGACCCTAATGCAGACTATAGAAACAGCAACGGTTATATCCTTTCCGGACCTGAATATCTGACAATTTTCAATGGATTCACTGGTGCTGAAATCAACTCTGTGGCGTATAATCCGGGCAGAGGTACTGTGTCAAGCTGGGGCGACAAGTATGGAAACCGTGTCGACAGATTCTTGGCTTGCACGGCTTATCTTGACGGCCAGCATCCAAGCATTGTGATGTGCCGTGGATATTACACTCGCTCCACACTCACAGCTTATGATTTCATCAATGGAAAACTTGTCCAGCGATGGCTTCACGACTCTCCTACAAGTGGACAGGGGGCGTATGGTGAAGGATTCCATAATGTTTCCGTTGCCGACGTGGATAATGATGGGTTTGATGAGATAATCTACGGTAGCGCTACTATCGACCATGATGGCAGATTGTATAGCCGTACTGGTTTCGGACACGGTGACGCTATGCATGTCAGCCGTATGTTTCCGGACGATAATGACTTCTATGGATGGTTTGTCCATGAGGATAAGGGTAGCGCGTATGGTTATGAATTGAGAAATCTGCGTACTAGTAAGGTGGTGTTTGGAACGAAGACTGGCACTGATGTCGGACGTGGTTTTGCTGCAGACTTGGATCCTAACAATCCTGGTTTTGAGTTCTGTAGCACGGCTGACGGCTATTATTATAATAAGTCAGGCCAACAAGTCGGCTCTCGTTCGAGTGCTAATTTCCGCCTTTATTGGGATGGCGATCTTCAGGATGAAATCTTTGATGGCCAGGGCACTGGAGCGATGATTTCCAAATATAATCCTACTTCTAAAAAACAGCAGGATATGGTCGCTCTTGGAAACTATGGTAATGGTTCGTCTTGCAACACAACGAAATCGACTCCATGTCTGATCGCCGATATCCTTGGCGACTGGCGTGAGGAGGTGATATTGTATGACGCGAATGATCCAAGCAAAATCAATATCTACACCACTACGATAGAAACGAAATATCGTCTGTTCACTCCTATGCACGATTATGTTTACCGTCTTGGTGTGGCTTGGCAGAACACTTCATACAACCAACCCCCACATTTGTCGAACTACATCGGTGGCGGTGTCGATAATATCGCCCAACCGGACATATATGTCGCTGGTGAGGTGGTGAAGCGTGAGCCTGTACGCCGAATATTCAACCGTGGCGCTGAAAATTCAGATTGGAACGACGCAGGAAACTGGATCGGTGGTGTGTTGCCAACGGGTATTGACACTGCTGAAATCACTAATGGCGAGGTGGATATCAACGGCAATTATGACCAAAGAATTGAGTTTACAAATAATGGCAAACTCCGTGTGCGTGGAAATTGTTCTTTGTCGGATGTGGCGATTTACGATGGAGGAATCAGCGTCGCATCCAACACTCAGCTTTTTGAGTTGTCGATCGGAAAATTGGAAATAAATGGAGATGCTTCTATTTCTGTAAGCAAATCTTCCGACCATCATTTGACTATAAAAGACGGTGAAATCGTAGGTTCTGGAAATATAATCAAAAGCAACGTAGGTTCGCTCGATATCAGTATGGATGCGAAGACCTTTGCTGGAATGTATATTGTCGACCAAGGAATCTTGAATCTGAACACTGCCAATTCAATAGGGTTGGGTGGTGCAATAGTCAAGGATAGTGCGACACTTGCGGTTAATGCCGCAAACTCTACTGATTCAATAGCTGTGTCTGAGAATGGCAACGTTATCCTCAATGCTGATCTGACTGTCAATTATCTCACAGTGATGATGAGTGATGGCTCTAAGAAAGGATTGAAGTCGGGCACATACACATCGTCGGATTTCGCATGGCTGCATGGCGGCAAGACATTGAGTGTGGTAGTAGGTGAAGACCCTACAGATGCGGAACAGATTGCTTATTCTGAAGGCATTTCCGTCTATCCGAATCCAGCGAATGATAGGATCGGAGTGTATGTGGACGGTGCTGTCATTCCAAATGCGACAGTGATTATCACCGATGTCGCTGGAACAGACAAGGTTGTTTCGAAAATGACCCATTCCATCGACATTTCCAACCTATCTCCTGGTATCTATATATTAAGGGTAGAGGCAGGAAATAGATATTATTACGAAAAACTGACAGTCAAATAGATAAGTAAATCAACAACAAAAACGCATTTAACGATTGAAAGGTTACAACACTCACTGTTGTAACCTTTTTTGTTTATATGTGATCGCTATGTGATATTACATACGGAGTGTTGGTCGCAGGAGCAGGTTTCAGACCTGCCTGCTGTCTGAGAAATTCGTCTGAAAGATGCTAGCTAAAATTGCGAGAGCGACCCCATTGTCAGACGTTTTGTTTCTATAGAAAACAATGACAAATGTAACAAACAAAGATTGTTGCCATATTTGTTAAACAAATGGATCTTTTTGTCAACCATGTTTTTCCTTGTTTCATAATTTTACTAACGTAATCATTCGTGCAAATTCAAGTGTTTGCTCGTGATTTAATTTAATACAAAAACACTAATACTAGACTTGATGAAAAACTTTTTACTCGCTGCTGCATCTTTGGGGATGTCGGCATCTATTTGGGCGGACAATCCGATTTTCCAAACGGATTTTACCGCAGACCCGGCACCTGTTGTGATTGGTGACACGGTATTTGTTTTTACTTCGCATGATGAGGATGGTGTGGATTATTTCACAATGAATGAGTGGCGTGTCTTCTCCACCGTCGACATGGTAAACTGGACCGACCGTGGTGCTCCGATTCAGAATAGCGATTTTAAGTGGGCTGACAGGGATGCCGCTTGGGCTTCACAGATGATTGAAAGAGACGGTAAGTATTATTTCTATGTCACTTCCACGTCTAATGGACCGCGTGTGATCGGTGTCGGTGTGGCAGACAATCCTGCCGGACCTTACAAAGATGCTATCGGCAAACCTCTTGCCGGGCCAAATTGGAACTATATCGATCCTACCGTCTTCATCGACGATAATGGTCAGGCTTACGCTTATTGGGGAAATCCTAAACTTTATTGGTGCAAACTGAATAGGGACATGGTGACTATTGATGGAAGAATCAATGAAACCAACCTTACTGCTGAATCGAATTACAAGTATACTGAAGGTCCGTGGATCTCTAAACGCAATGGCATCTATTATATGATATATGCCTCTCACGGTGTGCCGGAGAAGATTTCGTATGCCACAAGCAACAGTCCCGAAGGCCCGTGGACATCTCGTGGAATCATTCAGGAGAGTGGAAGACATAATGAGGTGAATAATTTCGCTTTCACTATCCACTCGGGTGTGATTGATTTCAAGGGGCATTCATACTACTTCTACCACAATCAGAATCTGCGTGGAGAGGAGGGCTATACTGGAGGCTTCACCCGTTCGTGCTGCGTGGAGGAGTTTACATATGGTGCTGATGGCTCTATCCCCCTTATCCCAGCCACAAACATAGGCGTGAAGAATGCTGTCAGAAATCTTGATCCATATCTGAGGGTCGAGGCTGAGACAAAAGCGTTCTCACACGGATTGCGTATGAACTACAAAGACAGAAACAATATCTTTGTACATGGTATCGACAATGGCGACTATATCAAAGTCCGTTCGGTAGACTTCGGCGAGGAGGGCGCGTTCAAGTTTGTCGCTGCTGTTCGTTGTGCTTCTGGAAAGGGAGGAAATATTGAGGTCCATTTGGATAAAAAAGACGGTGAAAAGATCGCTTCTCTCAGTGTGGAGCCTACTAATAATGCTTGGAAAGAGTTGGAGACGGAAGTGATGATGGTGACGGGAGTCCACGACATCTACTTCACTTTTTCTGGCCAGAATAGTGAAATGTTTGAATTTGACTATTGGTATTTCGTAGACCAGTTCCACAATATTCCGCAGACTCCATACAATGGTGAACCAGCTGAAATCCCTGGTAAAATACAGGCTGAGGAGTATGATCTTGGTGGCTCTGGCAAAGCTTATTATGATATGGATGGGCAAAACCGTGGAGAGGCTTTCCGTAAGGATGGGGTAGACGTGTATAAATCCGATGAAATCGACGGTTTTGCTGTCGGTTACGCGCAAAAAGGAGAATGGCTGGAGTATTCCGTCAACGTGAAAGTCGCCGACGACTACAAAATCCGCGCAAGATTGTCTACAGGAAACGAAAATGCTGGAATCAAGCTATATCTTGACGACGAAGAGATTTCCGACTTTATCCAGACTGCTGAAAATGACGGTGATTGGGAAGCATACCTTATCGCTGAAACAATGACGACAAAAAAGTTGCCTGAGGGAGAGCATATATTGAAATTACAGATTGAAGGCGACTGGATCAATATCGACTGGATTGAATTTTGTGATAAAAACTCCACAAATGTGGTGGAAGTAAATAATCCTACGATTCTTGACGGAGATTATACAGTCTATACCGCAGACGGAAAAATCGCAGACATAATCACGCTCAATAATTCCGTCTCACCAAAAGAATTGCTGAAAAACAAAGGATTTGAGAAGGGCGTATATCTTTTGAAATCAATTGATGATAAAGATGCGGTATCTGTGATTGTGGAATAACGTTATTATGACTGCTCGTTCTTGCGAACTCGCAGAAGGGAATGGGGTTAGGGCGTTCCGCCCTTAACAATCCTCAACTCTATAACCAATTTTTAGACAGATTCTAATTCAAAACAAGAAGAAAATGAAATACAATCATATACTTACCTTATTGTTGGGCTGCTTCATCATCAATGCCAATGCAATAGACTTCCACGTCTCTCCAAATGGCAACGACGCTGCTGAAGGAACGCTTACAGCTCCATTCAAAACGTTGGAGCAGGCACAAAGAGCGGTGCGTGGAGTCAACAAATCAATGTCGGAAGATATCAACGTCTATTTGCATGAGGGCACATACCAGCTTACAAGCACATTGCGTCTTTCCAATGCCGATGGCGGAACAAACGGCCACTATGTACGCTATATGGCAGCTCCGGGCGAGACTCCGTTGGTGACGGGAGGTGTCCCAGTGAACGGATGGGAGATATTCGACGCGGATAAAAACATCTGGTGCGTGAAGGATGTCGTAAATCGTTTCCGTCAGTTGTACGTCAATGGAAAGAAAGCGATAAGAGCACGTCATCCGAATGTCAAACCCAACGGCGACCACTATTTCAACCGTCTTGCCAAAGTGGATACTTTTGGCAGGGCATTCGACGTCTACACGGATCAAATAAAAAAACTAGAGAATATAAAGAGGTCGGAGATCCATGTTATGGTGGCATGGGCCGACCAGACACTTCGAATTGAGGATGTGAAATACAACGGCAACACTTGCAAGATCATTCCTCAGGATCCCGAACGTACACGTCTGTTCCGCAGAGCCTACCCGATGCTTGGCACGGCATTCATGAGCAATCCACCCAAGCAGCAGTGCTACTATCTTGAAAACGACATGTCGCTTTTGGATATGCAGGGCGAATGGTTTCTCGACGAGGATAGCAACACACTTTATTATATTCCGCGTGAAGGGGAAGATATGACTACGGCAAATGTCGTGGCTCCCAATCTGGAGACTCTTATTGAGGTGACGGGTGAAAGCACAAAAAACAAGGTGCAGAACATCTCGTTCAGTGGCATTGTTTTTGCCCATACCAATTTCTTGCGACCAAGCAGGGAGGGACTGCTTAATCTGCAGGCCGGACAGTTCGCTGTGAAGGTGGAGGATCGTGGGTATCTTAAATCAAATGAGTTTATGCTTTGGCATCCTGAAGCAGGAATTGAGGTGACAAACGCAAGCCGTGTGATTTTTGAAGACAATATTTTCACTCAGATGGCTGCCACTGGACTGGATTTCACATCCGGCACCAACGACACACGTATAGAGGGCAACGTCTTCACAGAAATTGGAGGTTCAAGCATTTCGATCGGAAAATTCGCTCCAGACTCTCTGACAGAGATTCATAAAGGATATAATCCTTCCGACAGAGATGAAATATGCACTCGCGACACAGTGAAGAACAATTACGTCCACAACACTACTAACGAGATCCAGGGTGCGGTGCCAATCCTAGGCGGCTATCCAAGATATGTCGTGATCGAGCATAACGAAGTGTCGTATGCCAATTATTCGGGAATCTCTGTCGGATTCGGCTGGACAAAAAAAGAGACTGCGATGGACGGAAACAAGATCAATTATAATGAAATCCATCATATCGCAAGATTGTTGTGCGACGGTGCTGCGATCTATACCCTTTCTAATCAGGGCAAAAACGGACAGATCATGTACAACTACAGCCATGATATCAACGGTTCTAACTGGGCAGACTATTGGACTTGCCCTATCTATCAGGATGAGGGAACGAGTGGTTTTGAAATCGCTTACAATGTGGCTGTGAATGCTCCGAAGGGTACAGCTTGCAACCAGTGTGGCAGCAATAATACCCATGACAACGACGGATCAGACAAGGGTGTGATCAACAACGCCGGAATTGAGCAGAAGTATAAGAGTATCAAGAATAAAGATATCCCATTGCCTAATTTCTCTGAGGCTATTCCACAGGAACCATATTCCTCTGTGTTCACTCTTCCTGGCAAGATAGAGATGGAAGACTACGATTTGGGCGGACAGGGCATCGCATACTACGACAAGGATGTGGAAAACCAAGGTGAAGCCTATCGTAACGACGGAGTGGACATCGTCACCGTCGACTCAATTAGCGATGCGAAAGGATATGCCATCGGCTACACACAAGAAGGGGAGTGGACGGAATATTCAATTGCTGTCGAGAAGACTGCACCGTATTTCTATAAAGCCAATGTGGCTAGTGGATTGGATTTCTCAAGTTTCATCATTATGGTAGACGGCAAACAAGTAGCAGACACAGTCAAGATTCCACAGACCGACAACTGGAACACGTATACAACAGTGGACGGCAAGACCTCCGAGATCGAGGCAGGCGATCATATCCTACGAGTAAGAATCAGCGGAGCTTATGCCAATATAGATTGGATCGCGTTTGCTGAGACAAAAGAAGAACTAGAAGATCTGACTGGCAACATCGACATTTTGTCGGGTGAGCCAAAGGAAGCCACAGTGGTGGATATGATGGGAAAAACATGGGCAAGGATTGTTGCGAAAGGCAGCGTCGACGCGAATATGAAAATCAGGGAGAAAAAATTGCCATCAGGAGTTTACGCAGTCAGATTCAGCAATGGAAAGACACAGCTTATTATCATGAAATAAAATCTTACTATTGATTTGGGAGACGCAGGAGAATAATCTTCTGCGTCTTTTTTTATTTGCTGGTGTCAAACAAAAATATTGAATTTTGTTTGCTGACAGCGAATAAAAACATTTTATTTTGTTTGCTGGTGTCAAATAAAAACATTGAATTTTGTTTGTCGGCGTCAAATAAAATTTCTATGTTTGCTTTGTAAAAGCATATTTTTGATAGAATATAAGGTTGATTATGGCAATAACAAAAGAAACATTCCGTGTTTTAATTCGTGAAGGGCAAGAGGAGGTAAGAGATGTGGAATTTTTTGATCGTCCGTTTGAATTTGAGGAAAATGGACGCTATGTGCTTGTTGGAGTTCGTCAGGCAGGAAAATCATATATGCTGTATAAGCGAGCACGTCAGATGATGGGGAAAGGGTGTTTGTTGGAAGATATAATATATATAAATTTTGATGATGAGCGACTAATGGGAATGACGGCTGATGATTTTGACTTGATATTGCAGTCGTATCAATCAGTTTATAGCGGAACGCCGGTGTTTTTTTTCGATGAAATACAGAATGTGGAAGGCTGGGAACACTTTGCGCGCCGTTTGGCAAACAAGAAATACCTCGTTTATATAACAGGCAGTAATGCAAAAATGTTGAGCAGAGACATACAGACTGTGCTTGGAGGACGTTTTTTAGATGCACTTATATATCCTTATACTTTTGCGGAATATTTGGCGGCAAGTGGAGTGGCCTTAGAAAAAGAGTGGCAGTATGGAGGACAGCGTGCTGTGGTGCAAAAACTTTTTGCTGATTATATGAAATGGGGAGGATTCCCCGAACTATTGTTGTTCCGTAACAAACGGAATTGGTTGAACAGTCTTTATGACAAAATATTGTTAGGAGATATTATACAGCGAAACAAAGTCAAAAATGAGAACGCACTACGGCTTACTATGAAACGCTTGGCTGAAAATGTGATGCAACCGATTTCGTATAACAGAATAGCGAATGTGATTCGTACCACAGGCACAAGCATAGCCGTATCGTCGGTGAGCGACTATGTCCGTTATGCGGTGGATGCGTGTATGATTTTCTCATTGGAGAACTATGCGTCGAAATTTGTTGAAAAAGAAACCGTCAAGAAACATTATTTTGTAGACAACGGATTGCTAAGTATCTTTTTATTAGATGGAAACTCTGCGTTGTTGGAGAATCTTTGTGCTATACATCTTCATAAAAAATATGGAGATAAACTGTATTTCTACAACAAAAATATAGAGGTTGATTTTCTTATTGTAGACGAAGGATATGCGGTACAGGTCTCTTATTCGATTTATGGAGACGGGAAGCAGGAAACCTTTGATAGAGAAACAAAGGCACTTGTTCAATTGGATAAATACCTTTCTTTAAGCAGAATGATAATTGTCACTTATGACGAGGAAGGTGTTGTTACGCTGGACAATGGGAAACAGATAGAGGTGATCCCTGTCTGGAAATGGTTGCTGGAGTGAGACTAAGGCTCGGTTGTTAACATTTTTTCACAAAAAAAGAGCCACAATTTGAAAATATTGCTATTTTTGCCTAATCTAATAACACAAACTATGTATTTTTCGAATTTGTAATAGGGGTTTAATATATGGATAAATTTGGTATTAAATTAATTGCAATTTTATGCTGCTTGTTGAGTGGCATAGGAGGTGCATCAGCACAAGGTAGTGCCAGATCATGGAGCTCTGCCAGTTACGTTCCTATTAATATAAATTCTGGTAATCCAGCATTCCCTTATCCTCAATTTTTGGAGTATAAGGTAGGTAAAACTTTGGCAAAATACAATGCTGAAGGACTCACACATGCGGATATGGAAAAAACAGGACGTGAGGCTTATGAAATCATGAGCCACAGATGTCGATACGACGGAGGAACGCATTGTGGAGTGCCTTATATCACATTCAACAATTTCCGAAAGCTTGGAGATAAGGAAATGCCTCAGGGCGGAGCGGAGTTCTGTACAGAGGGCGACGGTTATATGATGTTGGCGGCCGCAATTTTTGCAGATCAGGCCACATTCAACGGATTGTGGATGTGGATCCACGATAATAGAATTCCTCATCGAGTGAGATATCAGGACGGACAGATAAGACTTCCAAATTATGAGTTTGGTGGCGGATTGCCAATTTGTTATGCAATGGAAGGAAGCACATCAGAAAATCATGGATCGGCCACCGATGGTGATGATGATATTGCTATGGCTCTTCTTATCGCCTACAAACAGTGGGGAGAATTCATGATGCAGGATGGCAAACCCGTTTTGGATTATAGTGGTAAGCCAATTTCTTATAAAGAGGCAGCTGAAGATTTCTTGAAAGCATTTGTTGATACTTTCTCATATACATCTAACAATGGCGACGGCACTATTTATAATGGTGGACATATGAGTGGAAATATCGGTGTCGATGGATACGTAAAGGGAGGAAACAAAGGAAAAGAGGTCTCTTCTTGGCGAAACACTCAGACCACATATCCTGACATATCACAGTTTAGCAACATCAGTGGTGGTGGTGGAGATGGAAACACACATACAGATTATTGTGCACCAGCTTATTATAATGAGTTTGCCAAATGGTTTGAAAGTGGAGATGTTACCGCTAACGATTGGCAGATAGGTCAGTATAAGCGAGCAGAGGCATCTTCAGATTGGTTGTGTGGTCAGGCTTACAGTCAGGGATTGGTATCAAGTATTGGAACCACAAATATGGCGACTGACGGACAACCTACATTTACAAATTTTAGCGAGGGAGAGGATTTCCGTACTATGTGGCGTATGGCACAGAATTATTTGTGGCATGGGACACCTGAATATACATGGAATCCTAAAACGCATCAAATAGAGAAAGGAACGAACACATATGAATATGACATGGCACTTCGTGCTGCGGCACTTATGAAGGAGCCTCCTGCATTGGATGGAAAAGGAAAGTGGTGTAGCAAATTAGGTGCATCTCCAGACCCCGGTCAGCCAGAGTTTTGGGGACCATCTCAGATTAAAATGTGTTACAATACAGAAGGAGGTGTCCTGTCACATTATTCAGCAAATTATGCTTTAGGTTGTGCGGCTCCAGCAGTTGTGATTAATGAAGACTTGGGGCTTATAGCGGATATGTATCGCCAGAGTGAGTTAGTGTGGGATGATGCATCTGGAGAGTCGAGTGCTCTTACAGATGACGAGAGATATATTGAGAGTATGCCTAAATATTTCCATGGATGGTTCCGTTGTTTGCCTCTTTTGACATATACTGGTAACTGGCATGCTCCAAGTGATATGGTTTCTGCGGCTAACATGAAAGTGTATATGTCCGTGGATAAGACGTACGCTTACGTTGATGACCAAATTGACTATACAGTCCAGTATCGTAACTATGGTAGTGCTGATGCTACAGGAGTGAAGATTGAGACAGAAATAGACCCTAATTATGAGGTGGTCAGCATTTCAAACGGAGGTAAGTTCAGTGGTGGAAAAATAGTTTGGAACATCGGTACTGTGCCTGGATTCAAAACAGGTCATCTGGCTGAGACAATAGATTCTGTCTCATTCCGTGTTGTTGCAAGAGACACTCTTAATCCACGTATCTGTTTGACAAGCAAAATTTCAGGTTCAAATTTTGAAGAGTGGGTAAGTAACGAGTATCCTAACCACGCTACATATACGATGGAGCGTAACTGTGTGGATATCTTGGCTAATCGTTCGTTGGCAGTCAAGAAAAGTGCTAACCGTACAGCCATGAACCCGAATGATGTTGTTAAATTTACTGTTGAATTTGAGAACAAGTCGGAAGGAGAATCCTCTTGGTTGAATGGTGGACGTGATAATGTCCGCATGTCGTATGGAAATTATTTGCCAAATGGAGATGATGAAGGCGATTGGACAAACACCACATTCTATCAATATTATCGTTTTTGGAATGATGCACAAGAAGCATACATCAATATGGGAAATTATCGTGTCTCTTATTTCTTGAACGACATCAACAAAGGATTTTATGGTGATGATAATCCCAATGGATGGCTTTTCTATCTAGACAATGAGAATGATGTGTCAAAATATGGATATTTCCCTGAAACAGGAGGTGCGGAAATTTTGTTCCAAAAAATTCCTGCTGGAGAAGATGAAGATGGCAAGGCTTGGAATCAGCGTTTCATTGTGAAGTTCCCTAATGTGCTTACTGCCACTACTACACATGTTTATGATAAACTAGACTCGAAGTATCTACTTCACAAGGGTGTCTACGGTCCAGGCTTATATAGAACTGCATTGAAGACTAAAAATGCCACAAACATGAAATTTAAGGTGGCTGATGATTGGTCTTATTCAAAAGCGGTTGAAAATAATGGTTCTTATGATAATCTATCAGGACAGGCTTGTAATTTCGTTCCGATTACTCCGGGATGGTATAATCCAGACAAATTCAACGAGGAAATAACTAATTTCTCACGATATGCATGTTCTCCAGATCTAAAGGGATTCGATAGAGTATTGGTTGAGGAATTCGATGGATATACATGGCGACGTGTTATGGGAAAAGGACCTCTTCCTGGAAGAGAAGCATATGATGTGGTCGTGATTGATACTATTCCGATTGAATTGGAATGGGATGGCTTTATTACAGATAAAGCGTTAGGAGTTACAGCCACTTATACTCCTGCTTCTGGTGCTGATGAGGGAAAGTTTACTGGTATCGTAAAATGGACGGTGCCTGAAATGCTTGTCGGTGAAAAAGGCAAGTTGGTTTATCAAACTGTTGCTAAAGACATCGGATGTAAAAAAACACCACAGCCAGATGATAAGTATTTTAAGAATGTGGCTTGGATATCATCAAAAACAGATTCTCCTGATTCATCTCAGGTTGATCTGATGATATCTTGTAATGAATTGCCTCCTGTAATTGATCCGCAAGCTTCTTTATTTAAGGATGCTGATAGGAAAAAGGCTGAAGTTGGAGAAAATATTTCATATACAGTTTATTTCAAAAATACAGAAGGAACTGTTATAGAAGGAAATTTCTCTTCCAAAGATTCTTGGACAACTTTGGGCGGAGGTAATCTTCCAAATGTCAAAGGCGAGATTTCATGTGATCAGAACAAAAACCAAGGTGTAAGACCTCCTTATTTCTTTACTGACAAGAAGGCTTATGGTAAAGATGTCACTCTCCAAACTCAATGGAGTGGAAATGATGGCTCTTTGTATCTTGTGTTCCGTTATCAAGGTAAAGGCACTCCTGGAGGTTCGGGTTTTGAAGGTATTGGCTTGAAGCTTTCTACAATGTCCGGAGGCCAATATGTTAAGTTTGAAGTGTATGAAGGAAGCAAATTGATTGCTGAGGACAAAACGAATAAGAGTTGTCCGGCAAAAGAAGATGGTACATACTCTCCTATGGACTTGAAGGTTATGGTGAAAGAGGATAAGATGTATGTCTATATCAATGATTTGGAAACACCTCTTGCAACCTATAAAGGTTTGACCTCTTCTAAATCAGGCTATATGGGTATATATAGCGGTCCAACTGGATGTGAAAGATCGTTGGTAGGCTTTTCTGCAGAAGTTGACCATGCTTTTGATGTTAGACTTTATGACCAGATTCCTGCTGAACTTGGAAATATTACCGATATTTCGCATAAGGGTGTATATGATGAGACTAAACGTCTAATTACTTGGCCGTCAGTCGGAGACACACCAGAGACTTCGTTAGCTCCTGGTGATTCAATTGGTTATACGTTTACGGCAGAGGTTGTTTCTTGTAATAACTACATTAATAACTATGGCCTTGCTACTGTCTATGGACGGGATACACTCAAAGTGCTCAACACAGTGGAGTGCGGTACAGTAGAGTGCGACTTGACAGATGCTGTCGCAAGTTTGAAACTTGAGGAGATTTGTGAGGGTGACAGCACTTATATCAAGGCTGTCGCAACTCCTAAGTCGAAGAGTTATACATATGAGTTCTTCAATGGAAAGACATCGTTGAATGACGACAAACCAATCAAGGTGGATTCGTTCTTCGTTAAGGAGGCTGGTTCTTATTCTGTGACTGTCTACAACGAGGAGATAGCAGGATGTAAGATCTCTTCTAAGAGTGTCAAACTTACTGTCAATCCTCTTCCTGATGTAGCTTTGGAAAACGGAGTGGCATTGTGTGACGGTGAAGGTCTTGATCTGTCGAAAGCTACAATTGAAGGCTATGATTTGAATTGGTATTCGGATGACGTTGCTGCGTTTGAGGTGACTGATTTGAATATCGACGGCAAGGATGTATTAGGTGCATATTTCTATACTGCCACAGATAAGACAACCAAGTGCGTGGGCAAAGTTCAAATGATGGAGGTCTCTAAGGAGGCTATACCTGATGTTCCTACTGTCACTTCTCCTAAGGAGTTTGCCGTAGGCACAGGCAAGGAGGATATCACAAAACTTGCATCTTCAGCAAATGGACGTGTGGTTTGGTATGAGTCGAAGACAGCTACGGATTCGTTACGTACTCCAGTCACAATTTCTGTCGCTAAGGAAGATACTGTAGTTTATTACGTGAGCACTGTGTCGAAGGGAGGATGTGAGAGCGAAAGAGATTCGGTTGTAATCTATATTACAAGTTCAAACAAGCCTAAGGTGAGCGACACTACATTGTGTGTCGGTGAAAAGATCGATGTCACGACATTGGTCGATGCTCCAGAAGCAGGTCAGTCTTTGATCTGGTGCGACGAGACGGGTGCTCCACTATCGGAACCAACTCCATTTGAAAGCACTACTCCTGGTGAAACCAAATATTATGTCAAGTCGACAAATGGTACAGCTGAGAGTGACATCGCCGAAATCACAATCACAACTGTTGGTGTCGGCACGGCTAAGACAGTCCCTGTGTCGTATTGTGAGGATGCCACTGCTGAAAAACTTGTGGCTACTACAGATGACTCGTCGTTGAGCACGTTTGTGAAGGCTGATGATCCATCTAAGTTTGAATGGTATCTTGGCGGTGTGAAACTTGATGAGTCGGCTTTGATTCCGTCGACATCAAAAGTTTCTTCCACTACTACAAACACATATAAGGTGGTGCCTACTTACACAATCTCAAGCAATCACGTCTGCAAGGGAGATACTGCAGATCTTGATGTCACAGTGAAGCATATCGATGCTCCGGCAGTTAACAATGTGATCACATACACATTGGGTGATACGTTGACAGACGGCTCATTCAAGAGTCTGCTTACTCAAGATCCGTCGGCTGTGACACCGGGCAAGGATATGACGCTTGTGTGGTATGACGAAAATATGTCTGAGTTGAAGTCGGAGCCTATTCCGTCGGCAGACAAGAGCATGACAACAGATGTGAAGCTTAAGTATTATGTCAGCCAGAGGGATGCGGATGGATGCGAAAGCGTTTTGAGTGATGTCGATGTGATTGTAAGTTTGACACCGGTGCCAAAGACAAAGGTGGCTCGCTTCTGTGAGGATTATCTTTCAACGGAATCTATTGAGGATTTCGTAGAAAAATCAGATCCATCATATAGCTTGAAATGGTACGACGCGGATAAGTCGAAGGGAGGACTTGAAATTTCTATGCCTGCTATTTCAACAACTAAGACAACAAAACAACCTACAGATACCACCGTATATTATGTATGTCAGGTAGATGATAATGGAGCTGAGTCGTCTACAGTACCAGTGAGGGTAATACTATATGCACGTCCTGAACTAAAGACTCATTTCGATACAGTTTGTTCAAGAGCCGTTAATCTTGATACAATGTGGATCGTTAGTAACGACGTGTCAAACGTGTATTCATCATTCACAGATGAGAGTGGAAATCCTTTGAATAATTATAATGCAATTGATAAGACAGGTCACTACAATGTGACAGGTTATTTCAAGATGCCTAACGACACTTCAATCAAGTGTGAGAGTAATTCACCAAAGGAGATTTATGTTGAGATCCACAGAATCGACTCTTTGTCAATTGTCGGAGCTGCGTCAGCATGTCCGGGAGCTTCGGTAGAGTTGAGCGCTGTGTTGAAGGGTGACACGTATAATTCAGATATCACCTACACTTGGAACACAACTAATAAGTCGACAATGGCTGATGCCGGCAATTTTGTGAGCGAGCCATTGAACGACCCTACGAAGTTTGAGGTCACAGTGTCTGATGGATTCTGTGAGAAGACAGTGTCGCACACTGTTAAAATCGGACAAGGAGAGGTGAATGGATCAATCATCTTCACAGATGAGGATGGCAATACAGAGGCAATCTCAGCCCATGGAGATCCTATCTCATTCTACAGTTGTGGCACTAAATATTCGTTGTTCGCTGATTTGGAGTCTGATGCCAACGATTTCAAGTGGAGCACAGGTGAGACATCTCAGGCAATACAATTGAATACAGAAGGAGAGTATGTTGTCACATTCACCAATGAGTGTGAGACAAGCCAGAAGGTGAAGGTGGTCGACGCAGGAATCAAGAATAATACTGTAGGAAGAGACACAGTCCTTTGTGAGGGTGCTAAATATGCAATGACTTTGGATTTCTCTTGCAAGGAGACTCCGACGGTAGAGTGGAAGAAAGACGGTGTGGAAGTTGGAACATCTAATTCTATTTCAATTTCATCAGCGTCGACATCTGATGACGGCAAGTACACATACACAATAACAAACAGAAATTGTGTTGTGGAAGAGACGTATGGCACATTGACAGTGTCTGAGGCACCTAAGTTCACAAAGATTGCGGATGACACAGTGATTTGTGAAGGTTCGGATGCTCAGATAGGATTGTCGGAGCTGACACCTTCTACTGCGACTATAGAGTGGAACAGCGACGCTACCCTTGTGGGCTCAGGTATGATTGCCGTTGTGAATCCAACAGCTACGACTACTTATCGTTTCACTGTCTCTCAGGCAGGAGGTTGTGAGGTTAAGGATTCGATCATAGTCGAGGTTGAGGAGCCAATTGAGTTTACGGTATCTCCAACAGATACGATAGTCTGTATGACGCCAGGATCAGTGAGATTGTTCACTAATGTCTCTCAAGGAAAACCACGCAAGTATACATGGACAAATGAGGCTGGAGATGTGTTGGCAACGTCGCCTATATATAAGGCTCCAACTGATGTGATCGGAGAGACTGTTTATACGGTGTCGCTTTCAAATGAAATTTGTGAGACAGTGACAGCCAAGTCGACAATCAAGGTGGTAGGATATCCAGAGATTGCGTCCGTCAACCAGAAAGGTTATCGTGATGTTGAGATCGTGCCATTTAAGGACAACGAGTCGACAAATGTCATGTATAAGGTAGACAACAGCGAATATCAGACGTCGGAGTCGTTTACTGACTTGAAGTATGGAATCCATACTGCATATATTATTGATGAGTATGGATGTCAGAGTGATTTCCAATTCACTATGAAAGCTCCTGACATTGAGTATCCAACAGTCGTCACTCCTAATGGAGACGGTGTGAATGATGCATTTATTTCAGAAGTCGTAGCTGAAGCATATCCGGATGCAGTGGTCACTATTTATGATCGTTTTGGAAAGAAACTTACAGAGATAAAGGGCAATGAGTCGTGGGATGGAATGTATCTTGGACGAAAGATGCCGTCGACCGATTATTGGTACGAAATTTGGATTGATGAAATCCGAAAGAAATATGTAGGACACTTTACGTTAATCAATGACTGATAAAAAAGGCGACGCGATCTTTTGCGTCGCCTTTTTTTTGCAATTCGTATTGAAATATCACGTTAAGAAACTACCTTTGCACAAAATTAAATATTGGCAATGAAAGAGGATATAAAGAAAATTTTGGAACATGAGGCAAATGCAATCCTTTCGCTTCCTGTTACAGATGACTATGAGAATGCTGTGGATTTGATTGTGGAGCAGGTTCACAACAAGAAAGGAAAACTTGTGACGAGCGGTATGGGAAAGGCAGGTCAGATTGCCATGAATATCGCTACGACATTCAGTTCGACTGGTACGCCGGCTGTTTTCCTTCACCCAAGTGAGGCGCAGCATGGTGATCTTGGTGTGTTGCAGCCAAATGATGTAATGCTTTTGATATCAAATTCCGGCAAAACACGTGAGATTATAGAACTTACGGCTTTGGCTCGAGGCTTACGTCCAGATGTCAAGTTTATTGTTATCACTGGTAACAAAGAAAGCCTGTTGGCAAAAGAGGCGGATATCTGTCTTTACACAGGCAATCCGAAGGAAGTCTGCATCCTTGGCTTGACTCCAACAACATCAACAACGATGATGACAGTGATAGGTGATATCATTGTGGTAGGTACAATGAAGAAAATCAAGTTCACAAACGAAGAGTATGCCAAACGTCATCATGGAGGCTACCTCGGAGAAAAATCGCGTGAGCAAAGCAAATAACAATTTGTAATTCATGATTCGTAATGAGGGGGGCATCCACGCATTGGAAAATTCCTTTCACGTAGAGACGCACGGACGTACGTGTTATTACAATTCATAATTCATAATGCGTAATTCGTAATTGTGAATGATCCATCATTTGTTGTGTCGTCCCACAATTCATAATTTTGTTTGTCTTGTGGTGTTGATAACGCGTGAGAAATATTTTAAGCAAAAGTATTGGATTTTAGAAAATAATGTCTATCTTTGCACTCGCAAAATCGGGTAATCGTATAGTTTGTTGATTTTGTGACAATAAGGAGGCCCATTCGTCTATCGGCTAGGACGCAAGATTTTCATTCTTGAAAGAGGAGTTCGACTCTCCTATGGGCTACAATTAGAGAAATCTAATTGCGGGGCCCATTCGTCTATCGGCTAGGACGCAAGATTTTCATTCTTGAAAGAGGAGTTCGACTCTCCTATGGGCTACTAATATAAATTCATTTATTAAAAACAATGGCAAATCACAAGTCTTCTATTAAGAGAATCAGACAGACAGAGAAGAGAAGATTGCACAATAGATATTACGCAAAGACTACAAGAAATGCAGTGCGTAAGCTTCGTGCAATTTCTGACAAGAAAGAGGCTGAAGAGCTTTATCCAAAAGTTAGCTCTATGCTAGACAAGTTGGCTAAGATTCGTGTTATTCACAAGAATAAGGCTTCTAATCTTAAGGCAAAGTTGGCTATTTACGTTAACAAGCTCTAATCTTTCATTTCTCGAATCTATCGAAGAAAAAACACAAATATTAAGGTCTTACTGAAAAGTGAGACCTTTTGTGTTTTTTAATCCTACCTATTTTTTTATCATCCCGAAAATATGATAATGTGCTATGCCTATCCGAGCAACTAAAATATTCTTTCTGATCGTATCTGTGCTGATGTCTGCCGCAAACCTTTTTGCAAAGGATCATGAATTCATGATGTTGTATAAGTGCAGAGTGATGGTCGACGATTCTTTATGCTACCTGATTAAGAAAGGATCCCCTTTTAGACGTAATCTTAACAATTGGGAGCCATATTGTGGCTACTTGGAAAATTTCTATTTCGCTGAAGGATATGGAAAAAGTAATGTCATGTATCAACTTATGGCTGTGAATGAATATGATCCACATGCAGATACCATTCAAGTGGTTCATGTGGTATGCCGTGATGAGTCGCACATTTACTCAATATGTGATTGTGATCAGTTCAGGAAACAATATGCCAAGAATAAAGATGTGGAGAAATGTGATTGCACTGTAGTAGAAGAGATGGATTACAGCAGTGCTTTTGGCATAAGACGGAGACACTCCACAGCTAAGAAGGATGAAGAGTGATGAAATAAAGTCTTAAAGCCAATAGTCATAAACTATAATCCATTCTGATCTCATAATAAATATAACAGTTTGTCCTTAAATGCTTGCAAATATTGAGGAACTAGCCCAAATTTCTGTCAAAAACATGCCCCATTAACAATTCTCCCCTATATAACCAATCTAAGACAGATCCTAAGTTTTTTCTCTGCTAAAATGAATGTTTCTATATTGTTGCAAGTCAAATTTTTATATAAGGTGTGTTACAAGTGATGTTTGATATTGTTACATTAATCATCCAAGAAAAAATGTTCATCTATATTGTTTGGTATTGAAATTCTTATGCGTCTTTGCTTTTGCAACTACATTTGCACACATAAACAACACACAAAAACTTTTTTATATGCGATCTAACACGCTAGACATCATTATTTGGAATAGTATGATGAAAAAAGTGATGGCAAAGTATTACCTTATGACTTTATTTACACTTTGTTGCATGCTGAATTCATCGTCATCGTCGGCACAATGTGTCGTGGCAAACACAAATTTTGACACAGATATTGCCCTTTGCTGCCCTGTCTTGACTTCTGACGAAGAGGGATGGTATAGTGAAAGTCATGGTTGGAATAAAATGTGCAAAACAGATATGTTTGCGGAGCCTGAATATGTTATATTTGAAGGAATGGGTGGCAGGCTTTATAATTTTGGCATCAACGATGTGACAGAAGTGGATGATGCATTCCACTTGAAAGACTATCAGGCAGATGGAAAAAAGACCCAATATGGCTATTCTTTCGTCACTGCACAGCCAAAACTTGTACATCCTTTTTGTAAAGCGAATGATACGCCGAATAATATGTATGTCAGTGTCGGTTCCGCTGCACTGTGTCCGATGTTTTCTTATACGGTGCATGGATTAGCTCCTGGCACTTTTGCAGAATTGTCTTTTACATTGTATAATTTGTTGGATTCTACCTATTTTGAACATCTTGCCACAAATGTTTGTGGGGAAACTGCTTCTAAGTCTCCAAAAATGCAGGATTATATAACAAAGTATCTTTATGATTCTTCCACGAAGACAATCTCAGGTGAAAAATTGGAAATAGGTGTTGTTTCTAACGATGATGATATATCATTTAAGTCTGTAGACAATAGTGTGCTTAAACTGGGGAAAAAGAATAAATCGACAGTTACGACTGTGGATTATGGAAAATCAGAATTGGTGGTACATAAAGCAATTGTTCCAGAATCAGGTAGTGTCACATTTTACATCTACCGTCCAAATGATTGTTTTCAGATCCCTATTGGCATAGATGACATTGAGGTCAGTGGTGAAATAAAACCTGTTGTGATGAGCACAGGAAACCCATGCCCGGAACAGCCATTACGGGTGACTGCTAAACAAGATTATCCAGTAGGTACAAAGTTCTATTGGAATGAGTCGGTTACCGGTCAGTCGTCGACAGAAAACGACTTTATATTTACACCAAAAAAGCCAGACACTGATTATGTGATTACTTGTGTGGTGACCATCCCTGGATGTGATCCTGTAGAGTCTGACCCTTATATCATCCATTCTGGAATCTGTTGCACAAGTGAAGACGGTGCTCCTATGGCTATGACAAACTTGTTTTTTGATGATTTCGGTGACTTTGTTTCTGATGATATCTACAAGTGGACAGACCGAATGGGAATTACACATACAGAAAAAATACCTGTTGAACATACTCATGAGGCACGCTCTCATTCGAAAAAGGTGAGAATCCCTTATGTGCGAGCATATAATATTGAAAACAGTGGAGCTAAATTGTCGGTGCCTGTGGCGGGCACAGTTCCGCAAGATGATAATAAGTCAAAAATGAAGTCGGAATTGTTCGACCACGGTGTGTATGTCGTTTCCAAATATGGTGGCTATTCTGGAGGCGTGAAGTATGACAATTCGGGTACTCCTACCGGTGGCATGCTTCAGTTTGATCTCCTTGACAATGGTTCACAGGATGATTTTTTTGAAGTGGATATTGATCATATCTGTACAGGCAAAGAAATTACTTTTGGCGCGGATTTTGCTTCGATCTCAAGTCATCCAGGATGTATAGAAGTTACTCTTGAACATGATGGGAATGTATTGGAAAGTGAAGCTAGAAGTTTTAAAAGTGGAGCGGACGGTTGGCTGAGTGTAAATAAAAAGTTCACTATAAAAGCTGAAGATGTCGGAGGTGCATCTGAAGTCTCGATTAAAATGAAAGTCAAACATAATCAATCATGTGTTCCTCCAGGAGATAAGTTGACGCGTGATTATGCCATCGACAATATTGTCTTTCAGGTATGTACTCCGCCTGACGTAAATGTGGATGCTTTTGTCAATACTGGCAAAAACATATTCAATCTGTGTGCTGAGGATGTGCTGACTCTTATCCCTGTGATATCTGATGCCACCCGACAGTTTTATACTTACAGTGGAGGAAATCCAGATATGAGCAAGAAATTAGGTTTTGTTTATCAATATACGGATGTCGATCCGTCTACTGAAAGTGAAACAAATCCTATAACTTGGAAATCTCTTCATAAAGAGGATGTTGTAGAGACAGAGACATTTACAGTGGAGATGGCAAAGTATTGGACGGATATTTTCTCTTCGCTCTCTGAAAATCAACGTGTATATTTCCGCGTCGTTGTAGGTGAGTATAGTGATTTGGTTGCAGACCAATCGTGGAAAAAGAATTCTGCGTTTTCTCCATGTCGTAAGATTTCTATCTCTAAAATTCCTGTTGCAGCAGGAGTGAATTGCGCGGAGTGCTCTCGTTTGGATTTTGAGAAGACGGGTGTGACTTTTACAGTGGATAATGGCAAGTTCGACGCGAAGAAGAATGTAGTCGGACTATGTGCTGGAGAGTCAGTAGAGTTAGGAATTAATGATGCTGTACATGGACTAGATAAGGATGGCAAAAGATACAGCAATTATGAAGTCAAGTGGTTCAAAGAGAATGTGGATAGCCCTGCATTGGCGACGAAGAGATGTACGACGGTTGATGATGAGGCTCCTACGCTCACAGTGAACTATGACGACGTTGTGTCGTTTGGCACGACGGGAGTGAAATATATTATCTCATTCCACGATTATTATGATTCTGCGTTGGATTCCACTCCTTGTGATATGACGGATACAATTACAGTCGTCGCTAATCCAAAACCCCTCATAACATTGACCGCTCCAGCTCCATTTTGTGAAGGATCGTTAACTGAGGAACCAGAAAAAAGTATTGGTGGGTATAGCATTGATTGGTATGAGGCTGCCGACACATTGAAGAAAATATCTGTTCCTGAGATAGGTGAGTTGAAAAAGGTTGATATGCCAAAGTCTTACTTTTATGCATTGACGGATGAGAAAACTGGCTGTCGTGGTGAAGCAAATGAGTACACTGTTGAGGTTCAGAGCGTGGCTGATCCTATGACAGGAACTGTGACATACCTGAAGTCGGAAGGGGTAAACGGTTTTAAGAAGCCTACCGAGCAGACTCCTGAAGCGGTCGTAGGTGATACGTCATGTATGGACTGCGGCATAGTTTGGTATGACGAAAACAAGAACAAAATCGATGAAAACGACGCGACACCTAAGTATAATGCCAACCTAGAAGGAAACGAGGAGCACACGTATTATGTGAAGCAGGTGAACAAACTTGGCTGCGAGAGCGAGTTCAGACCAGTGACGGTCATCGTGTCAGGATACCCGACTCCGACAGTCAAGAACTATAATGTGTGCGAGAAATCAGACAAGCTGACAGGAGAGATAGAGGCGAAAGCGAACGGAGTGCCAAACGGAGCCAAGGCAGAAGACTTCAAGCTAGTGTGGTACAACAGCAACGCTGACGGCTCTATTGACGAGAATGTCGAACTGGAAAAGATAGATTTGTCACCAAGCATACAGAAGGCGGATACGGGAAGCAAACAGACTATATACAAATATTTTGTGTTGCAGCGTCTGGCGAGCAGCACGACGCCACCATACGCACAGAGTGCCCCTGTCCCAGTGACAGTGACGGTCAACACGAATCCAAGACTGACAAAACTTGTGACTGATCCCAAGTGTAAGGGAGAAATCCAGAAGCTGTCGGAGATGTACGACATAGATATTGATAGCTGCAATGCCACATATTATGATGTCAATCAGGGGGCGATGTCGACGATGACAACTGATGTGATTACTGAAAATGGCATTTATGAGGTGAAGGGCTGGTATGTGATCAACAAGGGCACACCAGAGGAGGAAACATGTTCGTCGGTGCCAGAAGACCTGACGGTGGTGTTCCACGAACTTGACGCTTCAATCGTGGGGTCGGAAAAAACGTGTCCAGGAGTAGGCGTGTCGCTTGAGGCCGACATCACCGTAGGCGGCGGATTGAAGGAGAGCGAGGTCGTTTACTCATGGAAGAACGACCTGAACACGAATACGGGTGACCAGAAGCAATACTTGACAGGCTCTGATGGATTGGACAAACCCGGTGATCTCATGAGTGTTACCCTCGAGGTGTCGAGCCAAGCGTGCAACGGACCGAGGGCGGTGACCAAGACTCACAGCATTACGGTGGGCGACGGACAGCTGGTCGGAAATATATCGTTCCACGAAATCAACAATACGAAGACAATAACATTGCCTGTGTCAGACAACGACATAGAGTTCTCCTCATGCGGCGGCAACGTGGAGGTCAAACTGACTGGTATAGTCAACAAGGACAACACGTCGGGCTACTCATTGAGCGGAACATCATCCTCCAAAGGATCATTCAGCAACGAATTTGACGGAGAGACGACACTAAGCCTTGGTGAGGGCAGGTACACATTGTCGTACATCAATGAGTGTCCAACAAAGTTTATGTTTGAAATCACCGACTACAGCAATAGCGCAGAATCGACGAACGGAAATATGACAATCTGCGAGAGGGAGAAGTGGAACGCTGAGATCATCGACATCACAGGACCGAAACCTACGATCGAGTGGCAGAGAAACGGTGACGTCATCCCGGGCGAGACAAACGCCAAACTGCAGCTCAACCCCGCAAAGCCAGAGGACAGCGGAGTGTATACATACACGCTCTACTCCGCAGGCTGCCGATTCGACGGCAAGATCGCCCTTGGCAGCGCGCTGAAGGTGAAGCCTTACGTGGTGTTCGATGACAACTCGTACGAGAAGAGATATGAGGTGGTTAACGGAGAGAATCAGAGCATCAGCCTGGAATTCAAGGTGCCTGCGACGGCGTCGGACATCGAGTCGGACGTGAAGTGGAGCGACATAAATTCGGGATTTATCCAGAGCGGGGCAAGCGTGACGATCTCGCCTGTGGACAGGGACTACGACCTGCACATTGTGGCGGAGAACAAGGAGTACTGCAAGGCTGAGACGGACATATCCATCCTGGTGGACGCCAGACTTAAGATGACGGCGGAGCTTGAGAGGGCAGAGATATGCGAGGGAGAGACGACGAAGCTGATTGTCGACACAACAGGAACTGGCAGGGTGCTTCATCCTGGTGATTTGGTGCTGAAGGTGACGGAGACGACGGCCGACGTAGACAGGACGATAAGCCTGACACCTAACCGCAGCACAGGCAAATTGGAGGCGGAGGTGAACCCGGCTCACAATGCAAAATATATGGTGACATACACATACAATGTTGGCGGTCAGAACGAGTCGAAGAAGTTGGATCTGACAGTGCATGAGAAATTTCAGGTTGAGCTTTCGACGGTAGAGCCTGTGTGTGAAGGTGATCAGGCGACGGTCGAGGTTGTGAATCTCTATCCTAGCGGCACATACCTCGACTGGAGCGACAACCCGGCTGGCGAGCTGGTTGCGGGATCGATATCCGGAGCGACGTTTATGCCAATCCATACAGAATCGGGTGTCGCAAGACAGACGAAGATGTACAAGGTGATAGCCAAGAACGGAATCTGTCAGGACAAACCGTTCATGTTCAGCACCTACGTCGACAAGCCTATCGAGGGCGAGATAAGGACAGCCGACAGGATATGCCAGTTCGACGAGCTGACTCTTGACGCGACATCATATCAGGCAGACACATACGAGTGGAAGTATGAGGAGAAGGATTCGGTGTTCACGGGCGAGACAGCCAAACTGGTGCCGGACCCTGACTATGCGACATTCACGCTGAGCATGACACGAGGCAAGTGCTCCGCTGAGGTGCAGAAGTATGTTGAGGTGACATCGGCGCCGTCAGTGCTTCAGGTCGACTCAATCGGCATCCGTCAGATAGAGATACAGACAGAGGTTGGACTCGGAACGGGAGAGTTCAAGTACATCATAGACGGCAACGAGGACGACCCGGAGATAGGCAGCAGCATCAGGGATGGACTCTCGTACAGCGAGCACGTGGTGAAGGTGATAGACGAGGTGGGCTGCTCGACGGAGTTCAGGTTCGTGGTCAACAACCCTGCGATAGAGATACCTGTCCACATCTCACCTAACGGAGACGGAGTGTCAGACAAGTTTGTGGTGAAAGGATTGGCTGAGGGCTATCCTGACGCCAAGGTGTCGATCTTCGACCGCTGGGGCAAGGAGCTGGCGACATACAACGCCGGAGACGGAACCGACTGGGATGGAGTCTACAACGGAGTGACCATGCCGTCGACCGACTACTGGTACGAGATCCAGATCAAGGAAACAGATAAAACCTATGTAGGACATTTCACTCTTATAAGACAATAATTGGCATCATAGATGTCAAAAATATGGTTGTGGCCAAGGATTTAATTGCAATATGAATAAAGTCAAACAGAAAACAGTATCAGCTATAATATCTGATACTTGGGAAAACTCGCAAACAAGTTTGTTTTTGAAATCCTTTAATGGAGAAAACACAAACAGTAGAAAACAAAACAAGTTTTCTTTCGTTTTTGTTTTTAGCGTTGGGCTGTTTTCAATGTCATTATGACATGTTTTCCAGCACCGACAACAAAGTTGTATTTTAGCGGTGCGTTTTCTGTTACTCTTTTGACCATGGCATATAGAAATGCCGGAGTGAAACATTTTTTAGATGTAAATATGGTTAAACTTTTCAAAATAGGAAAATGTCTATTGCAAAAAAAAAATCCAATTACGCATTACGCATTTCGAATTATGCATTACCACAATGCCGCTCGTCCTTGCGGACTCGCGGAAAAGGGGAAAGTTAGGGCGTTCCGCCCTTAACAATCCTTGTTTGCTTGGATATGAGTCATCGGAATGATAATAATACCACCGTCGTCCCCAATTACGAATTATGCATTATGAATTACCACAACGCCACTCGTCCCATCTCTCCGAGGTCGAGCACACCTGAGTTTGCCCCCATCGCTTTAAATACTTTCACTATGGTGTTCCAGGTTATGCTTTTGCCACTTTCTATTTTGGAGATCTGAGCCTCTTTCACTCCGACTAACTCACCCAATTGCTTTTGTGTGAGATTCTGTTGAAGACGAGTCTTTTTTATTGCCTCACCAATTAGGAAATCCTCTATCTCTTTGTCGTATTTATCTCTTCTTGGAGTCCCTTTTTCTCCAATCAACTTATCTAACATTTCTTCGTGAGTAATCAATTCCATAGTCTTACTTTTTAGATTTATAATACTCTAGTCTTAAAGACTCTGCTTTTCTTATCTCCTGTTGAGGTGTCTTTTCTGATTTCTTTATAAAACCATGTGTCACCACAACAACTTTTCCCCGCTCTTTATCCCAAAAAGCAAGAAGTCGAATGCAGGTGTTGTTGTGAATTGTTCTGAATTCCCATATTTCTCCTTTTAACTTTTTGAATAATTCACTGTCTATCACATACCTGCTCTTATCGATGTTGCTTGCAATTTTGTCTTGCGTCTTTTGTGGAAGTGATTCCAAAAAAGCATATACATCTTTGTTGTATACGACGTCAAATCGTGGTTCGTATTTCATTTTTTTATACTGTTATTAATTAACGTTTGCAAATATAGCTAAACTTTCCAAAATAGGAAATGTTTGTCGTGGAAAAACTCAACAATTATGCATTACCACAACGCATTGTGGACATGTATTGTCAGATATTATAGCTGACATTGGTTTCTGTTTGAACATTATTCCTATTGCGGGCAGGTTTGAAACCTGCCCCTACGATCAATGGATTGATTGACTATTTGAAAACGTTTATTTTAATATTATGATACCATGTTGGTTTCGTTTCTCGTTTATTTTGCATTTTGCATTTATAATTTTTAATTTCATTGTGTTCCGCCCTTAACAATCCTCATTTGCTTGGATATGATTCATCAGAATGATAATACTACCGTCGCCCACAATTATGAATTATGAATTGTGAATATGGATTATTTATAATACCCATTTTTAAGTATTGCCAATTTATTTTTATGCCCGTAATTTTGCAGAAAAATTTGTAACATCGCAATTTCTGTGGCTTGTTCGCTACAAAAACGACAAAAAGCAAGTAAATTTGCAATATGAAACACGAAACAAGATTATTTGAAGACAGCAACAAAATAGAGGCAAACATATCTACGTTTGCAGCTGACAATGCTGGACGCAACCGTTTAATAATCCATTCGACGTTTGTCCCAACTTCGGATAAGTGCAGCGACGTGATGTCGCAGGTGGATAATATTCGTCTTGCGATCGAACAAATTGAAAAGGAGACGGGAACTATCGCGTTTTTCGTCCGTTTCCATCTTAGCGACATCGCTACCCAGGCAAACTATGTGAAACAATCATTTTCGGGGAAAAAATGTGCTGTCTCTATTGTCGGACAGCCACCTATGCCTCTTTGCAAGGTGCAGGCGATAGCAATGTTTGAAAGTGGCATTGAGATTTCTTCCGTCGACGCGAATACAATCAAGGTAGACAATGGTGATGAGGAATGCTTTTGGACCACTCGTCTTGCGGATGCTAATGATGATAGCTATAAGCAGACGCACCGTCAACTTCAGCAATATGAGAAAATCCTCGCTGAAAACGGTATGAATATCGCTGAACATTGTGTGCGCACTTGGTTTTTCGTCCGTGATATCGACCGTAATTATGGAGGTGTGGTGGTAGGAAGACGTGAGAATTTCCTTCTTAATGGATTGACTCCCGACACTCATTACATTGCCAGCACTGGTATCGAAGGCAAACATGAAGACCATAATGTGTTGAGCCTGTTCGACGCGTATGCGGTGAAGGGAATACCTTCCGACAAGAGGCAGATTCTTTATGCGGCTCAAAATATGAACAAGACGATTGAATATGGCGTCACTTTTGAGCGCGGAGTCTGTATACATCATTCAGCCGGCTACAAACAGGTGTATATAAGCGGTACGGCAAGTATCGACACCAAAGGGGCGGTGCTTCATGTCGGCGATGTGAAAGGTCAGGTGAAACGAATGACCGAAAACGTAAATGCTTTGTTGGAGGAGGCAGGTTGCAAATGGAACGATATATCCCAGGCCACCGTCTACCTTAGGGATATTGCGGATTACGAATGTGCGTACAATGAATTGAGCAAGATACTGACCGACAAGCAGTTTATCATCGTGCAGGCGCCTGTCTGTCGTCCTGCTTGGTTAATAGAAATGGAGGCAATTGCAATAGGAAAAGAGTGATGGGAGAAAAGATATCGAAATATCTGCCGTTCGTAGTGCTGGCAATTATCACAATTGCTTTGGCTATATTCTCCGTCGTCGGAGATGCCGGCGATACTTTTCTCTATTCTAATCCATTCATGATTCTAGGATGGTGTTCTGTGGTTGTGTCAGCCTCTTTTCTTATCTTCAAAAAAAGAAAAAAGATGGGGATCCCCGCCATTCTGATCCATCTCTCTTTTGGAATAATTTTGGTCGGAGCCTTGTTCAGCCATTTCTCTGAATCGGGAATTGTTCATTTGCGAGAGGGAGAGACCAAGGATTATGCTATCAAGGAGAATAGAGATGTGATGAAATTGCCTTTTTCAATCACATTACAGAAATTCGAGATCGAATATTATCATTTATCCGATGCCCCTAAAGATTTTGTGTCCTATGTAGAGACGCACGGTCGTGCGTCTCATGATCATGCGTCACAGGAAGTCTCCTCATCATCTTCGCATCGAATTTCTATGAATAAGGTTCTCGACGTGGATGGCTACCGTCTGTTTCAGACATCATATGATGAAGATTGCAATGGCAGTATCCTTACGGTCGCATACGATCCTGTTGGCACAGGAATCACCTATTTTGGGTATTTGTTGTTGACAGTTTCAATGATTCTTTTCCTTTTTGAAAAACGCTGTTATTTCCGACAGATCCTTCGTGACCCGCTTTGGAAAACATTCACTGTGTTGCTTTTATTAGGTGTGCCGACGCTGATTGATGCCGCCCCACGCACATTTCCGAAAGGTAAGGAAAATTCGAATGTGGCAGAGATGTTTGGCAGGGTGCGTATACTCTATAATGGAAGAGTTACGCTGATGGAGACGTATGCTCTTGATTTCACACGTAAACTGACAGGCAAGAACAGTTATGGCGAGTATGATGCCACTCAGGTGTTGGCAGGATGGATCTTTGCTCCAGAGGATTGGAGAAAAGAGAAAATGATCAAATCGAAATACGGAATGCTTGATTTTGATTCTGCCATTGAAATGCTGAAGAAGGGTATGGTTGGCAAAGTCATGACTAAGGATTTTGATCAATTGGATGAAAAAATAGGTCTTATACTCGATTTGCAGAGTGGAAACCCATTGAAGATATTCCCCAGAAAAATTGATTCTTTGATTGTGTGGGAAACTCCGTCAACTGTTTTTAAAGGAGGCATGCAGGAATTTGTCGCACGAGTCAACGAAAGTACGGATGCCAACTACGTGAAGTATAATAAGTTTCATAATAAGTATGATGGTTTGTGGGGTATTTGGTATGGTATAAATGTTGATCAGAGCTATATTTTAAATCAGGGTGGAGAAAGTACAAGAACGCAAAAATTGAAAGCCTATGCCGAGCATGTCTACAACCGTTATTGCAATACCGCGCCGTTGGCATACGCGTCGTTGACTCTTGGTTTACTTTCATTTTTCTGTTTGTTGCGACGTAAGTTGACCAAGTTCAGAGTCGGTTTTTCTATTGCTTCGGCGATAATATTTATTGGTATCTCGGCTATCATCGGAATACGTGCATTTATATCAGGTCGTTTCCCGATGAGCAACGGCTATGAGACGATGCTTTTCATCAGCTGGATTGCGTTTGCCACGACTATTTTTGCAGGGATAAAAATACCATTGGTGATGCCAGCTGGATTTTTCATCGGTGGATTCGCACTTTTGGTGAGCAAACTGGGAATGATGAATCCTGAAATCACACCACTTATGCCTGTCCTCGCGTCGCCTTGGATGAGCATACATGTGACACTTATGATGCTGTCGTACACTTTTTTCGCTTTTATGGCTTTCAATAGCGCTGCGACGCTGGTGATGGCAAGAAACAGAGCCGAACATCAGGATACAATTTCCCGACTGGTGTTGCTTAATAGATTTTTGCTATATCCGTCCACTTTTATGCTTGCGATAGGAATGTTTATCGGAGCTGTATGGGCAAACGAATCGTGGGGAAGCTACTGGAGTTGGGATCCGAAGGAGACGTGGGCATTGATCACTATGATCATCTATGCTATGGCATTCCACAGGGAGAGCATTTCGTGGATGAAGCGAGACTTACCGTTCCAGACATACCTGCTGGTCAGCTTTGGAGCAATTATAATGACATATTTCGGTGTTAACTATCTGTTGGGAGGCATGCATAGTTACGCAGGTTAGAATAAGAAATTATGGAATCGAAAGAAAAGAAACTTTTGTTGGATGTAGAGCAAGGCAAGGAATGCATTGTCTACAGAGTGAATGGACAAGGAGGATTCCGCCATCGTGTGATGGAGATGGGATTTGTGAGAGGAGAGAAGGTGAAGGTGATAAAGAGCGCCCCTTTACAAGATCCTATTGAATACAAAATTATGCAGAGTCATGTGTCGTTGCGACGCACTGAAGCTGCCCATATCGAAGTGGTCGATGTAGATGAGTTGTCGAAGGTTGAAAAATATTCGTTTCAGGGCACTATAAGTGAGGATGCTGATTTCCATTCAGAGCCTTTCGACAAAACCATCACTGTGGCGTTGGTGGGTAATCCCAACTGTGGAAAAACATCTCTTTTCAACCATGCTACCGGCCTGCACGAACATGTTGGCAACTATAGTGGAGTGACGGTTTCGTCGAAAACGGGTACATTCTACCATAAAGGATATACAATCAATCTCGTCGACCTCCCAGGCACTTATTCCATCACTGAATATTCTCCGGAAGAACTTTATGTGCGTGAGTATATCACCGAGCAGCATCCGGATATGATCCTTAATGTGGTGGATACTGGCAATCTTGCCCGCAACATGTTCCTTACCACGCAGCTCATCGACATGAATGTGCGTATGGTGATGGCATTGAATATGTATGATGTGCTCGAGAAAACCGGCTCCAAACTTGATATAGACCAACTTGAGAAAATCATCGGTTTCCCATGTGTCCCAACGATCGCAAAAACCGGAGAGGGTATCACTCATGTGCTCGACCATATTGTGAACATACATGAGGAGAAGGAAACTTTGCTCAAGCATATCCATATCAACTATGGTTCATCAATAGAGAAGGAGATAGAGAAAATCAAACCGTTGATTGAGTCGCACAATGAGATTGCGGTGGATTATCCATTTAGATATATTATTCTGAAACTGCTTGAAGGCGACAAACATACGGAGGAGATGATAAAAAAATCTTTCGCCGATTTTGAGCCGATCAGAAAGCAGGTGGAGGAGTCTCGTGAGGCAATCGCCAAGACATACGATGAGGATATTACCAGTGTAATTACAAACGCAAAATATGGATTCATTCGTGGAGCACTGAATGAGACATTGGAGTGGAAAGAGGGGGTGCAGAACGACTTGGAGTATAAGGCAGACAGAATACTGACTCACAAGTGGCTTGGATTCCCATTCCTGTTGTTGTTCCTCTTCCTGATGTTTGAGGCGACATTCCAACTTGGAGCCTATCCGCAGGACTGGATAGAGAGTCTGGTGTCGTTGATATGTGATGGAGTGAAAAGTGTGTTGCCGGAAGGAATACTTGCGGATCTTGTGGTCGATGGAATTATTGCTGGAGTGGGAGGTGTGATTGTCTTCTTGCCCAACATCCTGATTCTGTTTTTCTTCATCGCCATTTTGGAAGACACCGGTTATATGGCGAGAGCGGCGTTTATCATGGATAGGGTGATGCATAAGGTCGGACTGCATGGAAAAAGTTTCATTCCGATGTTGAGCGGCTTTGGCTGTGGAGTGCCAGCCATTATGGCGACACGTACACTGGAGAATCCGAAGGATAGGATCATCACAATGATGGCGATACCGTTTATGTCTTGTTCGGCGCGTCTTCCCGTCTACCTATTGCTTGTGAGTGCATTTTTTGCGGAAAAACAGGGCTTGATGCTCTTCTTGATTTATCTTATAGGAATAGTATTCGCTATTCTGACGGCACTGTTGCTCAAAAAGACGAAGTTTAAGAACAATAGTGAGGAGTTTGTGATGGAGTTGCCTCCTTATCGTATTCCGACGTGGAGAAGCGTCTTGATCCACATGTGGGACAAGGCAGTGCAGTATCTGAAAAAGATGGGTACGGTGATCTTACTCGCGTCTATATTATTATGGGCATTAAACTATTTCCCTTCGTCTTCCCCTGAATTGGATGAAATCGACGCGAAGATAGCCCAGGTGGATGAGAATAGTGATGAGTATGCCGAGTTGACGTTGCTAAGATCTTCTGTGCAGAGTGAAAACTCATATATCGGAAGCATCGGTAAGTTTATTGCCCCAGTATTCCAGCCACTTGGATTTGATTGGAAAACATCAGTGAGCATTCTTACTGGTTTGGCGGCAAAAGAGATAGTTGTTTCATCTATGGGTATTCTCTACCAGGCGGATGGAGAGGCTGATGAAGAGAGTGAAAAACTGGTGTCAGCACTTCAAAATGCGCAGTATAAAGATGGCACACATGTCTTTACTCCGGTTGTGGCGTTCTCTCTGATCCTATTCATATTGTTATGCTCGCCATGTATAGCGGCGGTCACGGCATTGGCTAAAGAGTCGACAGCCAAGTGGGCGGCCTTTGCGGTAGGCTACACCACATTGGTGGCATGGATTGTGTCGTTTGCATTCTATCAGATTGCAAGTTTGATCGGATAATGTAGGAACATGGTTTATGCCTGTCCGCAATGATGATTATTAAGACAGAAATTCCCAGCGTAGTGGCAGGTTTCAAACCTGCCCGCAACGAGGGAAAATAATATCAAAAATAGAAAACTATGCAGGAAATAATAGTATATATCATAGTAGCAGTGGCTGTGTTTTTCACTGTCAAACGACTTGTAGCAAAAGACAACAAATGTGGATGCGGCTGCGACAAATGTGATTGCCACGGAGACGATTGCCATGGCTGCGATAAGAAATAGAAATCGGATATCCTGATAAAAATGTACTCCAACTACACTTTTATCAAGATAAAAATGTGTTTTCCTTCCATTGTCTACTTATACCATTGTTTGCATTTCCCATAAATGATTGAAAGCTCCTTTTTTTTCAATTAATTCTTTAAATCCACCATTTTCTAACAAAGTTCCATTGCCCAGGACGAAAATTTCGTCAGCATTTTTGATTGTGCTTAGACGGTGTGCTATAATAATTATTGTTTTACCTTCTTCTCTAAGCAGGTCGATTACTTTTTGAATAGTTTGTTCTGAAATGGAATCTAAAGCAGATGTTGCTTCGTCCATGATAAGTATTTCAGGATTTTGATATAATGCTCTAGCAATGGCGATTCTCTGTTTTTCACCGCCAGAGAGTAGTGCTCCATTTTCTCCTACTTGGGTTTCAAATCCATTTGGTAATTTTTCAATGAATTCTAGAATGCCAACTTTTTGAGATACTTTCAGAATTCTTTCCATATTAGGCTCATATTCTCCTATAGCAATATTTTGGTTTATTGAACCTGAAAATAAGGTGATTTGTTGAGGTACTGTTGCTATTGTAGAGCGTAGGCTTTCATTAGAAATATATTTTAAGTCATACTCACCAATTTTTATTTTTCCTTTCTCTATAGGATATAGGTTTAATAACAATGAAGCTAAAGTGGTCTTGCCAGAACCACTTTCTCCAACGATTGCGGTAACTTTCCCTTTTTTGATTGACATTGTTAAATTTTCAAAAACTTGTTTTCTCGTACCATAAGCAAACGATACATTTTCAAATGAAATGTTGCCTATTTTGTCTTTTGTCAATATTACATTTTTCTCTGAATCTTCTTGATTCAGATCCATTATTTCAAAAAGTCGGTCAGCAGCAATGAAAGCAGACTGAATAGATTTGTTTATGGAAATCAATTGAGAAAGAGGAGACGTGATATATCCAATTAGTGCGTAGAAAGACATTAATTCTCCAGCTGTTATTTGATTTTCAAGAACGTAATACGATCCTACCCATAGTAAAATTATGGTAAATAAACGATTTATAAAATCGGAAGATGTTGTTGAAAAAATAGAATTTTTTGCTGATTCATATACAGTGTACATCATTTTGATAAATCTGTTTTCTGTTTTTTCGTCAGAATATTTTTCTGTTCCAAATTGTTTGATTGTTCTTATTGAATTCAAAGACTCTACAATTTGGCTCTCCAAAACAGCACTTTCTTCCATTAATTTTCGTTCAACCTTTTTGTTTAGCTTGTCTGATATAATGTATATTACAATATATAATGGTATGGAAATTAGCATTATTAGGGCTAATTTCCAGTAATATGTGAACATTAAAATAAAAGAGAAAAGCACAATAAAAAAATTGACAACTAGATTTATGGATGTATCATTAATGAAATTTCTGATATTTGCAGCATCATTGATACGAGAAGTGATTTCTCCGATTCGCATAGTATCAAAAAATTTTTGTGGTAGTCGCATTAAATGTCTGTAATAACCTAGGATTAGTTTTGAATCCATAAGTTGACCTGTCCTGACAACCATCATTTTTTGTACAACATTTATAAATATTTGGAGTAATAGAATTAGAATCATCAATACTCCTAGTAAATTAAGCAATCTTGTGTTTCCAGAAATCAATACATTATCTGTGATTTTTTCTATGTAAAAAGAAGAAGACAATCCTAATATAGTGTATACTATAGCACCAATGATAGCTTGGATGAAAATAAACTTATGGGGAATAAGTAATTCTTTGAATCTTTGCCAAATTGAGATGTTGTGATTTCCTTCTATAAAATTATCATTAGGTTCGATTAGAACTAAAACGCCAGACCATTCTTCACAAAAACGAGAAATAGGCATTTTTACAAATTCGCCAACTCCAGGATCCATTATTTCTATATGTTCTTTAGAAACTTTATGAATAACTACGTAATGATGTAATTCGCCTAAAGCGGATTTTCTAATTACATGTGCAATTGTAGGTGTAGGTATCATAGGAAGGACGTTAGATTTCCCTTTGACACCTTTTGCTGTGAACCCAATTTTTTCTGCTGCTTTAATAAGTCCAAGTACATTTGTTCCATTTTTATCTGTGGATGCGTACTGACGTATTAAAGATATAGGTAATCCTAAATTATAGTGAGCTGCAATTGAAGCTAAGCAAGCAGCACCACAATCTCGCATATCATGTTGTTTTATTTTTTCATTCATTTTTGTCTATTATTTTTGGATTAAACCAATCGTCTATTTTGTCAAATAGTAAGTCCCAAATACTTCTTTCTGTTATTATAAATCTTGCTGTAAAAGTATTTCCTTTTTTTATGTCAGTGGTATATCCGTTCTTTAATCTAAGAGATTTGGCTGTTAAATTACAAAGTACTCTAAAAAAAGAAGTTGATTCAGTAATAGTGATGTTTTTATCAATTGATTCTACTATTGCAGAGCCTAATCCCCACTGATTATGATTAAATGCATCAAATTGAAGTTGTACATTTTGTCCTTTTCTTATATAGCCGATATCTGTTGTGGAAATATAACACTCAGCGATTAAGTTATCGTCTGGTGATAATTCTGTTATATTTTGACCGGAATATACATAAGATCCCTTTCGTACTCCAGAATAGTTTATTATAGTGCCATCTATCGGAGCAAAAACAATATAATTGGATATAGAAGCATTTAATTGACTCAATTCTCCCTTTGCGGTAATCAGTGTCTCTTCTAATTGCTGTTTTTCTGCAATCCAAATATTGAGTTGTTCTTCTTTTAATTTTTTTAATGAGGCTTTATTTTGCTCGAATTCATACATTTTTTGATCAAATTCGAAACTGCTTACAACTCCTGCATCTACCCCGTTTTTTAGCCTGCTTAATTCTTTTTTGATTTGAGATTCTATAACTAACAGAGATCGTTTGGTTTCATTGTACTTTGACCATTCCTTTTTGTATTTCCCAGTTTTAAGACCTTTGCCAGAGAAAGCTGGGGTACAAAGTAATGTTAAGTCTTCCATCTGTTTTGTTTGCTCTGCAATTAGATTTTTTTGCGTTTCGGTTTGAACTTGACTCGTTTGTGAATCAATAATCATTAAGGTGTCTCCTTTTTTTACCGTTTGATTGTTGACCATGTTTACATATATAACTTCACCTTGAACAATTGTCGCTAATGAGACGTTGTCCTCTTTGGCTCTTATTATTCCTCTACTTTGTGAAGTCACGTCTACATATATAAAAGGAAGTGAAGAGAATGTTAAAATAATAGCAGTGATAATTGTACAATAAATCACATATGTTTTTTTCCCGTATTTGAAACGCATGTTCTCTTCTGTATTTTTTATGTCAGATGAAAAATTCATTCTTTTGTATATATTTCTATTAGTTTTTGTTTATATAAAATTTCATATTTGGATTGTGCCAATTTTACTTTTGAACTATTTAGTTGATCTCTATAAGTGTTGAGCTCGTAACTTGTCATCTGTCCCAGTAAATAGCATTTTTCAGCAAAATCATATTGTTGTTCTAATAGGGTTAGAGTTTCGCTTTTTTGTTTATATTCATTGAGAAGTTGACAAACGTTTTGATAAAGAAGTGTTAATTCATTTTTTAATGATAATTTATTTTGCTCTAAATTATTTATTTCTTTCTCTACTTTTATTTTTTTCTCTTTTATTGCTGAGACTGCACTCAGTCTATCAAAAATAGGAATTTGAATACTTAAATATAAGTTGTTTTGAAAATTGTCATATTTCTGTTTCTCAAATTTTATATTATCAATACCTTTGTGATATTGAACAGCTGTGCTTGCTTCATAATTAAGAGTTATAGAAGGGAGAAGATTTCTTCTAGAAGATTTGATTTCATTTTTGGAATATTCTACAATTGTTTCTTGTGCTTTGATTTGTGAATTTCTATTTATAGCAATTGCAATGAAATCATCTGATTGATTTTCATCGACAAAAAAATCTGATGAAAAAGAGATATGAGTTGTGTCAATAGCAAGATAATTCGCCAATTCTAATTTTGCTTTGTCTGCAATATTTTTCATTTCAAGTAAAGATTCTTTTGCTTGAAGAAGATTGATTTTTGCATCGTTCATGTCTTTTGTCGAGATCTTTCCAATTGCAAACAGTTTCTTTGATTGTTCTTCAATTTTCTCTTGCTTCTCAACGTCAATTTTTGCAATATTATAGCCCTCGTTTGCAATAAGACACGAAAAATACTTGGCTGTTATTTCAATCTTTATTTCAAGTTCTTTTACATGTAATGAATGTAGATTGTAGCTATTTATTAGCTGTTTGTTTTTTATATTTATTCTTTGGACGGAAGCAGACCAAAGAGGCATAGACACGTTTATGGATGCGTTTCCATAGATGTAATGGGAATCATTTTTGTCTTCAGAAATTGGTTGATGGGTGTGAGAGATGCCATTTATATTATTTATATAAATAGATGGAAGAAACTGCCGTTTCTCATTTTTGAATTCTAGATCACTTAATTTATAATCAAACTCTTTATCTTTTATTTCCAGATTGGTTTTTAACGCATATTCATAACAATCGTCAAGATTCTTAAGCTCTTGGGCGAATGTGGACAAACAACACACACAAACGATTGACAATACTATTATTTTTCTCATCAACTAAAAATCAACTAGATTAGAGATGACTTGCTCAAAAATCATCTGTTTATAGATAATACTAAAGAGTAATTTTAACCTGAAATCTTAAATCTTACTGATTGATAATCAGTAAGATTGTTCTGCTTTATTCTTTAGTAGGGAATTTGTATTCTCCTTTTTTCAATGCGTTTCGAATTTCCTCTTCAAGCAATTTTTCATCATATTCAGTATTTATGAATTCTTCAAACGACACTTTCTTATAGCCTAAAAGAAAATCTGTCTTCAGACGGGATGTAAAGTAAAAATAAAGAATTTTGTTATATTCATCTTCTATGCCAGATTGATTATTTGTAAGAAATAAGGATAATCCTTTTTCTATTCCGATGGTTGAGTGTTCTGAAATATATTCAGCAAATCCTTCATCTTTCCAGGTTTCAAGTAAAATAGATTTCACTTTTGAGATTTTTTTCGATAAATAAACATGAGCTAACTCATGTATTATTATTTCTGATAATTTGTTATTGTTGCCGTACATTTTATTCTCTTTGATTGAACTTTTGTTTATTATGATATTTCCCCAAAATTTCCTTGTTACTGCTTGGACTTTATCATCTAATACGAGTGCTTTTAAGAAAAATTCATTCGTACTATTACTCAAAATAATATCAATGTTGAAATCTTTTGTTTCGATGCCTTTTTCGTGTAACGTATTGATTACAATATTTGAAATTGGAATTAAATCTTTTTGTACAGATTCTGAATTCTTGGATAAAAACCATTCAATACCATCTGTTTTAAGTGTTGAAATGGAACCTATTTTTGTGCATTTTATAAACAAAATACAAATTAAAATAGATGTGACAATAGCTAAAACTAGTTTCTTTATATTAGAGTACATATGCAAAGATCTATTTTTTATAAAGGGACAGAATTTATTCTGTCCCTACTTTTTTCTCATACTTTTATATATGCTTTAGAAATATACAAGATCGTTGTCGCAATTAGCAATTGCTTCTTATTGAATTTCTGGAGACTTGTATTTAGTACATTAATAAAAGTATTTTTTAAGCATTAATAAGCTTTCTGCGTGCCTAGAAGTAGAGCTGCAACGATTGCAACAACGTGCCACCAAAAACCACCATTAACTTCTTTTGCCTCTTGAAGAGTAAGCTCTTTTAGCTCCAAATTCTCAATTTTTTTCATTTTTTTTGAATTTTAATTTGCTAACTAATTATTCGCATTTTTTGCAACTAAACACGACTAAAACATTAAACAAAACATTAAACAAAACATTAAACAAAACATTAAACAAAACATTAAACAAAACATTAAACAAAACATTAAACAAAACA
>OCTW013373721.1_pt1 | contig 50523 bp, 52 predicted proteins | sample 1539671 | NCBI WGS metagenome assembly OCTW01 (sample SAMN02144230, study PRJEB22623) | gut metagenome | biome: sheep rumen | host: Ovis aries | place: New Zealand
GCGGCAAGACTGAGGGAGTTTTGCAGATTGACAAGATACGCATGAGATTTGCCCTGATACGATTTGTCAGTTTTTCCCTCACGCGCCATCCAATCTTGTCTCTCCCTTTGGGAGAGATGTCGCGCAGCGACAGAGAGGGCTGGCTCCCTCGTGAGGGAGCTGGATTGCCGCTTTGCGGCAAGACTGAGGGAGTTTTATAGATTGACAAGATACGCATGAGATTTGCCCTGATACGATTTGTCAGTTTTTGCCCTCTCAGTCATTTGCTTTGCAAATGCCAGCTCTCCCAAAGGGAGAGCCGAGAAGCCGGAGCGAACTGCACACATGCCGCATCAGGCTATCTCTTGCGCAGACTTGCCCGCGTACCGCTCCTTTCCGAGACTCAGATAAATCTTCCCACGGCGCATTCTTTTATTGTGCCGCTGTACATGTTATGCTATAATGAGCACAGAAGAAGAATCTGTACTTTTTTAACAAAACTGAAACGAGGTGTTTGTATGATTTACGATGCACAGGCCCGAAAAGACTATAAAGCGCAAGCGCGGGCTGACATTCGCCAAAAGTTCTGGCCGACCATCGGCGCCGTGATTTTGGCATCTATTCCGCTGGCTCTCATGAGCATTATCATGAGCATTGGAGCAGAGGGCTTTGATACACTTGGAAACGCATCCAGTCTGGACGCTTTCTTATCCGTCTATGGCAAGTTTGCTCAATACAGTCTGCTGTATCTTGTCATTTATTTCTTTATCGGCTCTCCGATTACCTTTGGCGCCAAGCATTACTATGTCGCACGCGCCCGCGGTGAAAATTCAACGGTCGGTTTGATTTTCCAGCCGTTTACCAGCGGAAAATCCTATCTGACTTCTTTGAAGCTGAGCTTGAGCATCGGCATTCGTTCGCTGGGCTGGCTGGTTATCGTATGCGCCATTGCATTGGTCTTGGTCGGCTTGCTTCCGTTGTTTGCCTTCAGCCCCGCCGATAATGTAGGCAGCGGTGCTTTCCTTCTGTTTTTTGTGATCTACATCGTTGTCGTTTGTGTTGTCTCTGTTTGGGCATCTGTAAAGATTCGCCGCTACGACGGCGCGTATATCTGCCTGATTGACACGCCGGATGCCAGCGTTTGGAAGGCAACCGGTGCATGCGCCAAGATTTTCAAAAACCACAACTGGGAGCTTATGGTCTTTGACTTGAGTTTTCTCCTTTGGAACTGTTTGACAGCCATTACCTTTGGCGTTGTCGGTCTCTACGTCATACCGTATCAGGAAATCGCGTTCGTGCATTATTTTGACGCCCTGTGCGGCAGAACGCCGGAACCGGCAGAGGAACCATCGCTCAGCGAGTAATCTCCCATTGACACCGCTGCCAAATTCTGTTACTCTGACGGTACAGAAACGAAAAGAGAGGGTGTTGTTTTTATGGGAAGACCTGTAAAAAAGGTTCACAAAAGTCAGCAGCAGCGCAGAAAAGAATCAGAGGCTCGCCGCGCCGAGCAGCAAAAAAAGGAAGATCGTCTGACATACATCATGCTCGGTGTTGTCGCCGTCATCTTCGTCATTTTTGCCGGTTTCTTGTTGTTCTAATGACTTCTAACGGATGCCCGATGCGGGCATCCGTTTTTTCGCTTTTTGCACACATATACACATATAATTGACAATATTCGCCAAACATTGTCTCGTCCCTGACCGATGACATTATTTCTCCGCTTATCGGTCTCATTGCAAAGACCACCAAGAAGTGCCCGTACTGCCTGTCCGAGATTGCCATCGAGGCAACCCGCTGCCCGCATTGCACTTCCATTCTCGACGAAAACAACTGATTTTTTATCTCTGCGTACTTTTCCGGCAAACCCCTCTGATTTTTTTCGGAGGGGTTTGCTATTGTTAAAAAGTTTTGAACAAACCGCCTTTCCCCCTTGCATTTTCCGTGCAATTGGTTTATTCTATATTAGCACTCATTAGACGAGAGTGCTAAATCTGTAATTTAAAATCTGAAAGGATTGACATACAATGGCAAAGCAGCAGTTTCAAGCAGAATCCAAGCGTCTGCTGGACATGATGATTAACTCGATCTACACGCACAGAGAAATTTTCCTGCGCGAGCTGATCTCCAATGCAAGTGATGCGATTGACAAGCGCCACTTCAAGTCCCTGACCGATGCGTCCCTCGTACCGGAGGAGGGCTTTGAAATTCATCTGGCAGCGGATGAAGACGCACGCACGCTGACCATTTCCGATAACGGCATCGGCATGACCAAGGAAGAACTGGAACACAACCTCGGCACCATCGCACAGAGCGGTTCTCTGGCATTCAAGCAGGAGAACCAGACCGATGATACCGACATCATAGGCCAGTTCGGCGTCGGCTTCTACGCTTCGTTTATGGTTGCCTCTCACGTCAAGGTCGTTTCTAAGGCGTGCGGCTCGGAACAGGCATATATCTGGGAGTCTGACGGCGCAGACGGCTACACCATCGAGCCGGGCGAGAAGGATTCCTATGGCACAGACATTATCCTGACCATCAAGCCGGATCCGGAAGGCGAGGACGAGGACACCTACAGCGAATTCCTGCAGACCTATCGTTTGGCAGGTCTGGTTCGCAAGTATTCCGACTACATCCGTTATCCGATCAAGATGCAGATGCCGCATTCGCAGGAAAAGCCGAAGCCGGAGGATGCACCGGAGGATTACAAGCCGGAATACGAAACCGTTTACACCGAGGACACGCTGAACTCGATGATTCCGCTGTGGAAGAAGGCAAAGAAGGACATCACGCAAGACGAGTACGATGAGTTCTACCGCAGCAAGTTCATGGATTACATGAAGCCGCTGCGCACGATTCACTTCCACAACGAGGGTCTGACTGCGTCCTATGACGCCCTGCTGTACATTCCGTCTCAGCCGCCGTTTGACTACTATTCCAAGGACTTCTCCAAGGGTCTGTCTCTGTACACCTCCGGTGTTATGATTATGGAAAAGTGCGCCGACCTGCTGCCGGATTACTTCGGCTTTGTGCGCGGTCTGGTTGATTCCTCTGATTTGTCTCTGAACATCTCCCGCGAAATGCTGCAGCACGACCGTCAGCTCAAGGCAATCGCCATCAGCTTGGAAAAGAAAATCCGCTCCGAACTGCTCAAGATGCAGAAGGATGAGCGCGAGGAATACATCAAATTCTGGAACGCTTTTGGCTACTCCATCAAGGCGGGTGCCTATGCAAATTACGGCGCAGACAAGGAAAAGCTGCGCGACCTGATGATGTTCTATTCGGCAAAGAACGAGAAGCTCATCACCCTCAAGGAATACCGTGAGGCAATGCCGGAAGATCAGGAAGAAATTTACTATGCTGCCGGTTCCAGCACCGATGCGCTGTCCAAGCTGCCGCAGGCTGAGATGGTTCGCAAGCACGACTACGATATTCTGTACTTGACCGCCGACATTGATGAATTTATCATCTCTCAGCTGGAGTCGCAGGATGACAAGAAGTTCCGCTCCATCACCGCAGGCGATCTGAACCTGTCCTCCGAGGAGGAAAAGAAGGAAGCAGAAGAAAAGTCCACCGCGAACCGCGCAATGTTTGACGCCATGAAGGAAGCACTGGACGGCAAGGTTAAGGACGTTCGCGTTTCTTCCCGTCTGGTCAGCGATCCGGTCTGCCTGACTTCTGAGGGCAACCTGTCTATTGAAATGGAGCGCGTGCTCAACAACGTGCCGAACAACGGCAATCATTTCTCCGCAGAAAAGATTCTGGAAATCAACGCTTCTCACCCGATCTTTGAGAAGCTGATTCGCCTGTACACCAGCGATCCGGACAAACTCAAGACCTATGCAAAGCTGCTGTACGATCAGGCTATGCTGATTGCCGGCATGCCGGTAGAAGATCCGGCTGCCTTTACACAGGCAATGTGCGACCTGATGGCAGAATAAAATTTGCCCAATCCGAATACCATACGTATTCGAGATATGTTCCTAATCAGCCCCCGTTCTTCGGAACGGGGGCTTTTTGGGTTGCGCACAAAAAAACCATCCGCGCAGCCGGTAGGAAGCCCTGCGGATGGTTTTTCGAGAGAGAATTTAACCAAAGAAGTGTGGAATTAGGTAGAAATCAAAATTAACGATAATCGTATGTGTTGCGCGATGTACGAATAACCGGTGCAGCGTGGGTGCTGTGGCTCAGAACCGTTGCAACGAGCGGCATTACAATAATCAGTGCGGTGAGAGCGGTCGTCATGGCGAATCCTTCCTTTCGAAATATAATATAGGATAATGCTATTTGAATAGAGATACAGCAATCCCGTCAAATGCTCTGCTTTGCTTTGTTCGTTTTTGCTGTTCTCTTTGTTTTTATGTCTATATTATAGCCAGAACCCGCGTATTTTTCTTCTAATTTGTTGCGAAAGAATCAGTCTTTTTCTCGCCGTTTTTTCATATATTTTTCAGATTTTTTTGTTATCTTGCGATACGCGCAAAAAAGCCTCGGCGCTTACCCGCCGAGGCTTTTGCCGTGTTAGTTTTTCAAGTATACAGCTGTCGGTGTCTTGACATCCGACTCTTCCGAGCCAATGCCGAGCTGCTTATACAGATTGCATCCCACCGAACGCAGCACGCCGTCCTTGGAGCGGTACAGGGTGTTGAATCCGCCCGCCGCCACAGCTTCTACATTTTCTGCGAGCTTGCGCGGCTTGCTCTGATAATAAATCGTTTCCTGTCCAATCGCATACGTTCCATCACCAAACTTGATGCCAATCTGATGATAATTGTTGACGCCAAACGTATACAAATCGCCGTTGGTCTTGAGCACGGCCGCATGTGCCGAGCCGGCATCGACATACGATACATCGCTCATGAGCTTTTTCGGCTTGGTCTGCACGCTGCGCGCCGCGTCATCCACCGACTTTACGCCGAGGGAACCGACGCTGTTGTTGCCCCAGCCGTACAAATCGCCATTTTCCTTTAGGGCAAACGCCATGTACTTCGCGCCGCACGATACCATTTTTACGCCGTCCATGACCTTCGCCGGTTTGGACTGATACGCTTCACCCTTGCTGTTTGTGCTGTCGGTCTTAGCAAGTCCCAGCTGACCGTCCTCGTCATAGCCCCATGCATACAGCGTGCCGTCTGTGGTGATTGCCATGGAATAATCATCGCCCGCATCAATGTACGCGACATTGTCCATCAGCTTATACGGCGCAGACATGCAGGCGTAGCCTTCTTCGTCCTTTTTGTCACAGGCGCTGTCCGCAACACCCAATGCGCCGTTTTTGTTTCTGCCCCAGACATACAGCGCACCGCTTGTATCAATGGCGAGTGCATGCTTGGTGCCTGCGGCAATCATTGCAATATCTGTATTGACTTTTTTCGGCTCCATGCGGCTGGTGTTGTCGCCGTCACCCATCTGATAGCTGGTGTCATCGCCCCATGCATACAAATCTCCGTCCTTACACAGTGCAAACGACAGCTCATCTCCCGCTGCAACCTGTGTGACCTTTCCGGAAATCTTGACTGCTTTGACCGGCTTGGACTGATTGTCACAGTTGGAGTTTCCCAGCTCTCCCTTGTTGTTATGTCCCCACGCATACACGGCGCCGCCGGCGTCCACTGCCAGCATGTGGTCCTCACCTACGGCGATTTGCTCGGAGGTTATTTTCTCTGTCGAGCCGTTTTTGCTCAGACCAATGAACATAACAACGGCAAGCACAACAACGGCAACTGCCGTGCCGAGCAACGCTGCGATAATTTTGTTTCTCTCTCTTGACATGATGGTTCATTCCTCACTTTTCCGAAAAACACCGCCCATACCTCACGGGGTTTTCCTCTTTCTGTTTTCCGTGATTATTATACCATCAAACATTGTCTTATGCAAAATAATTGTGAAAATTCACGAAAAAAATCACGAAAAAACCGGAGGGATCACTGTAAGATCTCCTCCGGCAACGCAATATCCTGTTTGGGGATTTTGTCCCACGAAAAATCTGCGACCAAATCGGAAAGCTGCACCGGCTGTGCCGTCGGGCGCAGCCCTGCCGCTTTTGCCAGCATACCAACAATTGGTTCCGGTCTGCCAAATTTTTCGCGCAGCACACCCAAATCCAAATCGCCGTCGCGCTTGGACAGCCGTCTGCCGTCCGGTGCCGTGAGCAGCGGCATGTGATAAAACTGTGGAATCGCAAATCCCAGCTGTTCATACAAATACATCTGCCGCGGGGTGGAGTTGAGCAAATCACTGCCGCGCACAACCTCCGTCACGCCCATCAATCCGTCATCCACGACAACCGCCAATTGATAGCCGTACACGCCGTCAGAGCGCCGAATGATAAAGTCTCCGCAGTCGTGTGCCAGATTTTCCGTATACACGCCCTGACAGCCATCCGTGAACGACATCTCCCGATCCGGCACGCGCACGCGCCAAGCAGGCGGACGGCGCTTGGATTTTTCTGCGATTTGTTCCGATGTCAGATTGCGGCAGGTGCCCGCATAGATATACGTGCCGTCTGAACGGTGCGGCGCCTGCGCCGTGTGCAGCTCCGCACGGCTGCAAAAGCACGGATACAGCAAGCCCTTTTCTTTGAGCACGTCAAAGTATCTGTCATAGATTTCCGTGCGGCAGCTCTGATACCATGGGTCTCCGCCCGCACTGCCGCCGTCATCCCAGTCGATGCCGAACCATTTGAGATCGTCCTCGATGAGATCTGCCAGTGAACGCGGGCAGCGCATCGCGTCCAAGTCCTCTATGCGCAGCAAATATCTGCCGTTTTTCGACCGAACCGACAGCCAAGACAGCATCGCGCACAAAATATTGCCCAGATGAATGCGTCCGCTCGGCGTCGGGGCAAATCGTCCGCAAACCGTCATGTTAGTGCTTGCCCTCCGGACGATCCCCGCAGTCCGCCATGCACTTTGCGCAATCATGCATGCAGTGCATCGGATCGTCCTCATCCTCTTCCGGAATGACAATCTTGGACGGATCACCGACCTGTTCGCCCGCCAGCAGACCGGCAATGCACTCAACAGCGTCACCCTGACATCCCGGCAGCACCTGCATGCCAATCATGCGCAGGGTCTCCTGCAATGCTGTGCCGACTTCGCCCGCCAGCATCACATCAATGTTCTGCATGGACAGCTTGAACAGTACGCTGGTGATGCCTGCGCCATCCAAAGAAATCACTTCCTTGGATACCGGCTGTCCATTTTCTTCGGTTACAATCATCACTTCGGTGCTCTCGTTGAGAGCCGGTGCAATCACACCGTCTTTCACTGCTGCTGCTACTTTCATATAGGCTTCCTCCTCACGAATCTACATTCGTGTACTTTTTTCATATACTTGTTTATTATATCCTAAATTCGGATGCCATGCAACGCCGGATGCAGAGACAGCGTCAAGATAAGCAAGAATCGAGTACTTTTTGCAGCTCATCCAGATTTTTTACGAAGTAAATGTTTCTCTGCCGGTACTCGCTGGACAGGTCTGCCGCAATCATGCGGTCTAATAGCTGCTGCAAGCTGTCATAATACCCGTGCAGATTATACAGAATGCACGGTGCTTCCAGCCGATCCAGTGCCAGCAGCGACATGACCTCGGAAATTTCTTCCAGTGTACCCGTGCCGCCCGGCATCGCAACAAAGACATCGCCCAGTTCAATCATCTTGGTTTTGCGTTCCGCCATCGTCTCCGTGACGATGAGATGGGTCACCGCATCGTATTGCAGCTCTTTTTCCATAAAAAATTGCGGTTCGACACCCGTGACTTTGCCGCCTGCACGCAGCACACTCTCCGCAATCACACCCATCAGTCCGACCTTGGAACCTCCGTATATCAAATCATTGCCGCTCTCGCCAATCCACGTGCCCAGCTCCCGCACTGCCTGCTTTAGTGCCGGATCGTTTCCCTCATTTGCGCCCAAATAAACCGTTATGTTCATGTTTTCGCCTTCTTTCTGTGTGTCTCCACCCAGTATACCATAAAAAAAGACCTGCCGCAGCCGCGGCAGGTCCTTCACAGATACTATTCGTATTACTTCAGCAGGTCTTCGAGAATTTTCTCTCTGTTCTCTGCGGTGTTAATCGAGCGGATGGTTGAACGCAGCGGCAGGACAGCGGACGGGGAAACACTCAGCTCGTCTACGCCGAGTGCCATAAAGGTTTCTGTCATCGAAATATCTGCGCCCAGCTCGCCGCAAATGCCGATCCAGATACCAGCCTTGTGGGCGTTGTCTGCTGCCATCTTAATCATGCGCAGGACTGCCGGATGATGGGCGTCAAAGAAGCGGTCGAGATTTCCGCCCTGACGATCGGTTGCCAGCGTGTACTGGGTCAGGTCGTTGGTGCCGACGGAGAAGAAATCTACCAGCTTTGCCAGACGATCCGACATCATCACAGCGGCCGGCGTTTCAACCATAATGCCCAGCTCAATGTTCTCATCAAACGGCTGCTCTTCCTTGCGCAGCTCTGCCTTGACGCCCTCACAAATGCGCTTGATTTCCAGCACTTCCCACTCTGAGGTAATCATCGGGAACATGATGGCAATCTTGCCGTATGCAGAAGCGCGATACAACGCGCGCAGCTGGGTCTTAAAGACCTCCGGACGGGTCAAACAGATACGAATCGCACGCAGACCCATTGCCGGATTTTCCTCGTGCGCCAGCTGGAAGTAATCCGCCTGCTTGTCCGCACCGATGTCCAGCGTGCGGATAATCACGCGCTTGCCGCCCATGCGCTCGGCAACCGTCTTATATGCCTGGAACTGCTGCTCCTCAGTCGGATAATCATTGTTCTGCAGGTACAGGAACTCGGAGCGGAACAGACCGATGCCGCCGCCGTCATTGGCGAGCACCTGATCCACGTCGTCCGGAGAACCGATGTTGCAGTATACCATGACCTTGCGGCCGTCAATCGTCACATTTTCCTTGCCCTTGAGCTGATCCATGAGTTCCTTCATGGCGCGCTGCTTGGCGTGTTTCTTGCTCAAGCGCTCATGCGTGATTTCGTCCGCCTCGACAAACAGCTCACCGGTCTCGCCGTCAATCCACGCGGTCTTACCCTCGTAGTCCTCGCGGAGCGCATCACCGGTACCGATGACAGCCGGAATGCCCATCGTGCGCGCCAAAATCGCCGTGTGGCTGTTGCCGGAGCCGCCCTGCGTGACAAAGCCCAAAATCTTGGACTTGTCCAGCTGTACGGTCTCAGACGGAGCCAAATCGTCCGCTGCCAGAATAACCGGCACATCCGAATCAATACCGCCTGCCACGGCACCGCTCAAAATACCAATGACGCGGTTGGAAATATCCTTGACGTCTGCGGCGCGCGCCTGCATGTAGCTGTCATCCATCGAGGCAAACATCTGCGCAAACTGCTCTGCCACCTGCGAAACGGCATACTCCGCATTGACCTGCTCGCCATCAATCAAATCCTGAATGCCCTCCACATAGTCGAGGTCATCCAGCATCATCTGATGCGCTTCAAACAGCTCTGCGCCCTCTTCGCCTACCTCTGCAACAGCCTTTTCATACAGTGCCTTGAGCTGCTCCATCGCGGTCTGGCGAGCCGATTCAAAGCGCTGCTTTTCCGCTTCTGTATCTGCAATCTCATGTTTTGCGATGTCGTGATCTCCGCGCCGATAGAAACACAGCGGTCCATTTGCTACACCGCCGGAAACGCCTTTTCCCTGAATGGTATACATAATAAGTTCCTCCCTCATTGTCCGCCTGTCTGTGTACAGGCCTGTGTGCTTTTGCTTCCCATTCTCCCTCATTTTCCTGCATTTTATCGCATGAAAAAAGCAGAAGGATCTGTTCTTTGTTCTTCTGCTCACACCGTACCGTTCCGTCCTTTGCGCATACAGAAAAAAACTGAAAGATTCTCTCTCATTTCAGTCCCATCTCCCCGCACCGAACAGACCAGCGCTCTCTATTCTCTTGTAATTTATCTATTCCTATTTCATCTTATCCGTTTCCGGTGCATTTGTCAAGAATACACAGAAAAAAAGAGGATACAATCTTCCCAATTGTATCCTCTGTCCGTTTTTGTCAGGCGATCAGGCCGCCGTCAATTTTGGCGGTCAGAATGCGCTGCACGCTGTCATCAATGCGCTGTTCCGTCAATTTTCCGTCGGATACTGCCTGAAACAGGGCGCGATAAACCGCATCCACATCAGACGGCTCCAGCAGCATATCCGCGCCCGCCTGCACGGCGAGAACCGCCGCTTCGCCCTCTGTGTACTGCTCGGTCAAGGCTGTATCCTGCAAGGCGTCCGTCATGATAATGCCGGTGTAGTTCAGCTTTTTGCGCAGCAGATCCGTCATCACCTTGGATGACACCGAGCACGGCACGGTATCATACGTCTTGTTCTGCGCGTTGGTGACAATCATAAATGCCGGTTTCTGCTTGATGCACGCCTCAAAGGCGGAAAGATTTTCCTCATCCTCCCCCGGAAAGGCGGAAACCGCAGACAGCACGTGATTTTTCTGCAAGCCCTTGATTTCGCCGGATGCTATGTCTGCATCGTCTCCGACTGCCGGCGCCAAATTTACGGTAAATCCGACACCGCTCAGCTCCTGCGCAATGGTCTGTCCCAGCGCATACGCCGTCTGTTCGTCCGTGCTCTCCGCAGCGTTCAAAATGCTTTTCGTCCGCAGCGCCTGTGCAACCGGCGCATTGCTGCCGCCCTGCTCCTGTACGCCCAAGAACACTGGAACACCGCTCTTAGATGCCTCGGCATAGCTCTGGGTATTGCTCAGCATATCCTTGATTTGCGCTTTTCCCTGCAAGCTCTGTCTTGTGTACAGCACACCGCCAACCGGACGCTTTTCTATCGCCTCCTGTGTCGCCGTGCCGGCGCGAACAACCTGCTTGGTCTGCGTCAGCGCCTCCGGCGTCACGAACATCATCTGATACAGCTTTTGCTCCAAGGTCATCGCGTCCAGCAGCTCGTTGGCACGCTTTTGCGATGCCGTGAGCGGCTGTGCTTCCGGCTCTTTCGTCTGTTGCTCTGCGTCATTGGATGTGCGCACCAGAAATTCTGCACCTGCTGGTGCCCGATCCGGATGAAACTGAATATATCCGATGGCTGCCGCGCTCAGTACAATGCACGCCACAACTGGGATCAGCAGCAAATATCGCTTCTTCATTTTGGAACCTCCTGCGGTTTTTCTCGTATCAGTATACCGTATTTATCAAAAGATTTCTACTGATTTTGAGAAAACTACGCCTTTTTGCCCAATACCTCCCGCCGGATATAGGCAAAGGTCTCCTCCTCGCCCTTTTCGGCGAGCATGTGCAGCATGGTTTCCAGCAGCTCTCGGGTTTTCGGATGCATAATCATGGTGTTGACGCGCAGACCGCTTTCGTAGTACTGCCACGCCGAAGCATCGGTATAGGCATCCCCCTGATAGACACGGCAGGCGGCAATGCGGTCGCACAGCATCTCTGCGACGTATTTTACCGGCATTTCCATACCCGTGAGCGGATACCCGTCTTTTTGCAGCGAATAGTCAATCCAATACTCCAAATGGTGCTTGTTTCTGCCCTTGTGATGCAGCCAAGCTGTGCTGTAGCCGCGATCAAGCCGTTCGGCTGTGTTCGGACTGCGATAGCCCTGATAGTACTTCGCACCGACAAAAAACTCCGTCGGGCTGTACTTGGACAAATCATGCATGAGACCTTGGCGATACAGCCCCAGCTTAAAGCAATACTTTCGCACCAGCGCCCTGTGGTGATGCACCGTGCACAAGTGCCGCAGCCACTTCGGCCGCCGGTCTGCTTTTACTCGTACCGATAATTCTTTTTCTATTGATTTCATAACAATCCCTTTTATTTTTCCAGCACTCGATATACATAACACGGTTTCCACATAACATCGCCGGTATCCAACAGCGGCAACAATTTCGATATGTCTGCCGTATTTCTGCACAACCCGTTTTTATTCAGAATTTGTTGTACCCGTCTGTCGGATATATTCTCCAGCAAAGACTCGCAGCAATCGTGCACAATATCAATACCCAGCCATGTTACAGAATAACCATACGCAGAATCTATGAGTTTTGTATCGTATGCTATGATCTCACACAGAATCTCATACTGCTGAAGTATTTTTTCAAAATCCATGAGTTTTTCCAGCACGTTTTGACTTTCCGGTTGTTCTAAAAGCATCAGGTACGCATCATACATTTCCAATAGCTTTGCAAAATCTTTCTTGCTCTTTTTCGTCAGCAAGTCCGTTGCAAGCAATGACCTTCCAATTCCACGATAATTTTCTTTTATTGGAACAATATCTATCTTCACGCCGCACCCTCAGAACAGCAGATTGAGCAGTCCGATAATAAAGCCGACCAGTGCGCCGAGGTTGACGACAGCGCCCAGCTCTTTTTTCATGATGGACATGACCAGCGTTTCGACTTCTTCCGGCTGCATGGCGAGAATCTTATTTTCCGCCACGCCGCGCAGATTGAGCATTTGAATCAAGCTCTCTGCCTTTTCGTCCACCATGCGCTCATACAGCTTCATGCACAAATCGACCGGTTCCATCTGCGCCTCCTGCATAAGTGCCAGCACGTCCCCGACTGGCTTTTGCTCGGATTCTTCCCAGATGCTGCGCATCTGCGGCGTGAGCAGCACATCTATATTGGTATCCAGATAGGCATCAATGTGTTCCTGAATCGGTTTTGCCAGACCTTCCAGCATATCGCCCCGAATTATCTTTCCCAAAAACGAACCGTCGAGCTTTTGGCTGACAGCTTCAATGACTTTCTGCGCGATAATATCGCCTAGCCCCATATCCAGCACGCGATCGCTGACTTTTTCGGTCAACTTGTCCTGTAAAATATCGCGGCCCTTTTCATAATTTTCTTCGCCCGCCAGCTTGATGCCGATTTGCTTGAGCGGGGTCTCCGTGTGCTTTCCCAGTTCCTGTGTCAGCGCCTTGCGCAGCTGTGTTTTCGCCTGTTCTGACAGCAGCATTTCCCGAATATCTTCTTGTGTGAGCAGCGTGCTGCTTACCGCCTCACCGGCGGCGCGCGCGAGCCGTGCCTGCCCCTTCGGGATGATGCCCGGCGTAAACGGCAGCTGTTTTCCGAACAGCATCACCGGCCGCAGCGGGCGAAACAGCATTTTGACAGCAATGTAGTTGGTGCAGTATCCAATGACGGCGCCGATCACCGGCCCCGACAGCGTTTGTACAATTCCGAGATCCAAAAAGATCCTTCCTTTCTTTTTCATACAGCATGATGAAAATACATATTTTTGATTGTTTTTACTGTATACCGCCGCCCTGAAATTGTCAATAGATTCCCATATCCTGTGGGAAAAGTTACGGTTTCTTCATAATTTTTATCGAAAAGCCCAATTTTCACGCGGGCACTTTTTGGTTTTTCTGCACGGTTTGCTCTTCCGTTCTCCGCCGGAACGTGTTATAATATCCCATAATCAACTATGCCGCTGCATTCGGCACCATCATTTCGGAATCCTTTTCCGACCGAAACCAAGCGCCAGAGCTGCCATGCAGGGTAGCTGACGAGGTGGAAGTTATCGAAAATTCGGCGGATGCTTCCCGCCCGCAGGCACACGGACGAAAGCCGTTCTCTAAAACCGCACCGGTGACGGTGTGAACAGAGGGGTTCGGCACTGTGCTGATAAAAAATTTATACCTCGGAGGTAAACTATCATGTGTGGAATCGTAGGCTATGCCGGCCATGAGCAGGCGGCACCCTTCCTGCTGGAAGGTCTGGAAAAACTGGAGTACCGCGGTTATGACTCGGCAGGCATCGCTGTATTCTCTGACAAGGTTCGCACCGTCAAGTCTCAGGGCCGTCTGGCTGTCCTGCGCGAAAAGGTAAACGCTGCGGGAGGCGTATCCGGCACGCTCGGCATCGGACACACCCGCTGGGCAACACACGGCGCACCGAACGACATCAACTCTCACCCGCATTCGAGCATGAGCCACCGCATCACCGTGGTGCACAACGGCATCATTGAGAACTATATCCCGCTCAAGGAAGAATTGCAGGCAAACGGCGTGGTATTCCGCTCGGAGACCGATACCGAAGTTGTCGCACAGCTGTTCGACTACCTGTACGACGGCGATTTGGTCGGCACGCTCATCAAGGTGCTGCACCGCATCCGCGGCTCGTATGCACTGGGCATCCTGTGCACCGATTATCCGGACACTCTGCTCGCAGTTCGCAAGGACAGCCCGATGATTGTCGGTCTGGGCGAACACGAAAATTACATCGCATCGGATATTCCGGCGGTACTCGACCATACCCGCAAGTATTATCTGCTGGGCGACAACGAAATCGCGCTCATCAAGGCGGATTCTGTTGAGCTGATGGATATGGATCGCAAGCCGATTCATCACGAAGTGTATACGGTAGATTATGATATTTCCGCCGCAGAAAAGGGCGGTTACGATTACTTCATGATGAAGGAAATCAAGGAACAGCCCAACGCGCTGAGCACCTGCATCGGCTCCCGCGTGCATGACGGAGAAATCACGCTGGATAAGCTGCGTCTGAGCGACGAGCGCATCAAGAACATCGGCCGCATTCATATGGTTGCCTGCGGCTCTGCTTGGCACGCTGCCATGGTCGGCAAGTACGTCATCGAGGAGCTGACCCGCATTCCGGTTGAAGTGGATTTGGCATCCGAGTTCCGTTACCGCCGTCCGATTCTCAGCCGCAATGATCTGTGCATCACCATCAGCCAGTCCGGTGAGACCGCTGACACACTGGCTGCGCTGCGCGAAGCAAAGGCAAACGATGTGCACGTTCTGTCCATCGTCAATGCCGTTGGCAGCTCCATCGCCCGTGAAAGCGATGACGTGCTGTACACGATGGCGGGTCCGGAAATCGCGGTTGCAACGACCAAGGGCTACACCACACAGCTCGCTGTCATCTATTTGATTGCCTTGAAGTTTGCACAGATTCGTCAGACCATTCGTCCGGAGGTATTCCAGTCTCTGCTGGCTGATTTGCAGAAGCTGCCGGAGCAGCTGGAGAGCATTTTCGCTGACGAGGATAAAATCCGTCAGCTGGCAAAGGAGCACCAGTCCACCGGCACGGAGCTTGTCCGCAACAATGTATTTATTATTGGCCGCGGCATCGACTACGGCGCTTCGCTGGAAAGCTCCCTCAAGCTCAAGGAAATCTCCTATGTACACTCGGAGGCATACGCAGCCGGTGAGCTTAAGCACGGCACCATTTCCCTGATTGAGCCGGGCACACTGGTCATCGCTGTGGCAACGCAGGATCTGCTGTATGAAAAGCTGATTTCCAACGTCAAGGAAGTCAAGGCGCGCGGCGCACACGTGATTGCCATTGTCAAGGAAGGCTGCACCGATGCGGAAACCGTCGCAGATACCGTTTTGTACATTCCGAAAACCGCGGACCTGTTCACCTCGACACTGACTGTCGTGCCGATGCAGCTGTTTGCATACTATACAGCCATTGAGTTAGGCTGCGACGTTGATAAGCCGCGCAATCTGGCAAAATCTGTCACAGTAGAATAAATATTTGTTTACAAGCGCTCTGTTTTTCAAGAAACAGAGCGCTTTTTTCGTATCTCAATTGACAAACCGCAAATGTATGTATATACTAACATTTGACAAGGGAGGTACTGCATATGACATTAAAAGAACTGTCCGTCGGCAGCTCTGCGATTGTAACGACTGTCGGCGGCGAGGGCGCCCTGCGTCAACACTTCTTGGACATGGGTGTCATTCCCGGCGCACAGGTCACCTTGGTAAAATTTGCACCAATGGGAGACCCGATGGAGCTTCGCATCCACGGCTACGAGCTGACCCTGCGTCTGGCAGATGCCGAAAAAATTGAAATTCAGCCTGTGTCGGCTCAACCGGCACAAAAAACCGCTCCGGCCAAGGCCGTCGCGGATGCCACCGCGCATCCGGGTCTCGGCGAAGGCGGCAAATATCACGTAAAAGCCGATGAGCATCCGGTTTCTGAGGGAACTACGCTGACCTTTGCGCTTGCCGGAAACCAGAACTGCGGCAAAACCACGCTGTTCAACCAGCTGACCGGCTCCAGTCAGCACGTCGGCAACTTTCCGGGCGTAACGGTGGACCGCAAGAGCGGTGCCATCCGCGGACACGCAGACACGGAAATTACAGATTTGCCGGGCATTTATTCGATGTCTCCGTACAGCAGCGAAGAAATTGTCACCAGACAGTTTATCATCGGAGAAAAGCCGCTCGGCATCATCAACATTGTCGATGCGACGAACATCGAACGCAATTTATACTTAACCATGCAGCTGATGGAACTGGACGTTCCGATGGTGCTTGCACTCAACATGATGGACGAGATGCGCGGCAACGGCGGCTCCATCCGCATCAATGAGATGGAAGAAATGCTGGGCATTCCGGTCGTTCCCATTTCCGCGGCGAAAAACGAAGGCGTCGACGAATTAGTTCGTCACGCTCTGCATGTGGCAAAGTATCAGGAACGCCCTGGACGCACGGATTTCTGTGACATGAATGACCACGGCGGCGCGGTGCACCGTTGCTTGCACGGCATCATGCATTTGATTGAAGATCACGCCAAGCGCGCGGATATTCCGCTGCGATTTGCCGCGACCAAACTCGTGGAAGGCGATGCACGCATCTGTGAATTGCTGTGCCTGACCGAAAACGAGCAGGAGATGATTGAGCACATCATCAAGCAGATGGAGGACGAGCGCGGTCTGGATCGCGCAGCCGCGATTGCTGATATGCGGTTCTCATTCATCGAGAAGCTGGTTGACCAAACCGTCATTAAGCCGCATGAAAGCCGCGAACGCGCACGCAGCCGGCGCATTGACCGATTTTTAACCGGTAAATACACCGCCATTCCGGCGTTTATCGCCATCATGGGCTTGATTTTCTTCCTGACGTTCAATGTCATCGGCGCAGGCTTACAGACCTTGCTGGAAATCGGCATTGACCAGTTGACCATTCTCACAGACAAGGCATTGACCGCCGCGCACGTCAATCAGGTGCTGTATTCCCTCATCATTGACGGTATTTTCAACGGCGTCGGCAGTGTACTCAGCTTCCTGCCGATCATCGTCGTGCTGTTTTTCTTCCTCTCTCTGCTGGAAGATACCGGCTATATGGCGCGTGTTGCGTTTGTCATGGATAAACTGCTGCGCAAAATCGGCCTGTCCGGCAGAAGCATTGTCCCGATGCTGATTGGCTTCGGCTGTACCGTGCCGGGCGTCATGGCGAGCCGCACGCTTCCGTCAGAACGCGACCGCCGCATGACCATTATGCTCACGCCGTTTATGAGCTGCTCTGCCAAGCTGCCGATTTACGGCTTCTTCACCGCGGCATTCTTCCCCAAGCACGGCGGTCTTGTTATGATTGCGCTGTACTTCGGCGGCATTGCCGTCGGCATTCTCACCGCGCTGTTTGCCAAAGAATTCCGCTTCCGCGGCGAAGCGGTTCCGTTTGTCATGGAGCTGCCGAATTACCGCATGCCGGGCATGAAAAACGTCATGCAGCTGTTGTGGGAAAAAGCGAAAGACTTTTTGCAGCGTGCTTTCACGGTTATTTTCCTCGCAACCATTATCATTTGGTTCTTACAGAACTTCAGCTTACAGCTCAACATGGTTTCCGATTCGCAAAACAGCATGTTGGCGCTCGTTGCCGGAAGCATCGCACCGATCTTCCGCCCGCTCGGCTTTGGTGACTGGCGCATTTCCACCGCGCTCATCACCGGCTTCATGGCGAAAGAAAGCGTTGTTTCGACTCTGACCATTCTGTTCGGCAGCAGTGCGGATCTATTGACTCTGCTGACACCGGCAGCCGCCGCTTCTCTGCTTGTCTTTTGCCTGCTGTATACCCCGTGTGTGGCGGCAATCGCTTCGATTAAGCGCGAGCTGGGCATTCGCTGGGCATTTCAGACCGTTGTATTCCAGTGCGTCATTGCATGGATCTGCGCATGTATCGTCCACGCAATTGCTGTGCTGTTCCTGTGAAAACATTTGGATATTTTCCATATTTGATGTATAATGGAGATACCATCTGGCGCAGGTCAGGAACCGCCTGAACAAACAGGCGGTTCCCGTATGCGAAAGGCGTGAGCCGGCCGGCAGAGGGCGCTGTCCCGCGGGCTGCACAGCGCGCGTTTCCGCCTGTTCCAGCATATGAAAAGCGGAGCGTCTGTGTTCGCTCCATACAGGAAAGGAAAGAGCAATTATGATTAAATTATCTCCGTCGATTCTGTCCGCTGACTTTGCCAACCTGCAGCGCGACATTGCCATCGCAGTCGATGCTGGCGCAGAGTACGTGCATGTAGACTGCATGGACGGTCACTTTGTACCGAATCTGACCATCGGTGCGCCGGTTGTCAAGGCACTGCGCAAGGCAACCAATGCAACTCTGGATGTGCATCTGATGATTTCCAATCCGGATCAGTATCTGGACGACTTCATCAAGGCAGGTTCCGACATTATCACCGTACATTACGAAGCAAACGGCGACACGCTGGCACAGGTTCGCAAGATCAAGGAAGCCGGCGTCCGTGCCTGTGTATCCATCAAGCCGGGTACTCCGGCAGATGTTCTGCTCCCGCTGCTGCCGGAGCTGGATATGGTTCTCATCATGACCGTAGAGCCGGGCTTTGGCGGTCAGGGCTACATTGATGCCTGCACCGACAAAATCCGCACCATTCGCAAGGCAATTGACGAAAACGGCTACAAGTGCGAGCTGGAAATTGACGGCGGCGCCAAGCTGACCAACACGCCGGACATCGTTGCAGCCGGTGCCAATGTCATCGTTGCCGGTTCCGCTGTCTTTGGCGGCGACATCGAGGCAAATGTCAAGGGCTTCAAGAAGATTTTCGACGAGTACGAAAATAACTACTTTGCATTCTAATGCGTAAGCAAAACGAAACGCCTGCTCATTTTCAGAGCAGGCGTTTTTTATGTGTTCGATTCTTCTGCCGGAATATAACGAATAATATCGCCCGGCGTGCATCCCATTACAAAACAAATGCGTGCCAACACATCTGCGTCAATCTTTTCTACATGCCCGCGATACCACTTATCAATCACCTCAAAGCGCGTATTCACTGCACGAGCCAACGCATACCGCGTAATATGTTTTTTGTCCATTAGTGGTTTTAATTCAATCGTAATGTGACCATACTGTGCGATGGTATAGAGTAGATTTTCCATATTTACACCTCAAATGTATCCTATGTAAAAAGTACTCTATTGACAAATCGCTTATTCAAAGGTACTATTTATATAGTACCTTTGTTTGTGCAATCTTATTGAGGTGTGATTTATGCGAATTGAACGCTATTATTATTCCGATCCCAACGCTATATCCGAAAAAGAATCTATATATAATGCAGAAAAATTAACCGTATTTCATCAATTAGAAGAACCTTGTCAATCCCTCGCTGAAAGTCTCGGAGCAAACTTGTTCATGGACACGGACGACCATGCCGGATGGATTATATTCGTCTGTGATGCACTGAACTTCAAAAATCATAACCAAAAAGTTTTTCAACACATAGCGGAACTCGCCGACGAGATAACCATGCGACCATCTGTAAATACGGGAGAAAACAGCCCTGCCGATATTGATGGCGCTGTACAACTAACATTTTGGTTTGATTTCATTGCAGATGATGACTAAGTCTGCCAGTTTTTCATCATTTTTATGTGTTCGATTTTTCTGCCGGAGTATAGCGAATCCAGGATAGACAAGCAGTCCGCACCGGCTTCTTGGCTCTCCCAGAGGGAGCAACAGGTGGATCTGTGCATACCCATAAAAAATCTCCCGCAGGAAAATCCTGCGGGAGATTGTCTTTTATACAAGTCTGTTTTACTTGAAGTACTTGACGCCGTTTTCAAAGATCGGCTGGTACTTTTCACCGAAGATGTTCTGACCAACATACTTGGTGTAACGCTCGGTGTGACCCATCTTGCCGAGAACACGGCCGTCCGGAGAGGTAATGCCCTCGATGGCACACATCGAACCGTTCGGGTTGAATGCGATATCCATGGACGGTTCGCCGTTGAAGTCGACATACTGGAACGCTACCTGACCATTTGCAACCAGACGGTCAATTTCAGCCTGCGGTGCCACGAAGCGACCCTCGCCGTGAGAAATTGCGATGGAATGTACATCGCCAACCTCGCAGGAGGACAGCCACGGAGACTTAACAGATGCCACGCGCGTCTGTACATAGCGCGACTGATGGCGGCCAATCAGGTTGTAGGTCAGTGTCGGGCAGGTGTCATCCAGATCACGAATCTCACCATACGGCACCAGACCCAGCTTAATCAATGCCTGGAAGCCGTTGCAGATACCCAGCATCAAACCGTCACGGTTGTTGAGCAGGTCATGCACTGCGTCCTTGATTGCCGGTGCACGCAGGAACGAAGCGATGAACTTACCGGAGCCGTCCGGCTCGTCGCCGCCGGAGAAGCCGCCCGGCAGAATCATCATCTGAGAGCCGCGAATTGCCTGCTCCAGCTCCTCTGCGGAACGCATCAGCGCGTCATGGGACAGGTTGCGGACAACGACAATCTTTGCCTCGCCGCCAGCGGTCTCGACTGCCTTTGCTGTGTCATACTCGCAGTTGGTGCCCGGGAATACCGGAATAACAGCTGCCGGACGCGCGGTCTTGACTGCCGGAGCCTTGGTGTTGCGCTCGGTGTATGCCGGCTTCACCAGCTTGTCATCGGAAGCGTCTGCGCGGGTCGGGAATACGCTCTCCAGCGTGCCCTCCAGCGACTGCTTCAGGTCAGCCAGCGGAATAATCTCGCCGAATGCATCGATCTCCGGCTTGTCCGTGGTCATGCCGATGAGCCACAGCGGCATGTTCTCCAGCTCCTCGGTAGCTTCGATCAGGATGCCGCCGTAGTTCTTGAGGAACAGACCGTCCGGTGTGAAGGTCGGTGCGAAGGTAAAGCCGATGTCATTGCCGACAGACATCTTTACGATGCCCTCTGCAATACCGCCTGCGGACAGTGCCCAGGATGCTGCAACCTTGCCGCGTGCAATGAGAGCCTGTACAGTCTCCCACGTGTTGCGGATTGCCGCATAGTCCGGAGAACCATCCATAAAGTAGGTTGCATCCAAGAAGTATACCGGATGGCCGGCCTGCTTGAATTCCGGAGATACCAGATTGTCAGCTTCTTCCGGTGCGATTGCAAAGGATACCAGCGTTGGCGGAACATGCATGTCGTCGTAGGTACCGGACATGGAGTCCTTGCCGCCGATTGCTGCGCGGCCGAGCATAATCTGTGCATCGTATGCACCGAGCAGAGCTGCAAGCGGTGTGCCGAACTTCTCCGGATCACGGTTCAGATGCTCGAAATATTCCTGGAAGGTCAGGTATGCCGTGTTGTAATCACAGCCAGCGGCTACCAGACGAGCCATAGATTCAATAACGGAGCTGGAAGCGCCCAGATACGGGTTCTGCTCCATATAATACGGATCAAAGCCAAAGCCCATAACAGAGGCGGTGGAGCACTGTCCAGCGGTCGGCAGGGTTGCCGCCATAACCTGTGTCGGGGTCAGCTGATTCTTACCGCCATACGGCATAAATACGGAGCTTGCGCCGATAGAACCGTCAAAGCGCTCGGTCAGACCGCGCTCCAGACAGATGTTCAGCTTCGAGGACAGGTTCAGGATCTTCTCCTTCAGGTTTGCGCCCTCGGTCGGAACCTCAATAGACGGGGTCGGCAGCGGGGATACATGTGCCTTGGTGTGCTTGGAAGCGCCGTTGGTGTTGAGGAAGTCGCGGGATACGTCAACGATGGTGTTGCCGTTCCAAGTCATGCGCAGACGATTGGTATCGGTAACAACGGCAACAACCGTTGCTTCGATGTTCTCCTCGTTTGCCATTTCGATGAACTTCTCCACGTTCTCCTTGGCTACGACAACTGCCATACGCTCCTGAGACTCGGAGATAGCCAGCTCGGTGCCGTCCAGACCGTCATACTTCTTCGGTACGGCGTTCAGATTGATGTCCAGACCGTCTGCCAGCTCGCCGATGGCAACGGATACACCGCCTGCGCCAAAGTCGTTGCAGCGGCGAATCATGCGGGTTGCCTCCGGATTGCGGAACAGACGCTGAATCTTGCGCTCTTCCGGCGGATTGCCCTTCTGTACCTCTGCGCCGCAGGTCTCCAGAGATTCGGTGGTGTGGCTCTTGGAAGAACCGGTTGCACCGCCGCAGCCGTCACGACCGGTACGGCCGCCGAGCAGGATGACAATATCGCCCGGATCCGGCACTTCACGAATGACGTTTTCAATCGGTGCTGCGCCGACAACTGCGCCAATTTCCATGCGCTTTGCGACATAGCCCGGATGGTAAATCTCATGAACCAATCCAGTGGCCAGACCGATCTGGTTGCCGTAAGAAGAATAACCGGCAGCGGCAGTGGTGCACAGCTTGCGCTGCGGCAGCTTGTGCTCCAGCGTCTCGCTCAGCGGAACCGTCGGATCGCCTGCACCGGTCACACGCATTGCCTGATATACATAGCTTCTGCCGGACAGCGGGTCGCGAATTGCGCCGCCAAGGCAGGTAGCAGCGCCGCCAAACGGTTCGATTTCTGTCGGATGGTTATGGGTTTCGTTTTTAAACATGAGCAGCCACGGCTCTTTTTTGCCGTCTACGGTTGCATTGATGCGGATGGAGCAAGCGTTGATTTCTTCGCTCTCGTCCAGATTCGGCAGGCAGCCGCGCTTCTTGAGCACTTTGCCTGCAATGGTGCCGATATCCATCAGCGTAACCGGACGCTTGGCAGCCTTCTCCTCGCCGTATACTTCCACGCGGCCTGCCAGATAGCGGTTGTACGCGTCAAGTACCATCTGATCGTCGATTGTGCTCTCGTCAATCTCGGTCAGGAAGGTGGTGTGACGACAGTGATCCGACCAATAGGTGTCGATCATGCGCACTTCTGTGATGGTCGGGTCGCGCTTTTCTTCCCCTGCGAAATAGCTCTGCAGGAACTGCAGGTCATCCAGCTCCATTGCCAGACCCAGACTGGTGCGCATCTGCTCCAGTGCGGCAGCGTCCATGGAAATGAAGCCCTCTACGGTGTCAACTTCTGTCGGGATTGCATAATTTGCTTCCAACGTCTCCGGCTTTGCTGCGGAGGCCTCGCGGGAGTCAACCGGATTGATGAGATAGCCGCGGATCTTGTCCAGCTCTTCATCGGTCAGCTTGCCGCCCAGCACATAGATATGGGCTGCTGCTACCTTCGGACGCTCGCCCTGTGTCATCAGCTGGATACACTGCGCACAGGAATCCGAGCGCTGATCGTACTGACCCGGCAGCGGTTCAACCGCGAGAATGCGGCAATCGCCTTCCGGCATCGGATACTGCTCATCGTAGCAATCATCTACCATCGGCTCAGAGAACACGATGTTTTTCGCCTTTGCATAGGTTTCTGCATCAATGCCTTCCACATCGTAGCGGCACAGCTCACGCACGTAAGTGAGTGCTGGAATCTCCAGCAATTCACGCATGCTGCTGCACAGCGACTGGGATGCACTGTCGAAACCCTTGCGCTTTTCCGTATAGCATCTTAATACTGCCATGTTGCACCTCGAATTACCATAGTATCGTCAAACATCGTTTGCAAAAAGTTTTGCAAATCTTACAATAGATATTTTAATCATACCGTTTTTTCTACCTATTTTCAATGCTCTTACGTGAAAACGACAGGATTTTGTTAGATTCAACCAAAATTCCACACAGATATATGCACTTTCCTGCACACTGTCCTCCCGCCCGAACGCAAAAAAGCTCCATTCGGCTTTGATTTACCGAATGGAGCAAAAAGATGCAATTTTACGGGATGGTATAACCGTATCCGTAGCTGCCATATGGATTGGTGCTGCCGCCGTTCTGGCTGCCGCTGTTGTCTTCCGAAGAAGATCTGTCGCTGCCGGAGGACGACGTTGTGCCGCTCAGCGTAGACTGGTCAATCAGCTTGATGGAAACTTCCTTGGTGCTGCCGTCTCGATAGATGGTCAGCTTCATCGTGTCACCGACTTTCAGCTCGTTCTTGACCTCGTTGATGTCGGTCATGCTGGTAATGTCCTTGCCGTTGACACCGGTGATAATATCGCCCGCCTGAATGCCCTGCTGGTATGCATCGGATGCCGGATCTACGCTGGATACATAGACGCCCTGCGGCAGGTTAAAATAGCTTGCACGGGTCGAGTCAATATCATAGCCGCTGATGCCGATTGCCGGACGGCCGGTCACATGCCCGCTTGCAATCAGTTCATCCACTACTTCCTTCACCGTCGTCATCGGGATGGCAAAGCCCATGCCTTCAATCGACGCGCTGTCAGAGGACGAAGCACTCAGCTTGGAGTTCGTAATGCCGATAACCTGACCGGCAGAGTTGATGAGTGCGCCGCCGGAGTTGCCCGGGTTAATCGCGGTATCCGTCTGAATCAGCGTCATGACGCGGTCATTGATCGTCACATTTCGATTGATGGCGGAGATAAAGCCGCCGGTGAAGCTGTTCTGATATTCCAGACCGCCGGGAGAGCCGATGGCAAACGCGCGGTCTCCCACCTTCAGGTTATCGGAATGGCCAAATTCCGCTGCGGTCAGGCCGGTTGCGTCAATCTTGAGCACTGCCAAATCCGTCTGCTCATCGGTGCCGACCAGCTTCGCGGTATAGCTTTTTCCATCGCTCAAAACCACCTTGTACATATCGCCGCCCTCGACGACATGGTTATTGGTGATGATATAGCCGTCCTCACTCATGATGACGCCGGAACCGGAGGACTCCGTACCCTGCTGCACAGAATCCACGACAATCGCAACGATGGACGGGGAAACCTTCTGATACACTTCGGAATAGCTTGCCATATCCTCGCTCGTGCTGCTCAGCTGTACCTTTGTCGTATTGGCGGACGTGCCGCTTCCGGTGTCCGCCGAGCTGTCAGAGGAGCTGTTCAGTGTCGGCAGCGAGATGTGTCCGTTGGCTGCCCAGCCGCCGCCAAATGCCAGCGCACCGACAATAACGACAGCCGCCACTGGCTTCCACGGAAACTTCTTTTTCGGTCCCTTTGGACCCTTCGGGCCACTCGGCTTCTTGCCGCCGCTCCACTGTTCATACGCATTGCTGTGCGGGGGAGGCGTACTGCCGCCGTTTCCTGCATCGGAAAAGCCGCTGCTGTCAGCCGTGTCATTTGTATGTGTATAGGACGCACCGGTATTCTGATAGCCTGCGCCCGGCTGCTCGTCTGCGCCGCGCACCGGTGTCTGGAACGGTGTCGTCTGTTCCGATGTGTCCTGCTCGGTATTCTTGCGGAACTCGTCCATATGTGTATCCTCCTTTACGTGTCAGGATGTACTCGTTCATTTCTTTTATGTGCTTCATTGTACGCCTATAATATGGTGATTCCTTGTTTGCAATGTTAATTTTCTGTGAATCTGCACATTTACGCCGATTTTGCAGGAATACTCCCGTTTTCACCGGTCTTTTTGTGTTTTTTGTGTGACTTCTGCGCAGCATACAAAAAAGGCACGATCTCAGGTTCTCCTGAAATCGTGCCTTTTGCTCACAGATCTGTTTTTTTGTTCACGCGTTCTTTGATTTCTGCCATGGGCTTTTTCTCTGCCATCGGCATCGTAAACATAAATTCTGTTTCTCCGCCGGACGAACGAACAGAAATATCGCCGCCGTGCATGTTGACGATAGATTTTACCAGATACAATCCCAGACCGGCGCCGGTCTTATCGCGGCTGCGGCTGCGGTCTACCTTGTAGAATCGCTCAAACACGTGCGGCAAATCCTCAGCCGGAATCTCCGAGCCGGTATTGCGAATCAGGAACCGGCTCATCGTGCCCTCCTGTTCGGCGCGAATGGTCAGCTTGCCGCCGTCATTGACGAATTTCACTGCATTGTCCACGAGATTGTAAATGACACGATAGATATGATCTCCGTCACCGTAAACAATCAGAGAATCCGCCATTTCCACATCCATGTCCAGATGCTTATCATTGATTTGATTTTCAAAACTGATGAGCACGCGCGCAACCATTTCAATCAGGTCGAACGGCGCCGGTGTGATGATAAGCTCTCCCGCCTGAATCTTCGCAGCATCCAGCATGCGTATGACCAGACGCGACAGTCTGCCGACTTCCTCCGAGATAATCTTTAAGTACTGCGTGTGCTTTTCCGGCGGAATCGTGCCGTCCAGCATGCCATCGACAAAGCCGCGAATGGATGTCATCGGCGTTTTCAGCTCATGCGAAACATTCGCCACAAATCCGCGGCTGAGCTCCTCCTGCTGCTGCAGAGAGGTCGCCATATTGTTAAAGCTAACCGCCAGCTCATCAATCTCATCGCAGTTGTTGTTCTCGGATACACGCACATCAAATTCACCGTGACCGAATTTTTTTGCGGCGGAAACCAAGCTCTTGAGCGGACGCGTCAGCATGTCCGACAGAAACCAGCTGATAATCATTGTCAGCACCAGTGTGACGCAGACAATGAGCAGGTAACTCTTCATGATGTCATGCATCAGATCGGTGGTCGATGTCGCCGGAGATGCCGCAATCACGAGTGCCGCGATATTGCCGGACGCATCCTTGCAGGTCGTGCCCGCGATAAAATAATTTTCGGAAAACAGGCCGCTCGCATTGCCGGAGGCAAAAAACGAGCCGTCTTTGCGAATTTTTTGTACCAGCTGGCTGCTAATCGTCCCCGACATCTGACCGCGAAACGTATCGTCATTCTTCGGTGTCGAATACGCCTGCACCTTGCCGTTTGCATCGGTCAGCATGACCGTACAGCCGCTGACTGCGGCCTGCTGGTCGAGATACGTGTCCAAAAACATGTCGTAGTCCTTGTTCTGGAACAACTCCAAGTTGTTTTTGACAATGTCGTCAATGTAATTGACGGTCGTTTCCAGCTGTTCCTGCTTTTCCTGCACGGAATAGCGGCTGATTTGCGCCATGAACATGCCGCCCGCGAAGGTAAAGCTCACGAGAATCAGCATGGCAAAGCACACATAATTCTTGATAAAAAAGTTTTTCATCAGTCTCTGGTCTCGAATTTATAACCGACACCCCATACCGTCTTGAGGTCCCACTTGTCGCTGACGCCTTCCAGCTTTTCACGCAGACGCTTGACATGAACGTCAACGGTACGCGTATCGCCAAAATAATCAAATCCCCAAACGTCATCCAGCAGCTGAGCGCGCGTAAACACGCGGTTCGGGTTGGAGGCAAGGAAATACAGCAATTCAATCTCCTTCGGCGGTGCGTCCACGCGCTTGCCGTCCACGATGAGGTCGTATGCCTGCTTGTCCACGGTCAGCTTATCAAAGGAAATCTTGCCGCTGTCCTCCGGTGCCAACCGGCGGAAAATCGCACGCACGCGCGCAATGACCTCACGCATTTCCAGTGGCTTGACGATATAATCATCGGCACCCATTTCCAGACCGTTGACCTTATCGAATGTCTCACCCTTCGCGGTCATGATGATAATCGGCACCTTGCTCTCCTTGCGGATAATTTTGCACACCTGCCAGCCGTCCATAATCGGCATCATGACATCGAGCAGAATCATGTCCGGATTGATTTTGCGCCACAGTTCAACGCCTTCTTCTCCGTTTGCCGCCTCGGTGATTTCATAGCCTTCGCGCTCCAGATACAGGCGCAGAAGCTCCCGAATATTGCCGTCATCTTCTACAATCAAAATTTTCTTACTCATATTTACCTCCTGTTTTCTTGGAGTTTATCAATCTTTATCAATCATACTTCTTTTATTATACGTCATTTGTCAAAGCAAATCATTACATTTCTGTAAAAGTATGCAAAAAATACACAAAAAAAATTCCGGCAAAAGCCGGAATTTTCCAGTGTTTGAAGTTATTCATCCTCATCGCTGTACGAATCGGAATCGTCCTCTTCCGCATCATAGTCGGACGAACTCGAATCATTGGAGTCGTACTCCTCGTCATCTTCCTCGTCCTCCTCGGTATCCGAATCATACGAGCTGCGCGAGGAAGAAGCAGATCGTCTGCTGGTCGTTTCATCCGCACCGTCATACGATTTCGCCGTCTTATCGCCGCCGAACACCGCAATGGCCGCCTCTGTCGCGTCAACCGCATTGACCACGGCATCCTCGGTGTATTCTGTCCAATCCGTCATACGGGTGAAAATCGGAACAACCTGTGCCTTCGGCGCGGTTTTCTGCACGCTGTCTATGACGGACTTTGCGTCATCCGAGCCCACCGGCACATAGACGCGATGCGCGGTTGTCAGCAGCTTTTTCACGCTGCCGAGTTTGACCCCGTCCTCTGCCGCGGTCTCCGACTGCGCAATCAGTTCCGATGCATCGGACGCCGTCAGGCTGACAGAAACCGAATCCCCAACCGTATTCTGTATCTCCTGCATGACATCAAGCAGCGCCGCCGCCTGACTGTCCGGCTCGTTGAAAAATTCAATGCGGTTGATATGTCCGCGCAGCGGGAAGGAAAATTCATCCAGCAAAATTTCATCGCAGCCTGCATCCACGGCGCTCTGTGCAATGTCGCACAGATAGGTCACAACGTCCGGATTGGTCGGGTCCAGCCAGTGTTCGCTGTTGTAATCGCTCCATCTGCCGCCATTCTGATACGCCATAGACAGATCGGAATTTTGCTTAGATGCCGCTTCATCCTGAAAGCAATACACGCGTCCGACAACATGCACGCCGTTTTTGCTCAGCTTGCGCATGTTCTGCGCGAGTTTTTCCGCTTTCTTTGCCTGCAAATCCTCCACGTCAGATACCATATCGGTCTCTACCGGAATGTTCAGCTCGCCCTCATCGTCCTTGATGTTGACAATGACTGTGTTGAGCTTTCCCGCCTCTGCAAGCTGAATGAGCTGCTCTGCCGTGTCGGCGTTCGACAAATCGGTTGCTGACAGCATGGCGCCGCGCAGAGCTTTGCCGGACGTCTTTTTCGATGTCTTGACTGGCTGTGCGCTGCCGCTTCCGCTTCCCGCAGCTGTTTTTTTCGGCTGGTTTGCGTTCTGCTCCATCGCAAGAATGCCGTAGCGGTCGATGACATGGGCACCGTTCTCGTCAAAAGACAGACACTGGAAAACCAGAAAGACGCCCACGAATACAACCAGCGCTGCCACAATCAAGACAGCGGCCACCGTGCGGCGGATGCGGGAATGACTGTGTTTGCTGTTGTGATTCATGAGCGTCTCCTTCTTGTTTCAAAAATTCAGATTCGAAGCAATCTTACTTCTCTTCTGCCTTTGCTGCTTCCTCAGCAGCCTTCTTAGCAGCGGCAGCCTTTTCTGCTGCAGCCTTCTTGGCAGCAGCCTGCTTTGCCTTGATCTCAGCAAGCTCCTTAACCTTTTCCGGGGTATTCCACGGCTCGATGATGTGGCGCGGGCAAGCCTTTGCACACATCTGGCACTTCTTACACTTGGTGTAATCAATAACCGGCAGGTTGCCTTCCATGGTGATGGCACCGAACTTACAGGTCTTTGCACACAGACCGCAGCCGATACAGCCAACCTTGCAGGAATCCATAACTTCCTTGCCCTTCGCCTTGGAGGAGCAATCGATACGGATCGGATTTGCCTGCGGAACCAGAGAAATGATATGCTTCGGACAAGCGGATACACACTTCGAGCATGCAGCACACTTATCTTCGTCTACCTTTGCCACGCCGTTTACAACATGAATGGCGTCAAACGGGCAAGCCTTCTCACAGGTGCCCAGACCCAGACAAGCAAATGCGCAGTCCTTGAAGCCGTTTGCTACACGGATTGCACCGAGGCAGTCGGTGATGCCCTCGTACTGTGCACGGTTCTTGACGTTCTCGCAGGTACCGGAACAGTGTACGTGTGCTACCATCTTCTCGCTCTCGGTTACTTCTACGCCGAGAACCGCTGCGATCTTTTCTGCTGCAGCAGCGCCGCCGACCGGACAGCCGTTAACCGGTGCCTTGCCTTCAACAATTGCGGTTGCCAGACCGTTACAGCCCGGATAACCGCAGCCGCCGCAGTTTGCGCCCGGCAGGCACTCCTGTACCGCCGGAATACGCTCATCGACCTCGACCGCAAAGATCTTGGATGCAAATGCAAGGACCAGGCCAAAGACAAGACCCATGATACCCAGTGCCAGCACTGCATAAACAATCGTCATCATTTGTTATTCACTCCTTATTCTTCGACAGTCGGGTTTACCAAATCTTCATGCCGCTGAAGCCAAGGAATGCCATTGCCATCAGAGAAGCGGAGATCAGTGCAATCGGGAAGCCCTCAAAGCACTTCGGGCACTCTGCGGATGCAAAGAGACGCTCACGGATGGAAGCGAACAGCACGATGGACAGCGTGAAACCAATGCCGCCGGTGATGCCGTAGACAACGGATTCAATGAAGTTGTAGCTGTTCTGTACGTTCTGCAGTGCGACACCCAGAACGGCACAGTTGGTGGTAATCAGCGGAAGGAATACGCCCAGCGCCTGATACAGCGCCGGCATAGACTTCATCAGGAACATCTCAACGAACTGTACGAGGGTTGCGATGACCAGAATGAATGCGACTGTCTGCATAAATTCCAGACCCAGCGGAACCAGAATAAAGTTGTTAATCAGATATGTAACTGCGGAAGCAAGACCCATAACGAAGGTTACGGCCATGCCCATGCCAACAGCAGTATCAATCTTCTTGGATACGCCGAAGAACGGGCAGCAGCCAAGGAACTGGGACATGATGAAGTTGTTAATCAGAATCGCACCAAGCGAAATGGATAAAATAGATGTCAGCATGATGCATTATTCTCCTTTCTTCAGCAGCTTCTGCATAACAGCGATGATGCAGCCGAGGGTCAGGAATGCGCCTGCCGGCAGGATCATGATGGTAGCCGGCTGGCTGAATACGGTGATTGCGCCGCCCAGAATGGTGCCAGCGCCCAGCAGCTCACGAACAACCGACATCAGAATCAGGGCGAACGTAAAGCCAAGACCCATAACGAGACCGTCCACTGCGGATGCACCAACGGAATTCTTGGATGCAAAGGACTCTGCACGGCCAAGGATGATACAGTTAACTACGATCAGCGGGATAAAGGTACCCAGGGATGCCGACAGAGACGGGATAAACGCCTGAAGCAGCAGGTCAACCATGGTTACGAAGCCCGCGATGACGGTGATGTATGCTGCGATACGAACCTTGCTCGGGATAATCTTACGCAGCAGGGAAATTACAATATTGGAACAAATCAGTACGGCTGTAGCGGACAGGCCCATGCCGATACCGTTTGTCAAGGAAGTCGAGGTTGCCAGCGTCGGGCACATGCCGATCAGCTGAACCAGTACCGGGTTATTGGTAACCAGGCCTTCCTTCAGACTTTTTGCAAAACTCATGTTTAGGCCTCCTTAACCCTGTTCAGCAGCGAACTGAGCCGCTGCAACAACGCCTTCCGATACAGCACGGGAGGTGATGGTAGCACCGGTCAGTGCATCAATCGAACCGCCGTCCTTGGCAACTGCGACTTCCGTGCCGACCTGGCCAGCGAACTGTGCCTGGAACTCCGGCTCCGTAGAACGAGCGCCCAGACCCGGGGTCTCAGAAGATGCGGAAATAACGGAGATGCCGGTTACCTTGCCATCGCTGTCAATGCCAACCATGGTGTCTACTGCGCCGCCGAAGCCGGTCGGGCCGACTTCTACGCAGTAGCCTGCGTCAGCGCCGTCCTTGGTCATCTTGTATGCGGACAGAATGGTAACGGATGTTGCGTTCTTGGTCTCGGTGGTAACAGTGGTTCCTTCCGGAACATCGATCTGCTCAGATTCTGCGCCCGGCATAACGTTCTCCAGAGAATCCTTGATTTTCTGTGCGTTCTGCTCAGCAATCGGACCTGCGGTTACTGCGTTAACAGCACCCAGAGCCAGAGCGACTACCAGCGTGATGGCGCAAAGGATGCCGCCGAGCTGTACAAATTCATTTTTCTGCTTGCCAGCCATGGATTAGCCCTCCTTCTTCTGCTTTGCCGGTGCACCGAACTTGGTCGGGCGAGTATACTTGTCAATCAGCCATACTGTGGTGTTCATCAGCAGGATGGAGTAGCAAACGCCTTCCGGATAGCCGCCGAAGAAACGGATCATGGTGGTCAGCAGGCCGCAGCCGATGCCGAATACGATCTGACCCTTCTTGGAAACCGGTGTGGTGCTGTAGTCGGTAGCCATGAAGATAGCACCGAGCATCAGGCCGCCGCCGAAGATAGCGTACAGCATGTACTCCAGATGACCATAGCCCTCAGCCGGGAAAATAACAGCCAGAACGGCAACGGTCAGAATGTAAGCTGCCGGAATCTGGATGGTGATAACCTTGCGAACCAGCAGGTAAATGCCGCCGATCAGCAGTGCAATAGCAGAAACTTCGCCCATGGAGCCGCCGGTCACGCCGAGGAATACGCTCAGTGCGCTCGGCAGGTCGCCTTCTGCAGAACCCTTCAGAATTGCCATCGGGGTAGCGGTGGAGACAATGTCTGCGGTGGAGCCCAGACCAACATGGCTGCGAGCTGCAACCCAAGTCGTCATAGCTACCGGCCAAGAAGCCAGCAGGAATGCACGGCCTGCGAGAGCCGGGTTGATGAAGTTCTTGCCAAGGCCGCCAAAGATGCACTTAGCAAAAATGATTGCGATGCCGTCGCCGATAATCAGCATCCAGTACGGAAGCGTTACCGGGCAAACGAATGCCAGCAGCACGCCGGTAACGGCTGCGGACAGATCCATAACAGTATTCTCCTTACCTACGATCTTGTCGTAGATTGCCTCGAATACCATGCAGGCAATGATGGAAACCGCGGTCATCAGGATGGCGCGCAGTCCAAATACATACGTCGATACAGCGAGGGACGGAATCAGTGCGAGAAGCACGTCCAGCATAATCGACTTGGTATCCTCTTTGCTCTTAATATGAGGGGAGGATGTAATTACTACTTTGCTAAAATCATACATGCCATTCACCCTCCTTACTTGTTCTCAGCCGCAGCCTTGGCAGCTGCTGCCTCAGCTCTGCGCTTTTCCTGTACGCGCATCTTTGCTACGCGGAACTGCTGTACAAGCGGGATTCGTGCCGGACATACATATGCGCAGGAACCGCACTCGATGCAGTCGAGGACATCATATTCCTCGCAGCCTTCCAGATCGTTCTTTGCCGCATACATGTTCATGTATACCGGAGTCAGGTGCATCGGGCAGACGCCTACGCAGCGGCCGCAGCGGATGCAGGTCGGATTCTTGACACGCTTGTCCTCATCGCCGGCCATAGCCAGAAATGCGTTGGTGCCCTTGAGTACCGGAACGTCGGTGGTGAACTGTGCGTTGCCCATCATCGGGCCGCCAGCCAGCAGCTTGTTCGGAGCAGCCTTGAAGCCGCCGCAAGCGTCGATCAGTTCGGTAATCAGGGTGCCGGTGCGCGCTTCCAGATTCTTCGGCTCAGCGACAGCGGAACCGGAAATGGTAACGACGCGGCGGATAACCGGCATGCCCTTTGCAAAGCAGCGGTATACCGCACCGGCGGTGTCTACGTTAAATACAGCACAGCCTGCGTCTGCCGGCAGCTTGCCGGACGGAACCTCGCGGCCTGTAACTGCGTTGATCAGCTGCTTCTCGGCGCCCTGCGGGTAGCGGCACTCCAGCGGAGCCAGCTCGATGACCGGGTCACCTGCAATCAGCTTCTCAATGCCCGCAAAGGTATCCTGCTTGTTGAGCTCGATACCGATGTAAGCTTTCTTGACGCCCATAATCTTTACCAGATAACGAACGCCTTCTACAATCTCCTCCGGACGCTCCAGCAGGAGACGATGGTCGGATGTGATGTACGGCTCACACTCCGCACCGTTGATCAGGATGGTATCGCACTTGCCAATACCGGACTTGATCTTTACGTGTGTCGGGAAGGTTGCGCCGCCGTGGCCAACAATACCTGCGTCCCAGATTGCCTGGATGCGCTCGTCGTTGGACATTGCCTCAAAATCCTTCGGCTTGACAGACTCGTCCAGTCTGTCCTCATGGTCATTCTCGATCACAATCGACAGTACCTTCGAGCCATTCTGATGCAGCATCGGGACAACGTCTACGACCTTGCCGGAAACCGATGCGTGAACCGGAGCGCTGACGAAACCGCCTGCTTCTGCGATCATCTGACCCATGTTTACGATGTCACCCTTCTTCACCAGCGGCTTTGCCGGTGCGCCAATGTGCATCGAAACCGGAAGAATGACCTTGTCAGGTGCCTTCAGGACTTCGATCGGCTTTTTGTTTGTTGCGGCCTTAAATCCCGGATCATTTTTTGTGCCAGGATGGATACCGCCACGAAACGTGTACGCCATTATGGATTCACCTCTCTGTTCATTTTGTGCGGCTTCCATCAGCCGCACGGCAGACAAATACTTGTACTGCGGAACAGCCGTCCCCCCGCAAAATCAGGCACGGCCATCTCGCGTGTTTCGGAATCGTCAGGCAGTTTTCGGCGTTCGCCCATGAAAAATCCACACCTGCACATCCGGCTGGTTCCCCGCAGAATATACAAGCCTTCTGCTGAAACAGCCGTGCTGGCAGATGCCGACAAACACGCTGCGTTGCTCCTGCGGCTGCGCCGCCGATTCCGCTGTGCCCGTTTTTGTTCGAGCACAATTGTATACTTTAGATTATACCGTCATTCCCGCCAGAAACGCAAGGAATTTTGCAAAAAAAATAACACAAATCAACAAGTTTTTTTGCCCCATTCTCGTTAGCATGCGCTCACTTTGTGTTTTTTTCGATTTTTTCGTGAATTTTTGTCTTGGCATGCATTGTTTCCTGCATTTTCAGCCATACTACCTCCGCCATCCGAGAGGCAAATTGTTTCAAATTAGACGCCCGCAACAACAAATGCACAAATTTCGTCCAACTTTCTAAGTTCGCTCGTGCAGACTTTGGTTTTTTCGCACAATTCCGTCATTTTTCCGAAAAAATGCAGGAGCTGATGCCAGCTCCTGCGAGATCGTGGTTTTTTTATCAGTCTCGGCGGAAATACGCCGCATCCAGCGCGGATGACAGTTCAATGTCCGCTTCGTTGGCGCTGCTCCGCCGATATACGCTGCAGCTCTCCAGCATCGCCGGATCGCTCTGCCGCCGCGGAATGCGCAGCCGCGCGTGTGTTCCCGTCTGCTCCATCTGCACATAGACCAGTATTCCTCCGTGCATCATCGCAATGCGGCGCACATACGGAATGCCAAGTCCCCAGCCGCCCGGCAGGGCATCCGCCTGTTCCCATGTGCTGTTTATGCGCTGCATCACGGCATCCGGAATGCCGGCGCCGTCATCGTCTACGCGAAACGTCACACTGTTTTCCGCTATTTCGACTGACACCGTCACGTGCACCTGTTCGCCGCCGTGCCGCAGGCTGTTGGACACAAGCGACAGAATGGCAGCACACAGCAGGTGCGTATCCGCCTGCATCTTCTCATCACCCTGCGGCGCAATCACCCGAATTTCCGCATGCCGTTTCAGCTGCTTGCGCAGTTCCTTCATAAAGGAAGAAACGCTGCGCTCTTTCCACTGCATGCCTTCCGGCGCACCGGCGAGCAATTCCAAATGGCCGATACTGCGCAGCATGCGATACGCCTCCCGCCGAATTTCCGCCGCAATATCCGGCTGCTCCAGCCTGTCCAAACGATCCGCCTGAATGAGCAGATTGGCTGCGCGGTCGCGCAAATCCGCCGTCACCAAGGTGACGCCCGCTGTGCTGCGCTGCGCTTCTGCAAATACCAGCACCGCCCCGCTTTCCACCGGTATGACGTGCATGTTCCACTGTCTGCCATCGAGCAGCACCAGCTGCTCCTGTTCTGTGTGCTGCGCCATGCACTGCCGAATGAGCTGGCCGGCCTCGTGGGGAAGAAAGCTCTCGACACAGTAGAACGCGCGCTCGGCAAACAGCCTGCCGCCCGCTTTGGTCTGTCCCAGTACCATCAGCGCTTGCGAGATATGCACCGCCGGGCACTGCTCACCGCCCAGTCCGCGGCAAACAGCCCGTAAAATCTCCGGCGTCTGCTGCGCGAAAAACACATCGTCTTCCCGATTCGACAACATCCGTTCGTTTCTCGTCTCTTTTTCCATCGCACGCGCTCCTCTCTCTAATTTTCGTCAATATATGACAGTCATTTTTCCTACATTATAGCAGAAATTATACTGTCCTGAACATGAGATATGAAATTATTTTTATTTTTCGCTGCATTTTATACAAATCTGTCATTGCGGAAATGTTTTTTTCCGTGTATAATGAAGTCGTTCCAGTAAAACAGGATTTTATATTCAATAAGGAGGATATTACTACTATGGGTATCAAAGTAGGTATCAACGGCTTTGGCCGTATCGGCCGTATGGTTTTCCGTGCTGGTCTGGACAACGAAAACATCGAGTTCCTGGGCATCAACGACCCGGGCATGACTCCGGATTACATGGCTTACATGCTGCGTTACGACACCATGCATGGTCAGTACACCGGTGACATCTCCTACACCGACAACTCCATCATTGTAAACGGCAAGGAGATCAAGGTATTCGCTGAGTTCAAGCCGGAGCAGATTCCGTGGGGCGAGATCGGCGTAGAGTACGTTGTTGAGTCCACTGGTTTCTTCCTGACTCAGGAAGCTGCTAAGGGCCACATCGAGGCTGGCGCTAAGAAGGTTATCATGTCCGCTCCGTCCAAGGATTCCACTCCGATGTTCGTATACGGCGTAAACCAGAACGTTTACACCAAGGACATGCAGTTCGTTTCCAACGCTTCCTGCACCACCAACTGCCTGGCTCCGATCGCTAAGGTTCTGGACGAAGCATTCGGCATCAAGGAAGGCCTGATGACCACCGTTCATTCCACCACCGGCACCCAGAAGACTGTTGACGGCCCGTCCAAGAAGGACTGGCGCGGCGGCCGTGCTGCTTCCGGCAACATCATCCCGTCTTCCACCGGCGCTGCAAAGGCTGTAGGCAAGGTTTACCCGAAGCTGAACGGCAAGCTGACCGGTATCTCCATGCGTGTTCCGACCCTGGACGTATCTGTTGTTGACCTGACCGCTAACCTGGTTAAGCCGGCTTCCAAGGAAGACATCTGCGCTGCTATGAAGAAGGCTTCCGAGACTCCGATCGAAGAGGGCGGCCTGAAGGGCGTTCTGGGCTACACCGAGGATGCAGTTGTATCTTCTGACTTCCTGGGCGATGCTCGCACCTCCATCTTTGATGCTACCGCTGGCGTTTACCTGACCGACAACTTCGTAAAGGTAATTTCCTGGTACGACAACGAGTGGGGCTACTCCAACAAGCTGCTGATGCTGCTGCAGCACATGGCTAAGGTTGACGCTGAGTAATCCTTCCTTACTGAAAATTTTTATCAGGCTTTCTCTCCGGAGAAAGCCTGATTTTTTTCTACCCTCAGCATTCCCTCTGCCTGTATTTTGTATGCCGTTTCCGTTGCGTTTCACACGGCACCATGTTACAATATACAAAATACTGCGGGCGTTCCCGCCCGAACACAGAGGGGTTTTATTATGAAAAAGAGACTGACCGCCGGTTTGCTGGCTGTATGCCTGCTGACCGGTCTGACCGGCTGCAGCAGCGACCAATTGACAGAACAGGTTACTGACAAGCTGCTTTCTTCCGACGATGGCATCGCCTTCGCTGTAGATAAGCCGGTCAAAGACGATTCCATGACGCTGACCGTTCGCTCGATCACGCTGTCTGACGCGGTGTATGCACCGCTGACCACGGACAGCGAGGGCGCATACACAGCGTATTACACAGAGGACGGCACGGGAAAAGAGCAGGATGCCGACAAAGATTCTGTGTATTTAGACTGCACCGCGGATATCAAAAACACCGGCGATCAGGCGCTCGATCTGGAGGATGATTTGTTCTTCTACGCCATCACCGGCGGCAAGGTATACGGCGATTACATGGCGTTTACGGAATCCGACGGCGGCGCAAAGCTTGCCGATGCGGATACGCTGGATGTCGGAAAAACCGCCCGCGTCCATTACGCCATCATCCTCCCTGCCGATGTTGACGCAAACGCGCTGGACGTTGCTTTTATGCTCCCGTCCGCGGAAACCGTTTACCGCGTTGCATTTCCGAAGCTCGCCGTCACAGACCGCTCCCTGCCGGTCGGCGGTGCTGTAAAAACCAACAACGGCGCCATGCTGACCATCGAATCCGCCAAGCTCGTCTCCTCCATCGATCCGGTCACCAGTGCAGGCGGTGACACGTCGGTTCAGCTCATGGAGGGCGGAAACATGGTGGATGTCGTGCTGACCATCCAAAACAACAGCGATACGGATTTACCACTCGGCACATTGTTCAGCGGGCGCATGACGATGGATTCCATCAGCCGCTTGGGCACACCGCTGCTGGAAGCGGATATGGATCTTCAGTACACCGGTTCCATTCCTGCCGGAACCAGTGCAACCGCACATCTGGTATTTGACGCGGACAGCATGTCCCGTGATTTACAGGCGACCGATTCGTATTACTTATATGCGGACGGCGTATATTATCCCATTGTCATTGAGCAATAAGGCAACAAAAGAGCCGAAAGTCATCGACTTTCGGCTCTTTCTTTATTTTCTGTTACAGTCCCATGGATTTTTTGAGCGCTTCCAGCTCGGCATCCACCGCCGTATTCGATGCGCCCTTGCTGTACTTTTCTTCCAGCGCCTTGGCCTCATCGACCGGTTCCGTGTTCAGTTCTGCCATCGCATTGGCTTCATCAAGCATTCGGTTCGCCTTGTCCTCCATGCGGTCAAATGCGCCCATCGCGCCGTGTGCCTTATCAGCATTGGACGTGATTTTATTCATGCGCTCCTGCGTCTTGGCCACGGAAACCGTTGCTTTGATGGTTGCGCGGCGCGCTTTCAGCGCTTCAATGTCACTCACGAGCTTGTCGTGCATCTGGCGCATCTTGACTGCATTTTCATGTGCCGCCGTGTATGCCGTCACCAGACCGGCACCCGCACTCTCCAGCTGCTGTTTCTTTGCCAAAAAGACCTTTGCATCGCCTTCGTTGCCCGCCAGCAGTGCCTGCTTGGCGAGATCTTCATACCGTGCGGCTTCTGCCTGGTTTTCTTCCATCAGCCGTCTGGTGCGCGTCTCCTCTGCCATGACACCGGCAGTTTCTTTTTTGACCTCTGCAAGGTTTTCGTTAAGCTCGCGCAGGTACTGGTCGATCATCTTGGACGGATCTTCCATCTTGTCAAGCACAGCATTGACATTTGCCTGTACAATGTCTCCAAATCTCGAAAGAATACCCATAGTTTCCTCCTTTTCCGTTCGAAAAAATTATTTTTCGTCCTTTTTCTCGTATTTTTTCGCAAGATTTTCCGCTTCGTCCTCATCGCTGAATTTGTCCAGCGGCGTTTGCAGAATATCTTCCATCTCTTTATCGCGGCGGCGCTTTTCCGCGCGCGCCTTTTCCCGCCAGCGATACAGCAGGAAAACAACCACAACGACAGCCGCTGCAATCACAAAGACGATGATCACGGTCGGCGTCTGCGACTTGGTCACGGTCATAATGCGTTCGCCGGTCTTTTGGAATGCGGTCGAGAAAAACTGCTCATCCTCCATGTCACTGCTGTAATAGCGATCCAGATAATCCGCCAGCACGCTGACCGCTTCGCTGTCCATAATCGTCTTTGCCTGCGAGCCGACGGCATAGCCGCAGTTGTAACTGCCGCTGCCGGTATCACAGAACACCAACAGAAAATGTCCTTCGTCTGTGAACAGCTTATCATATTCCTGCTCGGCAAATTGCTGCAGCTCGGTCGTGCTCGGTGTGGTGCTGCCGTTGAAATCCTTGAGAATGTACAGATACGGCTGCACGCCTGTGCGCTTGTAAAAATCTTTCATGCCGCTGGTCAGCTCATTTTTGTTGCTGATCCAGCCCGCTTCATCGGTATAATACGCAGTTTCTGTGACAGCGCTGGCAGGCAGTGCTTCGCGCTGCACCGTCGATTTGGTCACGGAATCCGATGAGCCGCCCAGCGCGGCGGAAAAAATACCCAGCGCAAAAACCAAAAGAATCACAATCAGGCAGCCAATGCCGCAGCCGTTGTTATTTTGATTGTTGTTGCTCGGCGGTCGATTTCCGCCTCCCCCGCCGCCTCTGCGGTCGTTGAGCAAGCTGCCGATAACCATGCCTTCCCAGAATCCGCTGCTTCCGTGATGGCTCGGCGGTCCTCCGAATCCACCGCCAAATCCGCCTTGTCCGCTGCGTCCGCTGCCTCCGCCGCCGCTGAAACCGCCGCTGCCTCGGCTGCCGCCACTAAATCCACCGCCGCTGAAGCCGCCTCCGCCGCCTCCTGCACCAGATCTTCCCATCGTCTCTCCTCCTGTCTCTCTTTTGTGTCCGTATGTGTGTACTTTTATTTAATCATACGCCCAAACAAAAAGCAAGCAACGCACGGAATAGAGATGTAAATGTTTTGTGAAATACGAATTTGCCTTGACAAACACAAGAGAAGCACGTATACTATAGCCATAATTCACCAATCAGGTGATTGGCACGAAAGGCAGGTGAATACGAATGAGCACACATGCATTATCCAATACCGAACAGCGTCTGATGAACATTTTTTGGAAGGAAAACGCACCGCTGACCAGTGCGCAGATTGGCAAACTGGCATCTGATACCAATTGGAGCGCCAATTATATCCATAAAATGTTACAATCTCTGCAAAAAAAGGGGTTTTTGACGGTCTGCGGCATGGTACAGGAAGGTTCTCACTATTCCAGACAATTTTTGCCCTGCTTCGATAAGGAGCAATACATTTCGGATCTGTTGGAAAATCAGGGGGTTACAGCAGCATCCTTTGCAAAAATTGCTGTAGCTTTTGTCAAAAAAGCTACCAAAAAAAAGGAGCACGTGTCCGAACAGGATACCGCTCTGCTGGAAGAATTGGAAAAGATGATTGAACAATACGAATCGGAGGATACAGGGGATGATTGATATGCAGCTGAATTTCTATTCCGGCTTTTCTGCGGTGATATGGAGCAGCATCTTTATCTCTGTACTCTACCTGTTTCGGCGCACCATGCCTAAAACAAATTTTCTAGGATTTTCAAGCCTGATTGCGCTTTATCTCTGTGGTGTGCTCCGTATATTTTTCCCATTTGAATTGCCGCATACAACGATTATTGACAGCTATTCTATGCGCATGTACGCAGCATTCTGGGATTGGTTGTTTTACAAAAAATTCTTTATTCCGTTGGGAATTGTCTCGCTTTTTGTCTCCTGTCTTTTGCTGCTCCGGTATTTTTACCAATATTTTCGTATGTCACGAAGTATTCGCAAGTATGCAGCGCCCTGGGATGTCTGCACAGACGAACAATTCCAAAAAATCCAAGCGCAAAGCAAGCGAAAAATGCGTGTAAGTGGCTATGTCGTCAAAAACTCGCGTTCTCCGTTTAGTCTCGGCGTTTTTCGTAAAATCATCGTTCTGCCCGATGAAGCATACTCGGACGAACAGCTGCGATATATTCTGCTGCACGAATACACCCATTTTCTGTATCACGATACACTGCTGAAAACACTGGTAGAGATTTTTTGCATCATGTTCTGGTGGAATCCCGTGGTATATCTGCTAAAAAGGGATTTGGAACAGCTGATAGAACTGCGGTGTGACAGTTCTGTCTCCCGCCGTCTCTCCAAGCAGCAGCGTGCAGAGTATCTCCGAACCATGCTTTCTACCTTACAGCATGCCTGTGCCCAAAAACAGACACCGTATTCTACGACTGCATTTTCTTACAAACATGCAGACTATGACATCAAAGAACGCTTTGACGCCGTGATGCACGGCGAAAGCAAACTAGCACATATTCCTATGGTTGTTTGCACGTTGCTTCTCTTTGTCTCTCTCTTTCGCATCTCGTATGCTTTTCAGCTTCAGCCGGCATATCCTGCACCACCGAGCACAGAACCAAATACCGTAGATTTAAATCCGGAACATACCATAATTCAAAAAGAATTTGACGGAACATATCAATTGTATTTAGACGGGGAATGGTTTTTTGATCTTACGGAACAGGAATTTGCCATATTTCAAACCACAGAAACCCCAATCGCAGACAATACAAAGATTTTTCAGAATATTCCCAGTATTCATCTGGAAGGAGAATAAGTATGTATAAAAAACTTCTTTTCAGAAAAAATTTACAGTTACTTTGCGCAAAAAGGGTGGTAAAGAAGTTGGTTCCTTTAGCGGATATACAAAATCCATTGGGAAAACAGGTAAGTTTACTTATAGTGCAGACGCATCAAAAACATTTACCAATCTAGATTCAAAAAGCTTATACTATCTGTATATTACGAAAACCTCTGATGGAGAATACGCCGACTTGAGCGGCACAGTGAGTGAAGGTTAATCTGCAATGTACCAAAGGGAGAATCTTATGAATTTCAAATCAAAAAACACAAAGTTGCTTTTTACCGTTCTTTTTGTTCTATATGTAATCGCCGTCGTTCTTCTCAAGGTCATCAAGCCCCTATCGCCGCATTGGGATGATTGGTCTTTGCAATATGACTGGAATCCTCTCATAGATCCGTACACTTGGAAGATTCAGTGGTCAAACTATCTTGCAAATATCGTTCTGATGATTCCCAGCGGATTTTTTGCTAGATTTTTCGTAAAAAATAACGTGGCTTTCGGAGCAATCTGCATTGTCAGCTGTTTTTTGCTCGAATGGCTGCAGCCGTTAATTTGCTCCGGTGTGTTTGACATGAGTTCTGTCATTCTCTCTGTTGTTGGTTTTGTACTTGGCGGTCTTGCACTGCATTGTATCCGCAATCATACATCGGGAAAGTTATCATGAAAAAACGACTGATTTTTCTCGCCGTTCTTATCGCTGCGCTTCTCGCGGCGAAAGGTATCATCGCTCGCAATTACGACGTATCTTCTGTCAGCGCAGATGGTCACTGGCAGATTGCCAACTATGCCAATGTGGCTGACCCGAAGAACACTTGGGACGGCGTCTTATATTATTACGGAGACAACGCACCGGACACTGTTACCATTCGTCCTGATACCGAAAAATCACCGTATGCCCTTGAAAAAGCATCTGTGACTATACTGCTCCGTCTGGCTCAGTTCCTGTCCGGTCAAAAACAGCCCACCGCCATGTATCCGTATCTATCTATGAGCGAACCGCACCCGAATTGCAGCGTTTCTATCTTAGGCGAAAACAATCAGCCGACTGCAACAATCTCCAGCCCGTAACCTCGTCTCTCCCTTTGGGAGAGATGGCGCGCAGCGACAGAGAGGGCTGGCTCCCTTGTGAGGGAGCTGGATTGCCGCCTTGCGGCAAGACTGAGGGAGTTTGTCAGATTGACAGGATACGCATAAGATTTGCCCTGATTCGAATTTGCCAGTTTTTTGCCCTCTCAGTCGTTTGCCGTGCAAACGATAGCTCTCCCAAAGGGAGAGCCGAGAAACCGGTGCGGACTGCGCGCCTGACGAATCAGAGAAGTTTTTATACAGACTTGCTCGCGTGCTACTCCTTCCGTCGCGGCTTGCGCCGCGCCACCTTCCTCAAAGAGGAAGGCGATCAAAAATCCCCCTTCGCGTGAAGGGGGATTATCCTTTGATTTACTTTTTCAGCACTTCCTGAATCGCCTCAACCAGTTCCGGCTTGTCGCGCAGACCAATCAGCCGCTTGACTTCCTTGCCTTCCGAATAAATGCTCACAGTCGGAATTGACACAACGCGGTGCAGCAGCGCCAAAGTCGGCTGTTCATCAATGTTGATCTTACCGACACGAATTTTGCCGCAGTACTCCTGTGCCAGTTCTTCGATGGTCGGAGACAGCATCCGGCACGGGCCGCACCAATCTGCCCAGTAATCCAGCAAGACCGGCTTGGATGCGTTGACAACTTCTTCTTCGAAGTTTTCCTGTGTAATATGTAATATTGTAGCCATGTTCCTCTTCGTCCTTCCTAAAACGCGCGGCCTGCTTGCAATCTACTGCAAATGCGGTATAATAATAGCACTGCACCTCATGCAGAGGCCGTTTGCATTGGGTATTATATATTACCTATCTATTATACCCCGTTTTTATCAAAAATGGAAAGGTTTTTTGAATTATGACAGATTTTTTCCACCCGCTGATGAGTGAACAAGCACTCAAGCAGTGCAGCTCTCTGGCGCTTGCTCATATGGGCGACAGTGTCTATGAACTCATGACCCGCGGATACCTCATTCACTCCGGTCTTGTCACCAACAAGAATCTGCACCGCAAAACCATTCATCTGGTTTGTGCCGGCGCGCAGGCAGCCGGTGCACAGGCGATTTTGCCGATGCTGACCGAGGACGAACAGACTATTTTCCGTCATGGCCGCAATGCCAAGCCGAAAAGCACGCCGAAATCTTCTTCCGTTGCAGAATATGCCCTTGCAACAGCAGTTGAAGCGCTGTTTGGCTGGCTGTATCTGCAAGGCTCGTATGACCGGCTCAACGAATTATTCACAGTCTTGCTCCCAGCCGCACAGGAATGGGCAGACAACCAGAGACCAACCCGCCGCGGCTGATGCCACAGCGGGTTTTCGTCTGTCTGTGCCGTTAAGAAAACGACGGGTTGTTCTTGTTGCGGCTGTTTTTCTGATTCTTCGCCTGCTGGGTGCTGCTCTGCGGATTCTGGGACTGAGCGGAATTTTTCTGTTTTCCCGAATTGCTGCTGTTGTTATGGCACATTTCTGTGTCACCTCGCTTTCTTTTTCCCTTAGTATGGCCATGGATTGTGAAAATATACAGTTGCCAATTATCTGTTCCAATGTTATAATTAGGTGTTGTACACAACGGAATTTTTAATAAAATCAGCATGATTTTACGATTATATGGAGGTATCATCCAATGTCTGGACATTCGAAATGGAATAATATCGCAAAGCGCAAGGGCGCAAACGATGCAAAGAAAGCAGCAATCTTTACCAAGATTGGCCGTAAGATGGCTGTAGCAATCAAGGAAGGCGGCTCCAACAACCCGGACAACAATGCAAAGCTGCGCGACTGCATCGCAGAAGCAAAGGCAAACAACGTCCCGAACGACAACATCAAGCGCATGCTTGACAAGGGCAACCAGAGCAATGTTTCTTACGAATCCAACACGTACGAGGGCTACGGTCCGTCCGGCATCGCTGTTATCTGCGAGACCCTGACCGACAACCGTAACCGTACCGTTGCTGATGTCCGCCACTACTTCGACAAGTACGGCGCAGGTCTCGGCAATGCCGGCTGTGTATCTTGGCAGTTCGAGCAGAAGGGCGTTCTGATTATCGAGCGCGGCGATCTGGATGAGGACGAAACCATGATGACGGTTCTCGATGCCGGTGCCGATGACTTCCAGGCTGATGAGGACTGCTTCCAGATCTACACTGCTCCGGAAGATTTCTCTGCTGTCCGCGATGCACTGACCGAAGCAGGCTTTGAGTTCGCACAGGCTGAAATCCAGATGGTTCCGCAGAACACCATCACGCTGGAGAGCCAGGAGGATATGGCACAGCTGCGCAAGCTGCTGGACAGCCTCGAGGACAACGACGACGTACAGCACGTATGGCACAACTGGGAGAATGAGGACGACTACGAGGAGTAATCGGCTTTCCCCAAATAACGAACGAAACTCCCCTGAGAGCACGGCTCTCGGGGGAGTTTTTGCGTCTTGCTTACCTGTGCGCACAGACCAAACTCGTCTCTCCCTCTGGGAGAGATGTCGCGCAGCGACAGAGAGGGCTTGTGCCAGCTACAAACTCTCTCAGATTTGCCTGATACGAACTTGTAAGATTCAGCCCTCTCAGTCATTTGCCTTGCAAATGACAGCTCTCCCAGAGGGAGAGCCAAGAAGGCTCCATCTTTGAGGGAGCTAGATTCGCCGCAGGCGAAGACTGAGGGAGCAGCCGATTTTCCCTGACGAATTAGGGTAACCCTGATACAGACTTGTTCACGTGCTACTCCTTCCGTCACGGCTAACGCCGCGCCACCTTCCTCAAGGAGGAAGGCTTTGGGCTTATTTTGAAAAATTTTATGTTGTCTCATTTCACTGGCAAAATAGATACCAATTTATTCAATACGTTCCGTTCATTTTTATCTAGGTGAAGAATTATTGCATCTCGCTCTGACAATCCTAATAAGAAATCAGCCGAAACATCAAAAATACAAATAAAACGAATCAATACAGCACATGATGGGTCATACTTTCCTGTTTCATACGCTGAAATAGCACTAACAGAAACACCAACCTGCTTGGCAAGCTGTTTCTGAGTCAGGTTGTATTTTCTCCGTATATATTTCATCCGCTCTCCAACATTTATCATTCTATCCACCTTCTTTGCCCCAATTATACTCTATACGTCTAATTAAGTCAAATGCGTCGTGGACGAAATACGCCGAATTCGTTCATAATAGTTGATATTCTAGGAATCACGAGGCATACTTATGAACTTCAAGTCCGGTGGAAAAGTAATCCAACAGCTTCGCAAGCAAAAGAATTTGACACAGGAACAACTTGCTGAGCAAGTTGCTCTTTCTTCTAATACTATTTCTCGTATAGAACGCGGGTTGCTCATGCCCTCTGTAGCAACACTCTGTGATTTATGCAATGCATTGGAAACCAGTGCGGACAACATTCTCGCCGCATATATTCATGCAGACAGTGCGATCCGTTGGTCTCCGCTCGCAGAACAATTGCAAGCTCTTTCTCCGAAAAAACAAGAACAGGTAGAACGTATGTTAGCCTGCTTGCTAGAAATCCTCTAACTCTTGCCTTTTCCCCACAGGATATGCTATACTAAAACAGAACAGAAACCAAAATAGCTCCCTCACTAGGGAGCTATTTTCCAATTTGTTTGTACAAGAGGAGGTATCTTCATGTATCATCAGATTTCACGCCTGCTGCGCGCCGCGTGCGCATACAACGGCGCCGATCCGGCACGCAACCAGCATCTCATCAAGGTACACAACTACGCCCGTATGATCGCAGACGGCGAACACTTGGACGCACACACCCAATTTGTGCTGGAAGCCGCCGCCGTGTTGCATGACATTGGCATTCACGAAGCGGAACGCATCCATCATTCGTCTGCCGGACAGTATCAGCAGATGGAAGGTCCTGCCGTGGCACGAAAAATTCTTGCAGATTTTCCGTTTGAACAAGAGGACATCGACCGCATTTGCTGGCTCATCGCACACCATCACGTGTACAAGCCGATTGACGGCATCGACCATCAGATTTTGCTTGAAGCGGATTTTTTGGTCAACGCGTTTGAAGAACCGTACACAGAGCCGCAAATCCAGCAGTTTTATGAGACTGTCGCCGCGACAAAGACCGGCAAAGAACTGCTGCGCACGCATTATTCCTCCTGACGGAATACACACAGCCAAACACAGGGCTTGCTTGTATAGCTGACGCGGTGGCGGCAATGCGCCGGAAGATACGCCGTATCGCCTGCATGCAGTCTCCGTTTGCTGCCGTCGGCATAGGTCAGCTCCCCGATGCCCTGCAAGACGCATACCCATTCATCTTCGGTCTGGTCATACCAGCCGGATGTCTGTCCGTTGGAAACAATGCGTTCGATGCGTGTTTTTCCCGTCAATAAAATTTCCGTCAGTTCCTGTTCCGGCAACTGTTCCGGTATGTCAAATAAATTCATAGTTTCCTCCAGAAAGGATGTATGTTATGTCTGAAATTCAGAACAATACGTTTACTTGTCCGCAGTGCGGAGAAGATGGCCCGCTCCAGATGTGGACGAGCATCAATGTCGCACACGATCCGGATGCGCGTCGCCGCATTGAAGATTTGTCTGTTTTCGAATGGACTTGCCCAAACTGCAAAAAAACAGCACTGGTACTGCATCCCTGTCTGTACCATGACCCAGCCAATGAATTCATGGTATGGTTCGCACCGGACGGAGAAGTCGCAGAAGATACCCGTGATTTTTCTCAGCTCAATGACTACACCCTGCGCACCACCAAGACTCCGAACGAGTTCCGCGAAAAAATCAATATTCTGGAACGGCATTTGGATGACCGCGCATTGGAGCTGACCAAGCTCATCCTCATCATGCAGCTGTCCCGCGACAATGTGGACGTCGTAGACGTCGTATTCCACAGCATAGATACTTCCGGCCGCTTTGTATTTGTTCTCGTACATCCGGACGGCGTCGAGCAGTATCTGCGCCTTCCGCCGGAGACATATCAAAAGTTCGCCAACGATGTGCGCGACTATCTGTATACACCGGCGCGCGGTTTCCAGACCATTGACCTGAATTGGGCAAAGGATTCTCTGGAATTGCTCAAGGATATGCATTGATTGACATTGGCTCTCCCAAAAGGAGAGCCTTTTTTATGCGCCGCATTTTCAGCCATGTGATAGCATCACTCTTTTGTTAGCGTATCGCACTGCGAGTGTCCTGTCAATAGATTGGCAGCAAAAAAGGCGTCCCGCTCGCGCGAGACGCCTTCTCTGTATCGTGTTATTTAGGTAATTGGGTAATTACTCAGCAACCTTAACCCAAGCACCGCCGTTGCGGCAGGACTCGGTTGCAGCAGCAGCCATCAGTACCGGACGCAGGCCATCGTATGCGCCAACTACGGTCGGCTTGTCGTTTACGATGGAGTCGATGAAGTACTTGATCTGCTCGATGAATGCATCGTTGTAACGCTCCAGGAAGAACCACTTCGGCTTCTCGGATACTGCGCCGTCAACGGTGGTGATGGTAGCAGTGGAGTTCAGATCGTTCTGATCTGCTGCCATGCCCTTAGAGCCGAATACTTCTACTCTCTGGTCGTAGCCGTATACTGCCTGACGGGAGTTGTTGATGGTAGCGATAGCGCCGTTTGCCATCTTCATGGTAACAACTGCGGTATCTACATCCGGAATGCCGGACTCTTCCTGCAGGTTCGGGTTAACCAGGCAGGAACCTACTGCGGAAATCTCTACTGCCTCAGAACCGGACAGGTAACGAACCATGTCGAAGTCATGGATCATCATATCATAGAAGATACCGCCGGATACTGCTACATAAGATGCCGGTGGTGGCTCCGGATCGCGGGAAGTTACGTTGATGTAATGCGGATCGCCAATCTTGCCTTCCTTCACTGCATCAGCAACTGCCTTGTGGTTGTGGTCGAAGCGGCGGTTGAAACCTACCTGGAACTTTACGCCCTTCTCTTCTACCAGTGCCAGCAGCTTCTTGATCTTCTCGATATCATAGTCGATCGGCTTCTCGCAGAATACATTCTTGCCAGCCTTTACTGCTTCCATAGAAACCTCGCAATGGGTATCGGTGGAAGAGCAAACCATAACTACGTCAACGTCCGGATTGTTTACAACGTCCATGTAGTTGGTGGATGCATTGGTGATGCCGCGCTCTGCCAGCCACTCACGTGCGCCGGACTTATCCAGCATCGGATCTGCTGCAGCTACTACCTCAGCACCGTCGATGTTGTTGAGCAGATTGTTGATGTGCAGCTTACCAATTCTGCCGCAGCCAACTACGCCAAACTTTAAATTTGCCATGACCTTTTCTCTCCTTGTCTATACTTGTTAATCAAGCCAGAAATCTGGATACCCGCGTTTGCAGGTATCCAGTTTTCATCTAAAATTAAGTGATTCTGTTCCTTACTTAGCCATCAGGTCAGTGATGTACTCGTAAGCCATCTTTGCGTACTTGAACGGGTTAGCCTTAGCCGGATCCTGCTCAGCCTCAACCATGATCCAACCAGTGTAACCGATCTCGTCCAGCTTTCTCAGAACCGGCTCGAAGTCTACGCAGCCTTCCGGATCGCCCGGAACGGTGAATGCGCCGTTACGAACCGACTTCAGGAAGGACCAGCTCTCCTTGATAGCCTGATCGCGAACGTCCTTACGCATGTTCTTCAGATGTACATGACCGATTCTGTTTGGGAACTCGTTCAGAATTGCCATCGGATCTACTTCAGAGAAGGTCCAGTGACCGGTATCGTAGCACAGCAGCAGGTCGTCGCTGGTGTTGTTCAGCATACGCTCGGTCTCTTCCAGAGTCTGTACGCAGGTACCCATGTGATGATGGAAGCAAGCGCGAATGCCGTTGCTCTTTGCGTACTCAGCCAGCTTGTTCAGGCCGTCGCACATCTGAGCGAACTCAGCGTCGGTAAAGCGAGCCTTGTTGTCGAAGATGGACAGATCCGGATTGCCCTGAATAGAATAGGACTGCTCAGAAATGTTGATAGCAGTTGCGCCTGCGTAGCACAGGTACTCGATTTCCTTCTTGAATTCCTCGAAGGTCTCCTCGAACGGCTTGGTGCCGAGGAAGGAAGAGAACCACTTGGATGCAACGGTCATGCCGCGCAGATCCAGAGCTTCCTTGAGTTCCTTCACGTCAGACGGATACTTATGACCGATTTCACATCCGGTGAAACCTGCCAGACGCATCTCGGAAATGCACTGCTGGAATGTATTCTCGTCGCCGAGATCCCACATATCATCGTTGGTCCAGCCGATCGGGCAGATACCCAGCTTGATATCCTTGTTTGTGAACATAATC
>OCTW011586520.1_pt1 | contig 50348 bp, 36 predicted proteins | sample 1539671 | NCBI WGS metagenome assembly OCTW01 (sample SAMN02144230, study PRJEB22623) | gut metagenome | biome: sheep rumen | host: Ovis aries | place: New Zealand
TCTGCCACGGGTTCGGGCTCCACCACGGGCTCCGGTTCGGGCTCTGCCACGGGCTCCGGCTCCACGATGGGCTCCGGTTCGGGCTCGGCGACGGGTTCCGGCTCCACGACCGTGCGGGAGAGGTTGTTGCTCTTGATCACGGTCACGCGCTCGGGCTCGTACTCGTCGTCCTCTTCCTCCCGGGCGGCGGGCCGCTTGGCGGCCTTGTCCAGGATTTCCGTCAGTTTGACATCCACCTTCTCGGCGGCCTCCTTGAGCTCGAGGTCCTTGCCGAACTTCTTGTGCAGGTCGGCCAGGTACTCGTCGGAAACCTTCATGTTCGGGTTGGGATTGTCGATGCCGGCTCCCTTCGAGTTGAGGAAGTCCACCAGGGTATCCAACCCGATGTTGAATTGCTTGATGAGTTTGTTCAGTCTGATTTCTGCCATATAGTAACCCCCAATGTTAAGTCAACAATCTTATTCTTCGAATTCCGCACGAAGGATCCGGAACACTTCTTCCACGGTCTCGTCCTCGAGGTCGGCGCGGCTGGCGATGTCGGCCGGGGAAAGGGCGAGGACGCTGCGCGCGGTGTCGCAGCCGATGGACTGCAGGCGCTCGATCACCCACGGATCGATGTCGTCCGTGAACTCGGAGAGAAGGACGTCCTCCTCTTCGGCCTCGTCCTGCGGAAGCTCGCGCCAGACTTCGATCTCGCGTCCGACGAGCATGCCGGCGAGCTTGATGTTGCAGCCGCCCTTGCCGATACCCTTCTTCACTTCCTCGGCCTGCATGAAGACCTTGATCTTGTCCTCGGGGCCTTCACCCAGGTCGATGCGGGAGATCCGGGCCGGATTCAGGGCGCGGGTGATCATGAGCTGCGTGTTCGCCGTCCACTGGATGACGTCGATGTTCTCGTTGCGGAGTTCGCGGACGATGCCCATGATGCGGGATCCCTTCACGCCGATGCAGGCGCCGATCGGGTCGATACGGTCGTCATAGGACTCCACGGCCACTTTCGCGCGCTCGCCGGGGATGCGGACGACCTTCTTCACGGTGATCAGGCCGTCGTAGATTTCCGGAACCTCCATCTCGAAGAGCTTCTCGAGGAAGGAATCGGTCGTCCGGGAAAGGACGATGTACGGGGTGGTGTTGTTCTTCATCTCCACGCTCTTGATGATGGCGCGGATGGTGTCGTTCTTCTTGAAACGCTCGCCCGGGATCTGCTCGCTCTTGGGCATGCGGAGCTCGTTGCCGTCCTCGTCCAGGATGAGGACCTCGTTCTTCCAGGTCTGGTACACCTCGCCGGTGAAGATCTCGCCCACCTTGCCGGAGTACTTCTTGAAGACGTTGGCCTTCTCGATGTCCATGATACGGCCCTGCAGGTTCTGGCGGATGTTCAGGATGCCGCGGCGGCCGAAGGAGGAGAGGCTGAGCTTGCGGGTATAGGTGTCGCCGATCTCGTAGTCGTCGTCGCCGGTCTCGGCCTTGATCTCATCGACGGTGATCTCCGTCGCCGGGTTCTCGACCTCTTCCACGACCTCGAAGTTCTGGTAGATCTCGCAGTCGCCCTTGTCCACGTTGATGATGACGTCGAAGTTGTCGGCGCTGCCGTAGGTCTTGGCGAGCTGGGTGAGGAACACGTCCTTCAGCACGCCCAGCATGACGGGACGGTCGATGCTCTTCTCTTCCTTGAAGTCCTTGAATGCGTCGATCAAGGTTACTTCCTTTTCTTTGTCTTTTGCCATGGTTATGTCGTATTATTTGAAATCGATGTACGGGGTGACGGCGTTGATCTCCGCCAGCGGACACACGTCCTCGTGCTCCACTTTCTCTTTCTTCTTCTTGCCTTCCACGGCTTCCAGGGCCGTATATTTCAGGGTGACGGAGTCTTCCGTCGCGGCCGTGAGGGTGGCGACGAGGCGCCGTCCGCCCTTGAACTTCACGTCCACCTGGGTTCCGATGGCTTTCAGGTACTGTTTCAGCACCTTGAAAGGGCGGTCCAGCCCGGCGGAGGAAACGGTGAGGGAGTAGTCCTCCACGTCCTGGTCGAACGCGGCATGCACGACCTTGTCGATCGCGGCGCAGTCGTCCCAGTCCACGATCCCTTCCTCTTTCTCCAGGACGATTTCCACGTCGTTCGCGGCGCTTACCGTGACTTCCACGATGAAGCAGCCCCGCTCCTGCACGGCCGTCTCCACGGCCCGGATGATGTCTTCCTTTTTCATACCTATATAACAAAAAATAGGGGACCGTTCGTCCTCTATCTCGTTCACGGGTGCAAAGATAAGAATTCTTTGCGGAAATACAAAATCTTGCGGGAACTTACCCGAAAACCCTTTTCAGCCACAGCAGCGCATCCGGACCTTCGTTGAACAGGAGGTCCAGCGCCGAGAGGCCGGGGGTGAAGCCGAACCGGTCCGAAAAGACCTGATAATACGGCTTTTCCAGGCCGAGGTCCCGGAGGACGGTGTTCGGCCGCTTGGGGTGGATGTCATACCGGTAATCGTCGGGAACGGTGCCGGGAACCTCGAAAGATTCCGTGGCGACGAGCGTACAGGCGATTCCCGTCTTATCCAGCAGGAAACGGATCAGGGAGAGGTTCCAGTCCCAGAGGAGCGCCGCCCGGCGGTCCATGATCTCGAAAAGCTCGTCCCGGTAGTATTCATAATAGGCCGATGTATAGTAGGCCGCATCCAGGGCCCGCTGCGAGCGGACGAGCCAGGGCGTGGACCAATCGACCTGTATGTCGGAAATCTGCATGGACCCCGCATGGACCACCGGGACCTGGAGCATCTGGACGCCGTCGCCGGCCAGGATGCAGCAGCGGTTGCGCCAGGTCTGTTTCCGGTAGGACTCGCACGCTTCCAGGTACACCGTAGAAGGAGAAACCCTGTCCGGGGACAGGGTCATGTCTCGGGCGAGGAGGGCGAACCACTCGACGGGCGGGAAATATGCCGTGGACAGGAGCACGGTTATCCGCGCGAAGGACGGGGCTTGTTGATGACTCCGCGCTTGGAGCCGCGGATGAAGGCGATGATGTTGTCGCGCTCTTCCGTCTTCGGGAAGTTCTGCTCGATGTAGGCCAGGGCGTCGCTCACGTTCATGCCCTTGAAGTACAGCGTCTCGTAGATGTCCTTGATCTCATTGATTTTCTCCTCGGTGAATCCGCGGCGAGACAGGCCCACGCGGTTCACCCCTTCGAAACACACGGGTTCCCGGCCGGCGAGGACGTATGGAGGCACGTCCTTGACCAGCTTGAAACCGGCACCTACCATGGCATGCTGGCCGATATGGGTGAACTGGTGCGCCATGGACCCGCCGCCCAGGATGGCCCAGTCCTCGATATCCGTCTCTCCGGCCAGGGCAACATGGCTCACGAGGATGCAGTGGTTGCCGATGCAGCAGTCATGGGCGATATGGACATAAGACATCACCAGGGTGTCGTTGCCGACCATGGTGACGAACTTGCCGCTGGCCTTGGTGCCCCGGTTGATGGTGGCGCATTCGCGGATGGTCACGCGGTCCCCGATCTCCACGCGGGTAATTTCCCCTTCGAATTTCAGGTCCTGGGGAATGGCACCGACGACGGCGCCCGGAAATACGGTGCAGTCACGGCCCATCTTGACGTAGGAGAAAATGGTGGCGTGCGGAAGGATCTTGCATCCGTCTCCGATTTCCACGTTGTCATCGATGAAGGCGAAAGGGCCGACTTCCACGCCCTCCCCGAGCTTGGCGCTGGGGCTGACGACGGCCAGAGGATGGATCTTATTCATAGTCAGGTTCTTATTTCAAAAGGGCACGGAGCGCCTTGGCGGCCTTCGTGTTGATGGAATGTCCGGGTTTGTAGGCCGTAATGCGCGCGTTCAGGTAACCGCCGGCGAGGCGCATGTCCCCCAGGAGGTCCAGCAGCTTGTGCCGGCCGCATTCGTCGGGGAAATGGAGCTGGAGGTTGTTCAGGTAGCCTTCGTCCGTAATGTGCAGGTCCGGCATGTTGAACAGGCGGGAGATCGCGTCCAGCTGTTCGTCGTTCACGGGATGCTCCACGATGACGATGGCATTGTCCACGTCGCCGCCCTTGATGAGGTTGTTCCGGAACAGGTACTCGATCTCATGGAAGAAGACGAAGGTACGGCAGACGCCGATCTCGCGGGCGTAATCCACATGCTCGTCCCAGTGGGCGGACTGGATGCCCAGGATCTTGGAGTTGAAGTCCACGGTGATGTCGGCCGAAGGGCCGGCGGCCGGTTCGATGCGTACCCAGGAACCGCTGCGGTCGTCCCGGATTTCCAGGGACTGGGGAATGTCGATGTATTCGCGCGGAACGCCCTGGTCCTTCAGGCCGTCCTGCAGGATGGCCTCCACATAGGGGCGGGCGCTGCCGTCCAGGATGGGGACCTCGATGTTGTCCAGTTCGATGAGGGCATTGTCCACGCCCAGGCCCGTCAGGGCCGACATGATGTGCTCGATGGTGACCGCGACGGCCTCGTTATGGGAAACGGTGGTGCTCCGGGCGGTGTTGGTGACATTCTCGGCAAGCGCCTCGATGACCGGCTTGGAACGGAGGTCGGTCCGGCGGAACTTGATTCCGTGGCCCGCCGGGGCGGGCATCAGTTTCATGTGGGAATATGTTCCGGTATGGAGACCTTTTCCCTCGAAATAGTAGGATTTCTTGACGGTATGCTGGTTACAGGGCATCAGCGCTTATCTTTGTAAAACTTTTCCAGTAAGTTTGCAAAGGTAAGCAAAAATCCGATATTCCCCAAAAAGGCTACTCCGCGCCGCTCTGGCGGAACTTGGCGTAGGCCCGCATGTACTGCTTGGGATCGATGCACGGGGAGCCCAGCAGCGTGGTGCCTTCCTTCCGGATGTTGCCGATGACGCCCGCCTGCGCAAGCAGGGTGGTGTGGTCCGCGATCTTCAAGTGCCCGGCGATGCCCACCTGGCCGGCGATGATGCAGTATTTGCCGATGGTCGTGGATCCGGCGATGCCCACCTGGGCCGCCATGACGGTATGGTCGCCGATCACCACGTTATGGGCGATCTGGCACAGGTTGTCGATCCGGACGCCGTTGCCGATGATGGTGGATTCCATCTGGGCCCGGTCCACGGTGGTGTTGCAGCCGATTTCCACGTCGGAGCCGATGATGACGTTCCCCAGATGCTCGATCTTCTCCCAGCTGCCGTCCGGACGCTGGGCGTTCCCGAAGCCGTCGCCGCCGATCACGCAGCCGGCATGGAGGATGGTGCGGTCGCCGATGACCGTCCCGGCATAGATGCGCACGCCGGGATAGATGATGCAGTCCTTGCCGATCTTGCAGTCATCGCCGATGTACACGCTCTCATAGATCTGCGTATTGTCACCAATGACCGTATGATGGCCCACGAAGGAAAACGCCCCGAGGTACACGTTCTTTCCGAACTTCGTCGTCCAGAACCAGCGGGCCCGGAGGCTCCGGTGACGGCGTGCCTTCTTTTTCTTGTCGGAGACATATTTGAGGAGTTCAGTGATGGCGGCGTAGGCGTTGTCCACGCGGACCAGCGTGGCCTTCACCGGCTGCTTGGGCTCGAAAGTCTTGTCCACCAGGATGATGGAGGCATCACTGGTATAGACGTACTGTTCGTATTTGGGATTGGCGAAAAAACTCAGGGTGCCGGGTTTCCCGTGCTCGATCTTCGCGAATTTGGTGGCGGAGGCGTTCTCGTCACCGTCCACGGTGCCACGCAGCACGTATGCCAGCTGTTTTGCGGTGAATTCCATAGTCAACTCTTTTGTAGCGTGCAAAGATACGTACTTTTCAATTCCGAGACAAATGCTTATCTTTGAAGGTCACAATACGAACCGCCATGTCCCACCGACCTTTTGGAACCTGCTTCTTTGAGCAGTATGCGCAGATTACTCTATCAACCCTCCTGGGCAGCGAGTTCCGCTCTCTCGTGGGCCGGGACCGCCCCGACCTCCAGTCGGCGGACGGCCACACCCTGGGCATCGAGGTCACCCGTGCCATGGAACAGTCCAAAGACGCCGCCGCGGCCCTGATGGCGGACATCTCCGGCATCACCCCCGACCCGGAAGACGCGGACCTGGCCGAAATCCTGGAGACGGGCTACGCCTACGGCCTGGAGGGGGGCCGGTACATCGGCTCCAAGGAGCTTTCCTATTGGACCATGGCTCTCCCCATGCGGCGGATCATCAAAAGCAAGGTGTACAAGGTGGGCAACGGCTTTTACGGTCATTTTGACAAGACAGGGCTCTTCGTCTTCTGCAAGGACCAGCTGGGCGAGGCGGAAGCCCTGAAGACCATGAACTATACCCTCAGCCTCCAGCGGGACCAGGACCTCCGCTACGACCGTCTGTACCTGGCCGACGTGGATGACCTCTTCGTGTGCAACCTCGCCGACGGCCTCCAGCCCTCCTCCCGCCTTTCCCGTTATCCCATCACCCAGCAGCAGCGCAGAGACTTCTTCCAGGAAGCCGTCCGGCGCCAGGAAGGGGAATAGGCGCTCCGGGTGTTGTCGGCCGTTTCTTGTCCGACTCCTTCAGGACAAGACATGCCGTGTTGGCCTATTCCTTTCCGGAGAGGGAGGACCTGTCGCGATGCTTACCGGTGCGGGGAACCTACCGCACCGCTTCCCGGTGGGGGGAGCTTACCGTACGGCATCCCGGCGGGGTGGGACGGGGGTGCCTTCGAAATCGACGGGGTAGAGGGCGTTGTCGCGTTCGAGGCGGTCGATCATCTCGTTCAGGAGGCGGCGGGCGATGCGGCGGTGCCGGACCGAAACTTTTCCGGACAGGAGGTCGTGGCTTTCGGAGGGGTCTTCCGCCAGGTTGAACAGGGTGCACTGGGGGTAGTCCGGGTGTTCCGGGTTGTAATAGTAGATCAGTTTCCAGTCGCCGTGGCGCCAGGAGGTGAAATAGCTGCCCCGGTGCCGATGGGGGAAATGGCAGAGGAAGGTATCCTCCCGGAAAGGATCGCCGGAGCCTTCCAGGAGCGGCTGCAGGAGTTGCCCGTCTTCCGTATGCGCGGGTGGTAGGGAAACCAGGCCCTGCGCCCCGGTGACGAGCGTCAGGGTAGGAAAGATGTCCATGATGGTGCCGATGCGCTCCGAAACGGCGCCTTGCCGGATGCGGAGCCGCCGCTGGAGTGGATTCCCGGCATCCGGCCGGGCCCAGGCGAAGATGCACGGCACGCGCGTACCGCCCTCAAACTCAGATCCTTTCTTGCCTCTCAAAGGGGCTGACGAGCCGATGTCATGACTCCCGCCCAGCGGGGCGTCGGAACCGTTGTCCCCGAGGAAAACGATGAGTGTATTCTCCGCGATGCCCAACTTTTCCAGATGCTCCAGCACGTCGCCGAGGGATTTGTCCATTCCCTCGATGAGCGTGGCATACCCGCGGGCGGCCGGGGAGTAGGAGGTGTCGGCATAGTGGGCGGCAAACCGCCGGTCCGTCTCGAAGGGATTATGGACGGCATAATGCGACAGATACAAGAAGAAAGGCTTCCCGGAGGAAACGGCCGTATCGACCTGCGCCAGGGCCTCCAGGGTCAATGCCTCCGTCAGGAACGTCTCTGTCCCGTGGTATTTCTCCAGCCCCGGTACGGCCCGGGAACGGACGCCCCGGATGAGCCCATAGCCGTTTTCGCCCAGATAGCTGCCGGGCTCGCCGATGGAGGAGCCGGCCACATTGACCTCAAAACCCAGGTTCCGCGGATCCGCGCCGTCGCTCTCGAACGGTCCGAAATGTCCCTTGCCCACATGGATGGTCCGGTAGCCGGCCGCCTGCAGGACGCGGGGGAGCGTGATGTCGCCCTGGTGCAGTCCTTCCCAGTTCCACTCGTAAGGCCCATAGTCGTCGCGGTTGTTCTCCTCGCTGCGGATCCAGTTCGTCGTCCGGTGTCGCGCGGCATCCTGTCCGGTCAGGAGGGACGCCCGGGAAGGGGAGCTCACGCCCTGCGCATAGAACTGGGAGAACCGCGTGCCCTGCCGGGCGAGCCGTTCCATGTTCGGAGTCCGGTACCAGTCGTTGAGCGGATACCGTACCGGAAGTCCCTGACTGTCCGTGAGGAAGGGAACCGACGTGTCCATCAGGCCCATGTCGTCCACCAGGAACAGGACGATGTTCGGCTGCTCCTGGCCCTGGGCGCCGGTACCGGCCCCGAGCAGGCCGAGTGAGAGAAGTAACCGCCTGTCCATCATTTGATCCGGTAAATCCGCCGGGTCTCGGCGGTAATCCTGTATGTGTCGTCGATGACCTGGCCGGCGATGGCGACCACATGGTGCGCATCCGTGAGTCCGCTGTCGCGGACGATGACCGCCTGCTGCTTGTCCACGAAGGAGTAATGCCGGTCCTTGAACCAATCCTGCAGCTTCTTCCGTCCACGCATCCCGAGGGGACGGATCCAGTCGCCGGCCACCCAGCGGTCTGCGACGAGTTCCCCGTGGACCTTGTCCGCGTCCACGGCGAGCACGCCGGCAGGCATGACGGGGGAGCGGCCCGGTTCCCAGGACTCCTCGGTCACCGCAATCTCCGGTTCGCCCACACGCTCTTCCCGGACCAGCCGGCCGGCGGCGCTGACGAAGGGACCGACCCATTTCCCGCCCAGGCCGCTGCGGACGATATCCGTCGCCTGCGCAATCAGCGGCCCCGGCAATCCCTCCTCCTCCAGGATCCGGAACAAAAGATACTCCCAATGGGGGAAGGTCCGGAGAAGATCCGTGTCGATGCGGCGGCCGTCCCAGAGGAGCGGGGCGTTTTCGCGGTAGTAGTCGTCCGCGATGGCCGCAGCCATGGACAGACGCTCCATATCCTCGGCGACCGTCTTCTCAAAGGAGGGGTTGATTTCCCGGAGGACGGGGAAGACCTGGTTCCGGAGCTTGTTCCGCTTGACGGTGTTCTCCGCATTGGTCCGGTCGTCCCGGTAAGGGACCTGCCACTGGGCGGCAAGGCTGTCGATGTCCGCCCTCGTGACACCCAGAAGCGGACGACGGAGCGGGATGTCCGCATAGTCGGGGTCGGGGAGCACGGATTCCGCCTTCATCCCGGTCAGTCCCTTGATGCCGGTTCCCCGGAGCAGATTCAGGAAAAAGGTTTCGGCGTTGTCGCCGGCGTGATGGGCCGTCAGGACGGCCTCGTAGCCGAATTTCCGGCACAGCTCCCCGAACCAGCGGTACCGAAGTTTCCGGGCGGCCATCTCGATGCTGATGCCTTCCGCGGCTGCGACAGCCTCCGTGTCAAAGGCCTGCACATGGCACGTGATTCCGTGGCGATTCGCCCATGCCCGGACGAGCGCCTCGTCGGCGTCACTGTCCGCACTGCGCAGGTGGAAGTTGCAGTGTGCAATGGCAAAAGGCCCGCCTTCCCGGCGAACCTTTTCTGCCAGAACCATCGAGTCCCGGCCACCGCTGACGGCGACAAGGACCATGGTTTCTAATTCTTGTTCTTGATGGTATAGGTGAATCCGAACTCGAAGAATTCCTTGAACTGGACGGCCGGAACCTTGGTCCCGTCGGAGAGCGGCTTCACCTTGACGAGGTCGTCGTAGATGAGGTTCGTGGCGATGGTGAAGGCAAAGTACTTGGCCATCTTCCAGTACATCTTGTTATCCCAGTTCACGCGCATGTTCAGGGGCTTGTTCAGGTAGTTGGAGAACAGCACGAACTGCGTGGTGTAGCTGAAATTGTCGTTGATCACCCACTTGGCATCGACCTTGAGCTGGGCACCGAGTTCGAATCGGAACGGCTTGAAGTTCTCGCCGACGGACTTGTCCAGTCCCTCTTCCCGGAGGGGCATGCCGTAGGTGTTGCGCAGCGAGGGCTCGTTCACGATGACAAAACCGCCGGTGAGGGGTGCGAAGTTCACGCTGAGCCAGGGCTTCGGGGTCCACAGGATACCGACACCGAGATTCGTATAGGCCGGGGAGAAAAGTCCGGACATCAGGGTGCGGGCGTCAAGCCAGTCCTGGATGGTGGGTTCCTCGCCTTCGCCGTTCTTGGGGGTTCCGTACTTGTAGTTGTTGTTGAACTGGGTCCTGAAGTCGAAGTTCACCGAATAGAACAAGTGCTTCAAATCCGTCTTGTAGCCGTACTTGGATTCGAAGTAGATGCGGTCCTTCGTCTTCTGGAGGATGGGCTTGTCGGCCGAGTACATGAAACCGTAATCCAGCTGCAGGCGGTTGTTCCAGGTGGACTTGCCCTTCGCGTAGTTCGCATTCGCGTCGATGGCGGCGGACAGGGTGTAGGTGTTGTAGCCGCCGGCGGCCCAGTTCCAGAGGGCCGTCTGGCCGAAGTTGATCTGGTTCAGGATGGAATTGGTCCAATATTGGGGCTTCGGTGCGACGACCGGGACGTCGCTCGCGGCCGTCAGGGCTGCAGCCGCCTCGGCAGCTGCCTTCTGGGCATCCTGCGCGGAGAGAACGGCGGTGGCGCTGAGCGTAGCGACGAGTAAGGTAATCAGTTTCTTCATAATCTTCTTCTAACCATTTAGGAATCAATAAGAACGGGCGAAAATAACCCGCTGGTGCGAAGGCTTCCCGCTATAGACGCACCGGCCTTCCTCCTCCACGACGAAGCTGTCCACGGGAATGCAGCGGATGGTCGCCTTGGTCTCCTCCTGGATCTTGGCCTCGGTCTCGGCGGTGCCGTCCCAGTGGCAGAGCAGGAAGCCGCCCTTCTCGATCTCCACCTTGAACTCTTCCCAGGTATCCACCTTCCGGACGTTGGCGGCGCGGAAGTCGAAGGCCTTCTGGTAGATGTTCTTCTGAATGTCGTCCAGCAGGCCGATGATCCTTTCGTCCAGTCCTTCCAGGGGCTCGGTGATCTTCTCGAGCGTGTCGCGGCGGGCTACCTCCACGGTGCCGTTCGCGATGTCGCGCGGGCCCATGGCCAGGCGTACCGGAACGCCCTTGAGCTCCCATTCGGCGAACTTGAAGCCGGGGCGCAGGTTGTCGCGGTCATCGACCTCCACGCTGTGGCCCTTGGCCTCCAGGGCCTTCTTGACTTCGTACATCTTGTCCAGCACGAGATTGCGTTCCTCGTCGCTCTTGTAGATCGGGACCATCACCACCTGGATGGGGGCGAGGGCCGGAGGAAGGACGAGGCCGTTGTCATCGCCGTGGGCCATGATCAGGGCGCCCATCAGGCGGGTGGACACGCCCCAGGAGGTGGCCCACACATAGTCCTGCTTGCCTTCCTTGTTCGTGAACTGCACGTCGAAGGACTTCGCGAAGTTCTGTCCCAGGAAGTGGGAGGTTCCGGCCTGCAGGGCCTTGCCGTCCTGCATCATCGCCTCGATGGTCATCGTGTCCAGAGCGCCGGCGAAACGCTCGCCCGGGCTCTTGTGGCCCACCACGACGGGCAGAGCCATCACTTCGCGGGCGAAGCGGGCGTATACCTGGACCATGCGTTCCTTCTCGGCCTCGGCTTCCGCGGCGGTGGCGTGGGCGGTGTGGCCTTCCTGCCAGAGGAATTCCGCGGTGCGGAGGAACAGGCGGGTGCGCATTTCCCAGCGGACGACGTTGGCCCACTGGTTGCACAGGATGGGAAGGTCCCGCCAGGAGTGGATCCAGTTTTTATAGGTGTTCCAGATGATGGTCTCGGACGTGGGGCGGACGATGAGTTCTTCCTCGAGTTTCGCCTCCGGGTCCACGACGATGCCCTTCCCGTTGGGGTCGTTCATCAGCCGGTGATGCGTTACGACGGCGCATTCCTTGGCGAATCCGGCTACGTGCTCGGCCTCGCGGCTGAAGAAAGATTTGGGGATGAACAGGGGGAAGTAGGCGTTCTTGTGTCCGGTTTCCTTGAACATGCCGTCCAGGATATGCTGCATTTTTTCCCAGATAGCATATCCGTAGGGCTTGATGACCATGCATCCGCGGACGGCGGACTGTTCTGCCAGGTCTGCTTTCACGACCAGGTCGTTATACCATTGCGAATAATTGTCCTGCCTTCTGGTAACCTCTTTTGCCATGTCAGAATTGTTTTTTTCAAATTTTGTCCGTAACATTGTCCCGATAAAGCGAAAGGGTACAGAAATTGCAATACCTGCCGCAAAGCCGGGCTTATTCCGGCGCAAAGATACTTATTTTTATTGGATAAATAGGAGGTTCTGAGATGAAAAAACACCTGGCTCCCTGGCTGCTTGCCCTGGCTGCCGCGACATCCTGCGGCGTCTCGGCGCAGTATGCTGCAAGCTCGCAGCAGTTCGAAGACGGCATCTACGCGGATCCCCGTTCGGAGGCTCCCGTAGCCGCCGTGTCCCAGGATGAGATGGACGCCCTCGTGAAGGAATCCGTCGAATCCGAAGTATATGTGCTCAGTTCGGAGGGCGATACCCTCGTCGTTCCGCCGGGCAAGACCGCCCGGCTCCGTTTCAACGATTCCGGTACGGACATCACCGTAGTGGACAGTTTTGGCTGGGATTATTCCTGGTACAACCGGCCCTGGTATCTGCACGGATACTACAGCCCGTGGTATTACAGCTCCTGGTCCTATTGGGATCCCTGGTACTGGGATTCCTGGTATTATCGTCCGTGGGGCTATTACGGTTACTACCGCCCCTGGGGCTGGTATGATCCCTGGTACTATTCCTCCTGGTATTACGATCCCTGGTATTGGGGCCCGTCCTACTATGGCTTTGGGTACTATGGTTACTACGGCTATCCCCACTATTACGGTCATTACGGGTATTACGGTCCCGGCGGCTGGGGCGGCCGCTACCATTACCGTCCGAGCCATGCCGGCTCAATCGGCCATCGTGATGCGAGCATGAGTTCCCGCAGCCTGGTCTCCCGCGGCGGCGCATCCCGGAGCGGTGTCTCCCGTTCCACCCGTTCCGCCGGCGGTCAGTCGGTCACCCGCAGGCCCGGCGGTTCCGGCAGCGTGGTCTCCTCGCCGCGCGGCACGACGACGGCCCGCCGTTCCACGACCGGCCTGACCGGTGTCACCCGCTCCTCTTCCGCAGGCAGCGCAGTGCGCTCCTCCTCCAGCGGCGTTTCGCGTTCCACCGGATCGACGGTGAACCGTTCTTCCGGTTCCGTCAGCCGTTCCTCCGGCTCGGTCAGCCGCTCCTCCGGGACCGGCGTGAGCAGAAGCTCCTCTTCCCGTAGCAGCAGTTCGGCGAACTATCGTCCGTCCACTTCCTCCTCCAGGAGCAGCGGCTCCTCTTCCGGAAGCATCGGACGCAGTTCCAGCCGCTCTTCCTCTTCGGGCGGCTACCGCAGCAGCGGCGGCTATTCGGGGAGTTCCTCTTCCCGTAGTAGCGGGGGGTATTCTGGCGGTTCCTCTTCCCGCAGCAGCGGCGGCTATTCCGGTGGCGGTTCCTCCTCCGGCGGCGGCTCTTCCCGCGGTGGCGGCGGCGGACGCCGATAGGTCTCCGGACGTTTCACAATCTTAAAATCGACAATGGCTATGAAAAGGATATTTGCATCGGTCTTCCTGGTGTCCCTGGCCCTCGGGGCCGGCGCACAGACCCTGCAGGACGCATACGATTTCGCAGGGAACGATTACCTCGGAACGGCGCGTTCCGTGGGTATGGGCAATGCGGTGACCGCCGTGGGCGGCGACCTGGGCTCCCTGACTTTCAACCCGGCGGGCTCCGCCGTGGCAAGCTATTCCCAGTTCACCATCACCCCGGGCCTGACCATTTCTTCCGTCGTGGGACAGGGCACCCTGGTGAATGGCACCCCCTACGGCTTCGAAGACAAGGTCCGGACTCCTTCCACCCGGATGAACCTTCCGAACTTCGGCGGTATCGTCGTCTATGACACGCGGCGCAGCCGTGGCCTCCGCCGGGTCTCCTTCGGCCTGGTGGGCAATCTTACGCGGGATTACAACTACCGCCTGCGTGCTTCCGGCACCAATGCGGAAACCACGCTGGCCGGTTCCCTGGCTTCCCAGGCGGACGGCTATCCCGAATCCGTCCTGCAGGGCGGCTTCTATCAGAACGACATGCCTTCCTGGGAGACGATGGTGGGCTACAAGGCCGGTTTGTTCGACCCGATCAGCGGTCGGGACGGCGCTTACATCGGCCTGACCGAACGCCTTCTTTCCAGCGGGGAAGTGCAGCTGGCCGACCGGATCGGCCAGTATTATGGACTCCGCCGCTCCGGCAGCAAGTACGACCTCCTGATGAACTTCGCCCTGGATTTCTCCGACCGCTTCTATGTGGGTGCCAACATCGGCATCACCACGCTGGATTACCGCAGCGATGAGACGCGTGCCGAGGATGGCCTTGCCGGCATTACCTATCCTTCCGGTTTCGAGTCCCTCCAGATGCGCAATGCCATCCGGGACGAGGGCTCCGGCATCTATGCGAAGATCGGATTCATCGCCCGTCCCACGACGGGGCTGAGGATCGGAGCCGCCATCCAGACCCCCACCTTGATGCGTATCCGGGAGAATTACCAGCTGGAAGGCCGCTCCGTGGCGGACGGCGTCGAATGGACCCAGTCCTCGCCCGAGGATGAGTGGTACTACAGCTTCCGCACGCCGCTCCGGGTCGATGCCGGTATCGCCTATACGATCGGCAAGATCGCGATGGTGAGCGCGGACTATGAGTATTTCAACTACAACCGCATGCGCTTCGTCTCCGACGACGACGATTATGCGGACTTCGGGGATGTCAACGGGGAAATCCGCGACTACGCCCAGGCTGCCCATGCCATCCGGATCGGCGGTGAACTTAAACCGATACCCAAGATGGCCCTCCGGGTGGGTTACAATTACACTTCCAGCCCGGATGTGGACGTGAAGGAGGGACGGCAGAATGTCTCCTTCGGCATCGGCTACTCCTCCGACGGCTCCTTCTTCCTGGATGCGGCGGTCCGGTTCCAGTTCCTCCCGAACGAGTTCATTACGCCGTACTACTATTATGACTGGGATGCGGCCGGCACTTACACGTCGCCTGTCGTGACGCCTGAGATCTGCTCCCAGGCTTCCCTCTGCAACGCCCTCCTGACCCTGGGCTGGCGCTTCTAGGGCAGTGAGACGCATCACATTCATTGTCAACCCGGTTTCCGGCGGCAAGGACAAATCAGGCGTCCTTGCCGCCGTTGGCCGTCATTTGGACCTGTCCCAGTGCAGCTTTGAGGTATTGCAGACGTCCCGGGCAGGGGAAGCGGAGGAGATGGCTCGGGCGTCGGCTTCCGACATCGTCGTCGCCGTGGGCGGGGACGGGACGGTGAGCGAAGTGGGAAAAGGTCTGTTGGGCTCGGAAAAAGCCCTGGGCATCATCCCCTGCGGAAGCGGGGACGGCCTGGCCCTGCACCTGGGCATCAGCCGGGACCCTGTCCGGGCAGTGAAGGTGCTCAACGAGGCCTGTATCGTCCGGATGGACGTGGGCATGGTCGGAGATCGGCCGTTCTTCTGTACGGCCGGCATGGGCCTGGACGCCGCCGTAAGCCTGGATTTCGCCCAGTCGAAGAAACGGGGGCTTTCCACCTATATTACGACGGCCTGGGAGGATTGGAAGCATCGTACGCCTGAACGGTACATCGTGGAAACGGCCACGGAAACCTGGGCCGGGGACACGCTGTTCGTGACGGTAGGGAATGCGAACCAATGGGGGAACGAGGCACGGATTGCGCCCAAGGCTTCCTTATGTGACGGAATGCTGGATGTGACCGTGGTCCAGCCGTTTCCAACGGTGGAGATTCCGGACCTTGCCGCCCGCCTGATGGTCGGGAAAGCCGATACGAGCCGGCATGTCCATACATTCCGAAGCCCGTATGTCCGTATCCGCCGGGAACATCCGGGACCGGCGCATTATGACGGAGATCCCTTCGAGGGGGGAGCAAGCATGGATTTCACGCTCCTCAGAGGAGCACTCAATGTGGTCATCCCGCCTGCCCGTCAGGGAAGAATCTGATCAATCGCCGTAGGGCGTGGCGTCGTTCCAGTCCTGGAGGAGATATCCGTGTGCATCCACGCAGTGGTCGTGGATGGTGACTTGACGGTCCTCATCCAGGGAATTCCACCAGCGGGTACAGGCCGGGTAGCGGACCAGCTGCTCATCCACCTTTCCGTCCGGAGATACCTTGGAAAGGCCTTTTCTCGCAACTCTTTCTTTCTGGGCGATGGTCAGGGAAGACCACCATATGTCAAGATCTTTCTTTTTCATGGTCATGTCGTGTCAGTGCCACAACAAAGATACGCATTTTCCGCGACATTGTTGTTAATTCGTGTGGAATGATTATTTTTGTAAGGAAAAGATTTTGCCCTCATGCGTAAGTTCCTGCTACTGCTTTCCTTGCTCCTCCTGCCCATGGCTCTTTCCGGTCAGGTGGATACGCTGCGGATGGGGTATTCCGTCCGTGGGACCGTCACGGATGCGGTGAGCGGCCGTCCGCTGGAGGCCGTCCATGTCTCCATCCCGGACCGGCATCATGCGACGGTGACGAACGCGGACGGCGAGTTTATCATCAAGTCCGACAATCCTTTCCGGGAAGTGGTCTTCTCCCATCTGGGGTACCGTACATACCGTCAGGCGGCCGCCACGGGAAACCTTCGCATCCGGATGCTGCCCGAGTCCATCTCCCTGGAAGAGGCCTCCATCGTCAGCGGAAGCCCGTATGAGATCGTGCAGGCGGCCCTGGCCCGGGTTCGGGATAATTTCAGTGACCACCCGGAACTCCTGGAGTGCTTCTATCGGGAAACGATCCGCAAGCGGAATCGCTATACCTATATTTCCGAAGCGGTATCCCGCATCTACAAGACCGCTTATTCAGGCGGCGGTGTATTCCGGGACCGGACGGCCCTGGAAAAGAGCCGGGTACTCCTGAGCCAGCGTCGGACCGATACGTTGAGCATCAAGATCCAGGGCGGTCCTACGCAGGCCGTGACCTTTGACGTGGTGAAGAATCCGGATATCCTCTTCGAACCGGAAGAGTGGGAGGGGTACGCCCTGGAGATGGGTCAGCCGGCCTATATCGGCGACCGTCTGCAGTTCGTGGTCCATTTCCGCCCAGGACCGGAACGCTGTGACTGGGCCCGCTATTTCGGGACACTGTACATCGACCGGGAACTGCTCTCCTTCACCCGCATCGAGATGTCCCTGGACATGTCCGACGTGAACAAGGCCATCCGGATGCTCCTGGTCCGGAAACCGCTTTCCCTCCGTTTCACACCCAAAGAACTCAGCGTCGTGATCAATTACCGGCTTCAGGACGGGAAAAGCCGCCTGGAGTATTTCCGGTCCACGATGCGGTTCAACTGCGACTGGCGGAAACGCCTGTTCGCCACTTCCTATACGGCTGTCAACGAACTGGTCGTCACCGATGTCCGGGAACCGGCTGTTCCGATTTCCCGGGCCGATCAGTTCCGAACCTCGGACATCCTCAGCGACAAGGCCGCGGAATTCATGGACCCGGATTTCTGGAAGGATTACAACATCATCGAACCTACGGAAAGCCTGGAACATGCCATCGGCCGGCTCCGGAAGGGACGGTAATTCACCACAAATAGCGGGATTTCGTCACATTTCCACCCCTTTCACCACCTTTTCTTGCTGGCGGAAGGGGGGATTCCTATTTTCGTGTCAGATCAAAAGCAACCGCTTATGGCACAGATACTCTCCATACCCGCCCGGATGCGGATCGACAATGCGGCGAACATCTATCCCGCCTCCTTGAGCAAGCATTATGCGTCCCTGTATCGGATGAGCGTGACGCTGACGGAACCCGTGGACCCGGTCGTCCTGCAGTACGCGCTGGTCGCGGTGGCCGACCGGCTGCCCACCTTCCGGTGCGAGCTGAAGTCCGGCGCTTTCTGGTGGCACCTTCGGAGGATGGACAAGGACCCCGAGGTTGCGCCGGCGGCCCCCCTGAACCGTTTTCATTTCAGCGACAACGGCGGTTTCCTCTATAAGGTGAGCGCCGACGGCAACCGCATCGTCCTGGACGTTTTCCACGCCCTGGCCGACGGGACGGGCGCCCAGACTTTCCTGGTCACCCTGACGGGGGAGTACCTCCGTTTGAAATATGGGATCACCATCACCTATGGCGGCCATGTCCTGGACCCTTCCGAGGTCCCGGACGCGGGCGAGGTCGAAGACAGCTTCAAGGCCGTATTCTCGGGAAGAAAAGGGGAGCTGGAAAAGAATGTTCCGGCTTACCATCTCAAAGGACAGCGGCTTCCCGCAGCCGGGCTTCGGGATATCCGGGCCGTTCTGCCGATGGACGCCGTGAAGGAGGTCTGCTTCCGGCTGGACTGCACGGTGACGGAGCTCCTGACCGGCCTGATGCTGGATGCCCTCCAGAAGGTGTACCGCGGCGACGGGGACTCCCGGAAATCCAGTGTCATCAAAGTGAGCGTGCCGGTGAACCTCCGCCCCTATTACGGAAGCCGTTCGGTGCGGAACTTTTCCTCCTATGTGAATCTGGGTGTCGATGTCCGCAGCGGCTATCTCCCGCTGGAGCAATTGGTCCGGCTGGCAAAGATGCAGAAGCGGACGATGCTGCGTCCGGAGAACCTGGAACCCAAGATTGCGGCCAATGTGGAACTGGAAGAGAATTTCGCCGTCCGCTGCCTGCCGCTGTCCATCAAGAAGCCGGTCATCGATCTGATCAACCGCCGTCATGGCGACGCCTACTGCTCCCAGACGCTATCCAACCTGGGCGAAATCAAGTTGCCCGAGGAAATGCAGCCCTATGTGACGGCTTATGATTTCATCCTGGGCCGCCAGCGGGGGAACAGCGGCGCCGTCTCCTGCGCCGGCTACGACGGAAAACTCTTCGTCCACCTGTCCCGGAACATCGTCGAGGCCGATTTCGAACAGCTTTTCCTGGGCCGCGCCGCCGCCCTGGGCATCCCCGCCGAGGTGACGCACCATATCCTGGCGTAAACAGTCCCTCCGAAAGATCCCCAATAGCGGTGTGCTTTTGCCTCAAGGACTAATTCAAAGTCCGATATAGTAAACTTTTTCGCCGAATAGCACCAAAGTAATTCTGCGATAGGGGATATAGTTTACTTTATTGGACTTTTTTCTTGCAGTTGATAGTTTTTCTCTTTATCTTTGAGGAAAAGTATATTTTATTGGACTTATGACTCTTCAAGAAGTAATGAAAAGCCGGCGGAAAACCCTTTCCTTGTCTCAGCAAGATCTCGCGGAGATGGCTGGTATAGGGTTGTCGACCGTTAAAGATATAGAACGCGGTCAGGGAAATCCTTCCTTGGCTACCATATCCAGGATACTTGAGATTCTAGGAATGGAGATGGTATTCAAAGTCCGTCAAACGGTTTAATCTTGTTGACGATGAGACAACTGGATGTATATGTCAATGATCAAAAAGCCGGGGTGTTGACTGAACAACGCCCGGGGGAAGAGTATTGTTTCCATTATGACAAGGCTTATCTGGCATCGGATAGCCCCTCCATATCTGTGTCATTATCCAAAAGAAAAGAGTCCTACCGCGCATCTAAACTCTTCCCCTTTTTCACGAACATGCTGCCGGAAGGAGCGAATCGTAAGGTAATCTGTCGGACATTGAGGGTGGATGAAAGAGATTTCTTTGGACTTCTTTCTGCCATGGCCGGGAAAGATTTCATTGGTGGGGTACATGTTGAAACGGTTTCCAAATGATTACAATTAAGAATTGCCCTTCTTGTCTTGACGAAGGTTTTTCCACATATAGTCCGAGAGCTTCCAAAGTGCTCTTTGATGGTCGGAAGGTTAATCCTTATCTGGGTATTGAGTTTGAGGGAGCCGGGAGCAGGCATCTGATGCTGGATGCCATGCACAGAATCTCCGTGTCCGGTGTTCAAGAGAAGTTCCCTGCAGTGATTGAGAAAGGGCACATCCGGATAGCGGGAAATGATGAGCAATCCACCTACATCTTGAAGCCTGCACCATGGGATGAAACGCTTCGGGAGCGCAAGCAGATTCCTGCCAATGAGCACCTTACTATGCAAATCGCATCACAAGTGTATGGAATCAAAACAGCCGCAAACGGACTATGCTTTACCCCGAAGGGCAAGATTGTGTATATCACCAAACGCTTTGATGTCCTTCCTGACGGGTCAAAGCTTTTGATGGAAGACTTCGCCGCTGTCATTGGCCGCAATGAACAAGAAGACGGGACGGAATTCAAGTACAGAGGTTGCTATGAAGATATCGCTATGGCCATCAGAAAGAATGTCTCGGCGTGGATGGTCGATATGGAAAGATTCTTCGAACTTGTCGTGTTTAACTATATCTTCGCCAATGGCGATGACCATCTGAAGAATTTCTCTTTAATTCTGCAGGGACAAGACTATCGTCTGGCTCCGGCATACGATCTTATGAACACCAGTCTGCATGTTCTTGGGGACGACCTTGGCCTGGACGGTGGTTTGTCCCCGAACATCGAAAAGAGCGACGAGTATATGAGAACGGGTCATCCATGCCGTCGTGATTTCGAGCGGTTCGGCGAGCGGATAGGTCTAGTGGCATCTCGCGCAAACAAAATCCTGGACAAGTTCATGCGAATGCCGGAATCGGCGATGGGGCTTGTCGATCGCAGTTTTCTGAACGATAAGATGAAAAGGTACTACTTGCGGGTTGTCAACGAGAGAATCGCGAGATTCAATAGAGTCTCAGACTAGCATTACCTTTTCATGGTCACAATTCCTTCATCCTTGCCCAGATCCGTTCTTTTCAATACGAACTCCGTTTCACTGAGCTTCTGGATCGTATAGGTAAAACGGATAGTAACCGGTCCCCCATATACTTCTTCCTGAAGGGTCAGTTCATCACCCGAAACCGTGCACTTGAAGTCATCCTGGAAAAGATACGAGGTGCCGTTCACTTGAACCGTCCTGAATAAACTGAGCCGGTCCGTCCCGTTACTTTTCGCGCTATACTCGATCCGATCCCCCACAGCGAAAATGCCTTTTTCGTCCGGGATGGGAACAACCCCGTCAGAACCCGGCTCATTGCACTCTGTCACCGTCCAATTCCCGCCCCGCTGGGACAGATCGACCAGCGATTCCTTATGGCAGGAGCAAAAGAGCAAGGCCGCAGCAAGGACCGACGTAAAACAAAGGACACCGTTTTTCATATTATGCATGACAAGGGTTTATCGACCATTGGCGCGTATCTGTTCGGCAATCCTCAATCTATTTGCCAGTGAAAACGCCGGAGAACAGGACAACATCGGAAGACCTTTCCTGGATTAAATAAACGAAAGGATGGTCGGCAGTGAAATAATATGTGGGGCGATCCAGTGTCGATGAACCCCAAATACCGGAACTGGTGACAGCTGCCGCTACTACTCCTTTCTCATTCACGCAAATCGACGCTTTATGCTGTACTGAACCAATCATCAATGGCAGGCTGTATTCCAGCATATTCTGGAAATCGCAAGGATCGAAAATGTAAGAGATACCCATCTTTTTGAGCACAGGCAGGGCCTCCAGTGACGATCTCGTTTCGAACTTGGGCATCACAACGACAACATCTTTTGTCTCCGAACTGAAACCGGAACTCTCTTTCATCCGGGTAATGACCTCCGCAATATCCCGCTCGGCTTGAGGAAGATATACAGACAAACAGAACTTACTGTTTCCTAAAGGAAGGGAAATGGCTGAATATACTTCGTTCGACTCATATCGAATTTCAAAATCTCCTGCCATAAAAGGAATGGATATATCCCCTTCAGGAGAATGGAAGTCTCTGTCTGCGGTCAACTCGGGGTCAAAGGGGTAAACCATATCTGCCTTAAAATACGTAGCATTTAAAAGATACGCAAATGGCGCCTCCTCATATCTGTCCAATATAGTTGGGATGAGCCCTTCCGTGCAGTCATTCACCCAATTATTGATCCTCGATGTCACTAAATCCCATTCCTTAAATGGTAGAGATTCTGCAACACCATAAAACACATCCTCCATTTCTTTTTGAAAAGACTTTTTCACGGGATAATAGCTGTCAACGATGAGAGCATTTGCCATTCTCACTGTCGAGGACAGATCCACGGCTGGTAGTCCCTCGATAACCGTTCGGCAAAAAGTATTGAGTTGCGAAATCTCCTCGTCCAGTTTAAACGCTTTTAAGATCTCTTCGCGAGCTTTTCCGGACGTTCCGTTTGCCGCCATGGCCAAGTCCATATAAATGCTGAGCGGAGAAATAACAAAACTGCTATTCTTATCTTCGCTCACATAAAAAGAGTCCAGCAAATCCATTGCGAATTCATTATATCCCTTCGCCAATGACTTCTGATTCTGAGAAAGTGGAATCGCATTAATCTCCTTGGAAGCCATCGGCCTCTTGACGGAGATCTCCTCAGAAAAATAATCTGATTGCATTGTTTCTTTATTTTCCGACTGATCCAAAACTTCACAACCGCAAAACAAAGACATTAGGACGATGAGAAAGCCCATGTTCTTACCAATCATTTTCATAGTGTGTACCTCCTTATTATTTATTTTCCGGTGCATATGCCATTAAATATACGATTATTAGTTTTTGTCACAAATAACGCTAAAATGCCCAATAAAACCAAGAAAACAGTTGTTACAATTTTGAATTCAAATAGCTGGTAATCAATAAATAACAAAACAAATAGAATTACATGATGCTAGCTCTTGACAAAATGAGTCATTTCTTGAATAAAGAATTGTCCATTCGGAATATCATTTTGAGCCAAACGCTCCTTGTATCTGGTTTTTCTGGTCCGCACAGCAGCACAGGACATATCCATCAAAAAAGCAATTGTACGATCTGGGATTCCCGCGTAAATCAACATGATTATTCGATAGTCACCCTCCGAGAATTTAGGCCTGTTCATTGTCTCGCAGGCTTTGCGAAGATTCCGCATCAAATCTTTGCGCCACTTATTTACACTTTCCTCTAATAACTCATAAAGGGAGTCGTTGTGTCTGACATCATCCAGCGCCGTCAGGAATTTCTCCAATTCGTCTGTTTTCTTATTAGCAGGATCATCATCCAAATAGCGATATGGGTCACTATTTGTCACTTTCGGTCCATACTTCACCGTTTCATAAGCATCGGCACAAATCTTGACAACTGCGATTTTTTCCCTTATCAATTCATTGATTACCTTCGCCATCTCGGATTGCGTCTTTCTTTCATCCTGCAATGCTTCAGTAATCTCCCTTATCTGCTCTATTTCGTCCTCAATCTTATTCTCTTTTTCTTGAATGATTCTATTCTTTTCCCGAATCTGACGCTTTCTGTTTACAAAAACTAAAACAACGACACACAAAAGTGCCAGGATGGTAAGGATGGAGAGCGCGAGTAACTTCAGACGGTAAGCAGCCTTATACGATTGACGATCAGCCTCTTGTTTATTAAAGTAACTGATCGCGTTCGCAATTTGCATATTTTCCCGATTAAAGACGAGCTTATTATGAAACTCAACACCTTTCTCCAATTCGGCATTAGCTTCCTGATATAAGCCTCTATGACGGTAAATCCTGGACTTTGTATTACAAAGATGGACGGATGCTACCAGTGTTGTAGCATGCTTTTCTGCAAGATTCAGATAATAACGAACGGAATCTTGCTGATTCAGCAGTTCAAAAGCCGTCGCCAATGTGCCATACCCATCTGTGTGTCGAATGGGGTAACCGAGCTGGCCCGCCTGTCTGTATAATGAAATTGCCTTTTCCGGACATGTCCTGCCAGGCTTCATCTGTATCGCCGCCTGCAATTTCAAAACGGTTCCTAGCAGATTAATCCTGTTTTCTTCCCGCGCATACTCCGTCAGATCAGTCAATAGAGAATCGGCCGAATCGTAAAGTCCCATAGCCATTTCGGATTCCGCCTGGCCAAGGAAAGAATAAGCGGCATAATACCGTTCTCCCAAAGAAGAGAAAGATGATGCCGATTCTTGGTAATTGCTCCTTGCCGATTCATAATCATGACAATCAAGATATAAATCCGCTATGTTTCTGGCAGCGAGTCCATGATAATGCCAATCAGGGATTTCTTTGGCCAATTCCTTCGCCTTCATGAAAGAGATGATAGCCCCTGTATTATTATTGGCATTCCGTTGGACACGTCCCAGGGAATAAAAAGAAAGCATCTTGTAAGAAGGATCCTTCCTATTTTGATAATAATGCACAGCTACTTGTATCAAAGAATCATCCTCAACATCCACATGTGCCTTATCCCTTGCAAGGGACATCAGAAGGGCATATCGAGCGGTATGCGATTGGGAACGGAAATTTGTCGTTTCCATCTTCGAAAGTTCATCGAAGGCAGATTTGGGATTGGTCAGGATTTCCTGCTCAATCGTATCCAATTGATTGCTGACTGATCGGTCACAAGAAATAATTATCAAGGAAAAGACGACACACAGACAGGTGATAATCAAGGGAAATGGGAAAACATGGTTTCTGTTCATAGCCATTGAATAAGGTAGTCATGACAACATCCTCGGTCTAGTGCAAATATAATCAAATCTTTACAAAACCCAAACCGCCCGTCTCCCAGATTTGAGGAAAAAACCAAGCACTACTGATTTCAGTTTCTCTTCATGGCTCAGTGATTATACAAGGGTCTTGGACTCTCCGGCGTTCACCCGCCGGGCCGTTTTTTCGATGACGTCACCGAAGCCCGTCAGGGCGGCGAAGGGGGCGAACTGGGCGGCCCGGTCGGCCATGGACATCCGGGGATGCCGTTTGGAAGTCGGGTGCTCGAGGCCGATGATGTCGTCGTACTTGCCTTTCATTTGCGGTGTCCTCCAATCTGGTTGTTGCGTTCGCGGGTGGTCGCCCCTTCCTCGAAGTCGATGCCCGTGAGGATGGCGTTCTTGCCGAATTTCCGCCGGATGGCCAGGATGGCCTCCTGCCGGCTGCGCTCGCGGGCGATATCTTCTTCCGGTTCGTCGAAAAGGCTCAGCTGAACCCCTTCCACGCGGGATTCGTCCACGACATGGTTCGCCACCACATATACGCGGCGGACGCTCAGGCGCCGGTCCACGATGCGGTCATACAAATCCATCATGGCGTCGGCGATCAGGGTGGTGGAAGATGTCTGCCGACCCAGGTTGGCGCTCCCGTGGGCCGGTTTCGGGACTTTCCGGCCGTACCAGTCGTCATCGACCGGGCCGCCGTAGTCCTCCACCCGTTCCAGGCTTTCCATGTCATAGCCCACATGCAGGACCACCTGGTCCGTCACCAGCTTCTTCTCCACTAGGTCCAGCACCAGCAGGTCCGTCATTTCGCGGACGATGATCCGTCCTTCCTCGAAGCTGTACGGGCGCTGCAGCACCTGGCCGCTGGAAAGGCTGTTCGCGGAGGGGCGATAGGCCTTGATGGCCGCGATGGTGCAGGGTTCCCAGCCCCAGGCGTGGTCGATGAGGAGTTCCGCATTGACACCGAAAAGCCGGTACAGGACTTCCTCCCGCTGCAGGGAGCACCGCGCCACGTCGCCCATCGTGTACATCCCGTTCGCCTCCAGCCGGGCGGCGATGCCCCGGCCGACCCGCCAGAAGTCCGTCAGGGGCCGGTGCGTCCAGTATTTCTGCCGATAGGTCATTTCGTCCAGCTCGGCGATCCGGACGCCGTCCTTGTCGGCCGGAGAGTGCTTCGCCTCGATGTCCATCGCCACCTTCGCCAGATACAGGTTCGGGGCGATGCCCGCCGTCGCGGTGATATGGGTGGTCTCCAGCACGTCCTGGATCATCCGCCGCGTCAGTTCATGGGCGGTAAGGCCGTACAGGGGCAGGTAATCGGTCGCGTCGATGAAGACCTCGTCGATGGAATAGACATGGATGTCCTCGGAGGAAACGTACTTGAGATAGACCTCGTAGATTTTCGCGCTCACCTCCATGTACAGGGCCATCCGCGGGACGGCGATTTCGAAGCCCAGGGCCAGGTGCGGATTCTGCTGGACGGCCGTATTGTCGGAGGATTCGCCGGTGAGCCGTGCCTTCCGGGCCCGGGCGGCATTGATCTCCCGGACCTTCTGCTTTACCTCGAAGAGCCGTCCCCGCCCGGGGATGCCGTAGGATTTGAGCGAAGGGGATACGGCGAGGCAGATGGTCTTGTCCGTCCGGGAGGCGTCGGCCACCACGAGGTTCGTCGTCAGGGCATCCAAGCCCCGCTCCGCGCATTCCACGGAGGCATAGAACGACTTGAGATCGATGGCGATGTAAGTCCTTTCCTTATCCATCGGGGACTCCGCGGAGGAGCCTACTCCATGAGTTTCTTGTATTTGAAGCGCTTGGGCTCCACGTTGCCCATGCGCATTTTCTTGTTCTCCTCGTATTCGGAATAGTTGCCGTCGAAGAAGACGACCTGCGAGTCACCTTCGAAGGCAAGGATGTGCGTGGCGATGCGGTCCAGGAACCAGCGGTCGTGGGAGACCACGACGGCGCAGCCCGCGAAGCCGTCCAGACCTTCTTCCAGGGCGCGGATCGTATTGACATCCACGTCGTTGGTGGGTTCGTCCAGGAGGAGGACATTGCCTTCGTCCTTGAGGGTCAGGGCCAGGTGGAGGCGGTTCCGTTCACCGCCGGAGAGGACGCCGCACAGCTTTTCCTGGTCGGCCCCGGAGAAATTGAAGCGGGACACCCAGGAACGGGCGTTGATGTCGCGGTTCCCGAGGCGCACCCATTCGGAGTTCCCCGCAATCGTCTCATAGACCGTCTTGTCCGGGTCGATGGACTTGTGCTGCTGGTCCACATAGGCGATCTTCACCGTCTCGCCGATCTCGATGGTGCCGGTGTCCGGCTTTTCGATACCCATGATCAGGCGGAAGAGGGTGGTCTTGCCCGCGCCGTTCGGGCCGATGACGCCCACGATGCCGGCCGGCGGGAGTTCGAAGGTCAGGTGCTCGAAGAGGACCTTGCCGTCATAGGCCTTGGACACGTCGTTGAACCGGATGACCTTGTTGCCGAGGTGCGGGCCGTTGGGAATGTAGATTTCGAGGTTCGCTTCCTTCTGTTTCACATCGGCCGAGGCCAGTTTCTCGTAGGCGCCCAGACGGGCCTTCTGCTTGGCCTGGCGGGCCTTCGGGGCCATCCGGACCCATTCCAGCTCGCGCTCCAGCGTCTTCCGGCGCTTGGATTCCTGCTTCTCCTCCTGGGCGAGGCGCTTGGTCTTCTGGTCCAGCCAGGAGGAATAGTTGCCCTTCCACGGGATGCCCTCGCCGCGGTCCAGTTCCAGGATCCAGCCGGCGACGTTGTCCAGGAAGTAACGGTCGTGGGTGACGGCGATGACCGTACCCTTGTACTGCTGCAGGTGCGCTTCCAGCCACTGGATGGACTCGGTGTCCAGGTGGTTCGTGGGCTCGTCCAGCAGGAGGACATCCGGCTGCTGCAGCAGGAGGCGGCATAGCGCGACGCGGCGGCGCTCACCGCCGGAAAGGTTCTTGACGAGGGCGTCGGAAGGCGGGCACTGGAGGGCGTCCATGGCCCTTTCGAGCTTCGCGTCGATCTCCCAACCGTCCAGATGTTCGATCAGTTCCGTGAGTTCACCCTGGCGTTCGATGAGGCGGTTCATCTCGTCGTCGTCCATGGGCTCCATGAACTTCATCGAGATGTCGTTGTATTCCTGCAGGACGTCCATGACATCCTGAACGCCTTCCTGGACCACCTCGATGACGGTCTTCTCCGGATCCATCTCCGGCTCCTGCGCGAGATATCCCACGCTGTAGCCCGGGGCCCAGACCACCTCGCCCTTGTAGGATTTCTCCACGCCGGCGATGATCTTCAGGAGGGTGGACTTTCCCGACCCGTTCAGGCCGATGATGCCGATTTTCGCCCCGTAGAAGAAGGAAAGGTAGATGTCCTTGAGGATGACTTTGTTGTTGTGGGGGAGGACTTTCCCCACCCCGTTCATCGAGAATATGATCTTTTCGTCTGCCATGGTGTGTTATTTGCGGTATTTGCAAAGATAAGTAAAAAAAACGTATGAAACTGAAAGATTCCCTTCCCCTGAAGATCGCCCTGATGGGCGTGCTCGCCCTTTTGATGCTCATTCCGCTGGCGATGGTCATGGGCCAGATCGAAGACCGGCAGCGGGCGGCCGAATCCAGCCGGGACGAAGTCTCCGCCAGCTGGGGCCACGCCCAGACGCTCACCGGCCCGGTCCTGCGGCTTACCTACAAGACCGAGGTCGTAGATGACCAGAAGAAAAAGACCGTAGGGGAGCGGACGGACATCGTCTATCCCGTGGATCTGAAATATGGCATCGGCCTGGAAACCCAGCTCCTGCACCGATCCATTTATGATGTGATGGTCTATGGGGCGGATGTTAACGCGACGGGAACCTTCCTGGTCCCTGCCGTCTATGCCGGGAAGGAGTTGACGGGACAGGAAGTCCAGGTGGGGCTCAGTGACCTGCGAGGCGTGGAGGGGAAAGTGTCCTTTACCTTGGGGGAGGATGCGTATTCCATCCAGAACGGATCGGGAGCGTACCGGCGCGACGGCGCCTCGCTCACCGAACCGATTTCTCTGGCGATTGCTCAGATGGACGGTGCAACGGAGATCCCTTTTACGCTTACGTATCATGTGCGGGGCTCATCATCCCTGATGGTCCGGCCTTATGGCGGCGTGACGGAAGTGGAAATGCATTCCGACTGTCCGGATCCATCCTTTGTCGGTGATTTTTTGCCTTCCAGCCGGGACGTGACCGCGGAAGGTTTCACCGCCCGCTGGTCGGTCTCGAAGATCAATCGCGGGGAACCGGACGACACGTGGTTCGGAGTCAATCTTCTCCAGGGCGTCACCCAGTACCAGCAGACCACCCGGTCGGCCAAATACGGCATCCTCGTGATCCTGCTGGTGTTCATCGCCGGCCTGGCGGTGGAACTCGTGGGCAAGAAGAAGATCGACCTGGTGCAGTATCTCGTGATCGGCCTGTCCCTCGTGCTCTTCTATGCCCTGGTGCTGTCCTTCTCCGAGTTCATGCGCTTCCCGGTGGCCTATGGCCTGGCCGCCCTGATGACCATCGCGGCCCTCTTCGGCTACTTCCGCGGCATCCTCCGGGACAAAACGGCCTACTTGCTCACGGCCCTGGTCACCCTGGCCTATGGGCTCAGCTACATCCTGCTCCAGATGGAAACGTATGCCCTCATCGCCGGCACGCTGGTCCTCTTCGTCCTCCTGGTGGGCATCATGTACCTCACCCGGAACCTGAATCAGCGGGCGGAGTAAAAGCTATCGCTCCTGGAAGGACACGACCTTGCCGTCCTTCCAGGTGATGTCCACGGTGGTGCCGCGGCGGGTGCGGAGACCCTTGACGGAGCCGGCGGGCCAGGCGGAAGGAAGGGCGTGGAGCGGGGTAAGGGTGCCGTCAGGGGCGCTGTACAGGAGCATTTCCATGACACCGGCGCAGCCGCCGAAGTTGCCGTCGATCTGGAACGGAGAGTGCGCGTCGAAGAGGTTCGGATAGGTTCCGCCGCCCCGGCGGGCGTCGTCGCCCAGGTAATTGTCGGGGCTCACGTAGCGGAGGAGCCGGCGGTACATCTTGTATGCATTCTCCCCGTCGCCCAGGCGGGCGTAGAGGTTGATGCGCCAGCCGCAGCTCCAGCCGGTTGTCTCGAAGCCCCTGATTTCCAGCGTCTTCAAAGCGGCGTCGGCAAAGGGACCTGTCACGATCTGGTGACCGGGGTAGGCGCCGATGAGGTGCGACTGGTGGCGGTGCAGGGGTTCCGCATCGGCCCAGTCATGGTACCATTCCTGGAGTTTGCCCACATGGTCGATCTGGTAGGGACGGAGCCGGGCGAGTTTCTCCTCGGCCTCCTTCACGAAATCCCCGTCCACCCCCAGTTCCCGGGCGGCGGCGACGGCGTCGGTGACGCATTCCCGGATGATGGCGAGGTCGGAGGTGGCGCCATAGAGCGTAGCCCCGCGGAAACCGTCGGGCGTAAGATACTGGTTCTCAGGGGATGAGCCTGGCGAAGTGATGAGTTCGCCGTCCTTTTCCACGAGCCAGTCCAGACAGAATTCGGCCGCGCCCTTCAGGACGGGATAGTCGCGCTCCAGGTCGGCGCGGGAGCGCGAATAGAGCCAATGCTCCCAAAGATGGGTGGACAGCCAGGCGCCGCCCATCGTCCAGTTCGCCCAGCAGGGGTTGCCGGTCCCGAGGCCCACGGGCGTGGCCATGGCCCAGATGTCGGAGTTGTGTCCGGCGTTCCAGCCCCGCGTGGCGCCGTACAGGCGCTCGGCGGCCGGGGCCCCGTTCCGGCTGAGATTCCGCACAAAGCCCAGCAGGACCTGGTGCATCTCGGGGAGACCAGCCGCCTCGGCGGGCCAGTAGTTCTCCTCCAGGTTGATGTTGATGGTATAGTTGCTGCTCCACGGCGGTTCCATGCTTTCGTTCCACAGGCCCTGCAGGTTCGCCGGGACTCCTTCCGTCCGGGAAGAGGAAATCAGGAGATATCTTCCGTACTGATAGTAAAGCGCTTCCAGCTCCGGGTTCGCTTCGCCGAGGTCCGTGTACCGCTTGAGCTGGACGTCGGTGGGAAGGACGCGGACGGAGTCCGGCGTCGCGCCCAGGTCGATGGAGACGCGGTTGAACAGGCCTTTGTAATCCGCTTCGTGCCGGGCCAGGAGCCGGGAGAAACCGGCCGCCTTCGCAGCGGCGAGATTCGCATCGGCCATTGCCTGATAAGGCTTTCCTTCCTTCACCGGATCCTTGTCGAACCCGTTGAAACTGCTGGCATTGACCACATACAGGGTCGCTTCGCTCACACCCTCGAGTTCCAGGACACCGTCCCGGACGGCAGCCGTACCGCCCTTGACATCGGCGGAAAGGCCTGTCCGGAAATGGATGCCCCGCGACGGGTCATACCAGTATTTCTCCGGACTGATGAGTTCCTGCGAGAAGTAGCCGGGGTAGGAATGCCAGGCGGTGTAACCGTCCACGGTCAGTCCTTCCTCCGAGGCCGATACCGTATGGGGCAGTTCCGTTTCCAGGCGGACGCGTGCGTTCAGGGGCTTTTCGGAAACGATATGCACGACGATGACCGAGTCGGGCGCGGAGACGAACGCCTCGCTGCGGAAAATGGCGCCGTCCCTCAGGTAAGAGGTCGTGGCGACGGCCCGGGAGATGTCCAGCGTACGCACATAATCCGTAACGGTAGCGGGATCGTAGTCGATCCGGAGCGTGCCGAGCGGCATGTACGTTTCGCTGAAATGCCCCTGCAGGCCGCTTTGGAGTTGTTCGGCGGCCCGGTAGTCCTCGCGGTCGAGGGCTTCCCGCACCGCCTTCAGGGTCTCGGCGGCCTTCGATCCGGCGCCCGTCGCGACGAGGTCCGGATGCTGTGCGCCCTGGTCCGGTTCGCCGGTCCATAGGGTGATGTCGTTCAGGGAGATGTGCTCATGGACCGGATCACCATAGACCATGGCGCCCAGGCGGCCGTTGCCGAGGGGCAGGGCCTCTTCGAAGTAGGTGGCCGGCCGGTCGTAATGCAGCGTCAGGCTGCGCTGCGGGGCGGCCGTGCAGGCCGTCAGGAGGAGCACAAGGGGGAGGAGGCGTTTTCTCATAGTACGGGTTTGTTTTCGATGGACCAGCCGGTGATGGTGGAGATGACGGGAATGAGGGAATAGGCCTTTTTCAGGTGGCCGGAATAGTTCGGATGCCAGGAGGCGCCGAGGTCGGCTTCGTCGTCATGGACCCGTTCGGGAAGGCCGGCGAGATAGACCGCGGAAAGGCCGCAGGTCTCCACGACGTCGCGGATGTAGTCATACAGCACCTGGCTGTGGCGCGGAACCACGCACAGGATGGGATGGTCCTCGCCATAGTGCTCCTTGGCCGCCCGGAGGATACGCAGGTATCCGGTCTTGAACTCGGGATAGCCGGGTTGCCGTCCGGTGGAGAAGTCATTGGTGCCCAGGTAGATGAGGGTGATGTCGGGCTTCGGCCCCCGGAAATCCCAGGCCGGTTCCCGGGCCAGGTCGAAGGTCTGGAGATACCGGTCGGGCATGTGCCAGCCGCGGCCGGCATCGTCATAGTTCCGGTCGATGCCCTGGCCCGAGTGGGAGGTGCGGATCCCGTCGGCCCCGAAATAGCGGCACAGGATGTCGGCATAGGTCTTGGCGGGATTCTCGTCCTCCGGGCGGAAGGGATCCTCCCGGACGCTGTTCTCGCTGCCGTAGCCGCAGGTGTAGGAGTCGCCGACGAATTCGATCACCCGCTCCCGGATGCCCTCGGCCTGGAGGAACTGTCCTTCGGCCTCGAAGGCCTTGAAAACGGCGCGGCCCTGTTCCCCCTCGGTCCGTTTCTGGATGACCAGCCGGTGCGCCTGGGGCTTGCGCTCCTTTTGCTGGAACAGGACGAGGGTGGTGTCCCGGTCGATGACGACGACCCGGTCCGGCTCGGCGACGGGATCCTTGTCGATCCAGACATTGAAATAATCCCGTCCGCTGTCCCCGGCCTCCAGGGCCAGGTAGCCGCCGGTGAAGGCGATGCGGGCATAGACGCCGCTCCAGTCGAAGGAGACGGCTCCGTCCTTGACGAGGGTACGGCCGACAAAGGTGATCCGGCTGTCGGTTGCCGGAACTTTCTCCCGGGCGGCGGCAGGAAGGAACAGCGCCGCGACGAGGAGCAGGGAAAAGATGCGTTTCATACCGAAAGATAGGAATATTTTTGCACAGTGTTCAAATTTTGTCATGAATTGTTCATTCTCTGCCGCGGGATTGGCAAGTTCGGTGGGAATTCGTAAGTTTGCGTCCGGAAAAACCAGATAACACTGATATGAAGAAAACCCTGTTCCTGATGACTGCAGCCCTCTGCACCGTCGCAGCCTCGGCCCAGCCGCAGCTGCGCAGCGACAACATCGACGAAATCATGAAGGCCATGACCCTCGAGGAGAAGGCCACGCTTCTGGTGGGCTCCGGCTGGGGCTCCATGGTGGGCGGCCTCACCGGCTCCGACGAGGTCCTCGTGTCCGGCGCCGCCGGCACCACCCGGGCCATCCCGCGCCTCGGCATCCCGCAGACCGTCCTTTCCGACGGTCCTGCCGGCCTCCGCATCAACCCCACCCGTCCCGGCACGGACAAGACTTTCTACTGCACCGGTTTCCCGGTGGGCACGTCTCTGGCATCGACCTGGAACACCCCGCTGGTGGAGGAACTTACCACCGCGATGGGCGAGGAGGTGAAGGAATACGGCGCCGACGTCCTGCTGGCCCCCGGCATGAACCTGCACCGCAACCCCCTCTGCGGCCGCAACTTCGAGTATTTCTCCGAGGATCCGCTCCTGACCGGCAAGATGGCCGCCGCCTATACCCGCGGCATCCAGTCCAACGGTGTGGGCGTCTCCGTCAAGCACTTCGCCGGCAACAGCCAGGAGACCAACCGCATGGCCAACGATGCCCGGATCAATCCGCGCGCCCTCCGCGAACTCTACCTCAAGGGTTTTGAGATCGCCGTGAAAGAGTCCCATCCCTGGACCATCATGTCCTCCTATAACCGCATCAACGGTCCTTACACCCAGGCGAACCGCGAGCTTCTGTACACCATCCTCCGCGAGGAATGGGGCTTCGACGGCATCGTGATGACTGACTGGACCGGCCCCCGCAAGACCGTGGAGCAGATCGGCGCCATCAACGACCTCCTGGAACCCGGCATGGACAAGTTCATCGGCGAGATCGTCGCCGGTGTCCAGAACGGCACGCTCAAGATCGAGGATGTGGACATGTGCGTCCGCAACATGCTCGAGTATATCGTCAAGACCCCACGTTTCCAGCACTACAAGTACTCTGACAAGCCGGATCTCGAAGGCCACGCCAAGCTCGTCCGCAAGGCGGCCGCCGAGGGCCTCGTGCTCCTGGAGAACAACGGTGTTCTGCCGCTGAAGGATGTGAAGAAGGTCGCCCTCTATGGCGTGGGCTCCTATGACTTCATCGCCGGCGGCACCGGTTCCGGCAACGTGAACAAGAAATATGTGCGCAACATCGCGGACGGTCTCCGGGTGAATGGTTTCGAGGTCAATGAAGGCATCGAGACCTGGTACAAGCAGTACATCGCTCTCCAAAAGACCGAACTGAAGAACAACGCGGCGGCTTCCTCCGTCCTCCTGGGCGAGCCGGTCATTCCGGAAATGGAGGTTTCCCGCAGTTTCGTGAACAAGATGGTGCCCGAGTCCGACATCGCCATCCTGACCATTTCCCGCAACGCCGGTGAAGGCGGCGACCGCCGCGCCGAGGACGGCGACTGGACCCTCACCGGATCGGAGCGTCAGCTCCTGCAGGACATCTGTGACGCCTACCACTATGCCGGCAAGCCGGTCGTAGTGGTCCTGAACATCGGCGGCGTCATCGAGACCGCTTCCTGGAAGAACCTCCCGGACGCCGTGCTCCTCGCCTGGACCCCGGGCCAGGAAGGCGGCTACACCGTGGCCGACGTCCTCTCCGGCGCCTCCTATCCTTCCGGCAAGCTTCCGATGACCTTCCCGGTCACCTACTTCGACCATCCTTCCTCCTTCAATTTCCCGTTCGACTACGTGGGTGACGGTTCGTTCAATCCGTTCGCTTCCAACGATGACGAGGAGGACAACGCCCTGGCCGCCATGTTCGGCTTGGCCAAGGAGAAAAAGGCCAATGTGGACTATACCGAGTACAAGGAAGGCATCTGGGTGGGCTACCGCTACTTCGCCACGGCCGGCAAGAACGTTTCCTATCCGTTCGGTTACGGCCTGGGTTACACGACCTTCGGTTACTCCAAGCCGGTTGTGAAGGTAGCGAAGGACGGCACCGTCACCGCTACCATCACTGTGACCAACACCGGTTCCGCCGTGGGTAAAGAGGCTGTTCAGCTGTATGTTACCGCTCCGGACGGCGGCCTCGTGAAGCCCGCCTGCGAGCTCCGCGCCTTCGCCAAGACCGGCGAGCTGAAGCCCGGCGAGAGCCAGACGCTCACCATGACCGTCGACCCTTATACCCTTGCTTCCTTCAACGAGGAAACCTCCGCCTGGGAAACCGCCGCCGGCGCCTACACCGCCCACTTCGGCGCCTCCGTCGCCGACATCCGCGCCACCGTTCCCTTCAAGCTGGCGAAGGCCGCCTCCTGGCCCGCCCACCGCGTGATGCTCCCGGCGAAGCCGATAGAAGAGATCAAGGTGAAATAGATTCTTCGCTGCGCTCGGAATGACAAGGGAGCGCTCAGAATGACAAGGGACCTGCCGTGGGGCGGGTCCCTTTTGTCATCCCGAGGAGGTCGGAGACCGACGAAGGGATCTGTTGTGCTTTTCGTTACCCTCCGTACTCCGACGGGGGAACGCCGAACTGCTTCTTGAAGGAGGTAGAGAAGTGGGAGAGGGTGTTGAAACCGGTCATGTAGGCGATTTCGGACATGTTGTGCCTGCCTTCCTTCAGGAGATCGGCGGCCCGGTTGAGCTTGTAGCGCTTGAAGAAGACGCCGGGGTTCTCGCCGGTGAGGCCCTTGACCTTGTAGTAGAACTTGGTGCGGGAAATGTGCATCATCTCGGTGATGCGGGTGATGTCCAGGTCCACGTTCGCCAGTTCCTTCTCCATGAGTTCGTAGAGCTCCTTCATGAAAGCGGCGTCGCGCGGGGAGAGGGCTTCCGGGGCGATCTCTTCCGTGGTGGTGACGGATCCCAGCTGGCGGTGCAGTTTCTCCCGGTTCTCCAGGAGGGATTTCACGAGGGCGAGCAGATAGGCGGGCTGGAAAGGCTTCGTCACGTAGGCATCCGCGCCAACGCCCAGGCCCTGGACCTGATTCTCCACAGCTACCTTGGCCGTGACCAGGATAACGGGGATGTGGCTCAACTGGAGGTCTCCCTTGACCGTCTCGCACAGGTCGTAGCCGCTCATGCCCGGCATGACGACATCGCTCAGGATGAGGTCGGGAACTTCATCCTGCATGCCCTTCAGGGCCGATGAGGCGTCAAAGTACAGCGTCACGTTGTAATAGGGGCCCAGCAGGACCTTCAGGTAGTTAGCAATGTTGAGGTCGTCATCCACGACGGCGATGCGCTTGCGGTCGGCTTCCGGAGCGATTTCGTCCGGGGACGCTGTCGCAGGTGCCGGGATGTCATAGACAGGCTCGGCCTGGCTCCGCTCGTCCTCCGTGTAGGAGGAGGCGCTGACGGGAAGGATGAACGAGAAGACGGCGCCGCCTTCAGACCGGTTCGCAGCCTTGATGTAGCCATGGTGCAGGCCGGTAAGAACCCTTGAGTAGAACAGACCGATGCCGGATCCTTGCGTATCCCCTTGGTTGTCAGCCTGGTAAAACCGTTCAAAAATCTTTTCCAGCTGGTCTTCCGGGATGCCGCAACCGGTATCTGCAACGGTAATCTTCGCAAACTGGCTGTCCGTATCGGCTTCCGTCAGGGGAAAGACAGACGTCGCCTCTTCCCGAGGGATCACGTCGAATCCCAGCGTCACCCGTCCGCCGGTTGGGGTGAATTTCATCGCGTTGGAGAGAAGGTTCATCACTACTTTCTGGACCTTGTCGGCATCGGCCCACATCGGGAAGGAATCCTCCAGACCGAAGGTGTCCAGCTCGATTCCTTTGGAGGCGGCGTCGAACCGGAACAGGTCCGCGATCCCCCTGAGCGGGGTGATGATGTCGCCTTTTGCGACCTTCAGCTGCAGTTTCTTGTCGCCGATCCGGTTGAAGTCCAGTAGTTGGTTCACCAGCGAAAGCATCCAGGTGGAGCTGCGCTGGATGATATTCACCAGCTGGCGCTCCTGGCCTTGCACCTTTTCGGATTCTGCCAGTTGGGAGACGGGTCCTGCAATCATCGTGAGCGGAGTGCGGAATTCGTGGGCTACATTGGCGAAGTAGTTCATCTGGATCTTGTTCAGGCGCTGCTCCTGGGCTTTCTCCTGCTCGGCCCTTTCCCGTTCGCGGCGTTCTTCCCGGATATGGGCGGCGGCCTGCTTGCGGACCCGGCGGATGCGTCGGTACAGGAGCCACACCAGGGTGAGGACCCCCAGTCCGGCGAGGCAGAACAGCAGCCGGGCCCACCAGGTACCGTACCACGGTGGCAGAACCTTGACGTTCAGCGCTTTCTCCGTCTCTACGATGCTCTGGTTGTTGTTCGTGATCCGCACGTGGAACCGGTATTTGCCGGCGGGAAGGTTCGCATAGTATGCCTCGTGGTTGTTCCCGGCATCGACCCAGTCGCGGTCGAAACCCTCCATCATGTAGTAGTAATGCGTCCGTTCATGCTCGCTGTAATCCAGGGCGGCAAAGGAGATGCTGAAGGCGTTCTGGTCGCTGCGGATGAGAATGTCCGGAGATGTCCGAAGCTCCCGGTCGATGGGCTGTCCTTCACCCGGGGCTACCAGCGCATTGTGGATCTTCAGGTCCTCGAACACCAGGGGGACCTGCCGTTTCTGTGGGACGTCCAGCGGGTTGAACCAGGTGAGTCCGTGCGTTCCGCCGAACACCAGCGTCCCGTCCGGAAGCACGCAGGAGGCCCGTTCGGAGAACTGATTGCCGCCGATGCCGTCTTCCTCAAAGTAGTTGATGAACCGTCCGGTGGTCCGGTCGTACTTTCCGAGCCCGTTCATCGTGGACACCCAGATGTTGCCCTGACGGTCCTCCTCGACGGAGCAGATGTCCGGGCAGGGGACACCGTTCACGGAAACCGTGGCACCGGTCTTGTGGTCGTGCCGGAGGAGTCCGTTGGCGACGGTCCCGGCCCACAGGTCACCGGCGCTGTCCTTGAGCAGGGAGGTCGTTATCAGGACGGAGCGGCGTACGATGGCCTTCTGTTCACCTTCGCGGAGGGGAAGGGGCTCCACTTCGTCCGTATTGGTATTCAGCTTCAGGAGGGGCTGTCCGGACGTGGCGACGACAATGCGTCCGGCCGCCGAGGCAACGAGGTCCTCGACGACGGTCCATACGGGCGGATTCGACAGGGGGACGGGCGTGACGGCGGGACCGGCCTTGTCGTAGCGGAGCAGGTGCGTCCCCGCTCCGCCGATCCAGATGCTTCCGCGTTCGTCCTCGGCGATGGCCAGCGGGTTCATGATTATCGCCGTTCCCAGCACCTGGAACCGTTTCCCGTCGAACCGGGTGCGGAATACCTGGTACTTGTCCGTGAACAGCAGCCACAGGTCGCCCTCCGAGTCGCAGAAGACCTTGGAACAGCGGATGTAACCCACGCCGGTGTTCGAGAAAAGATACGAAACATCCACGGGGCGCAGCGTCTTTCCGGGGATGTCATAGACCCATAGGCCGTCCCGCAAGGTGGTGATCCAAAGCCGGTTGTCCCGGTCCTGACAAAGGGATGTCACGGTCTTCCGGGAGAAGGCCGATGTCAGGAACTTGTTGCTGCCCAACTGGTCCTTGTAGCGGTACGAGACCGTATATCCCTGGTCCGTCGACCCGAACCACAGGTTCTGCCGGCTGTCCTGGAAGAGGGTCCGGATCTCCGAGTCAGGTACGTCGAAAGGGAATCCGGCGTCGCTCTGGTGCAGGATCGTCCCTGAGGACTTGAAATAGCAGAACATGCCCTTCCCGATAACATTCATCAGGATGGTCTGGCTGTCCACGGGATACAGGATGTCGATGTCGCCCTGCATCAGCCTCGGTTCCTTCCGGATGGCTTCCGGCAGTTCCTTCCAGGTACGGGAACGGGCGTCAAAGATGCTCAGGCGGCCCATGCCGGACATCCAGAATTCCCCATTGCCGGCATTGATGATGTGATAGACGGTATGGGGGGTCTGGTAGGATGCGGAGAGCGTGAAGTCGCCCGTGTCGTAGCACTTCAGCATCGAGCCGCCGTCCGATACGATCCAGAGCAGGCTTCCCTCCAGGACGGAGTAGGGGAAACTGAAGGCGCCCAGGTCGCGGATGACGGGCCGGAAATGTCCTGCGTCGCCTTCATAGAGGTACAGGGCGGAGGAGTTGCTCATGAGGATCCGGCCATCGGCGGTTTCCCAGAACCGGTTGACATTCCGACGGTCGCCCAGGATGTCCACCCTGTGGAAGCGGCCGTCTTCCTTCCGGAAAGCGACACCGTCATCCGTCCCGGCCCAGAGTGTTCCCTTCTTGTCCAGGAAGACGGCGTTCACCTGGTTGTCGGGAAGGCCCAGCGTATCGTCCGTAGCAAAGTACTGGTGGTATTCGTGGACGCTGAACTGATTGAGTCCCCGGCCGGTCGCAATCCAGATATGTCCGTCGGCGTCTTCGGCGAAGGCATTCACTTTCTGGTTCGATAGCCGGTCAGCGACGACGGTTTCGCCGCCGGATGGTGTCACCGACGTATCCGGGTTGGCTGTGCAGGCAGCCAGCATGATGAGCAGGGGCAGGATAGGACCGTATTTCATGGGTCGATTCGGGTTAGCGCCGGTAAAGTTACGCATTTTTGAACAAATCCGAACATATTTGAACAAGGGACGGGGCGGCCGGGACAGGGAAGCAAACAAATGTCAGGGAGGCAAAAGGATTGTGGGAGAAAAAGCGGACCTTTGTATCAGATAAACCGGCTGATACATGACACTGAAACCCGTCCTTTCCCTTCTCATTTCCCTGCTTGTCCTGGGGACTTGCGGCCAGCCTGCCCGCAGGCCTGCCGCCGACTGTTTCGGAAGCCTCGAGACTTCCACCAAGGCGACAACCGTCCGGACGACGTCCGGTCCCGTAGCCGGATACATCGACGACGGCGTCTTTATCTACAAGGGCATCCCTTATGCCCGGGCCGGCCGTTTCCAGCCGGCCGTGGATCCCGAGCCCTGGACGGAAGTCCGCTCCAGCCGGGCATACGGTCCCACCTGTCCGCAGGACAAGCGGACCGGCTGGTATTCCGACGCCCAGGCCTTCTCCATGCACTGGGACGACGGTTTCCCCGACGAGGACTGCCTCCGGGTGAATGTCTGGACCGGCGGAATCAACGACGGCGGGAAGCGCCCCGTGATGGTGTGGCTCCACGGCGGCGGTTTCCGCGCCGGCTCCGGCCAGGAACTCATTTCCTACGACGGGACTAATTTGGCCCGGGACCACGGTGTCGTGGTCGTGACCCTGAACCATCGGCTCAATGTCCTGGGATTCCTGGACCTTTCCGCTTACGGCGCCAAGTATGCCCACAGCGGCAATCTGGGGATGATGGACATTGTGAAGGCGCTCGAATGGGTCCGGGACAATATCGCGAATTTTGGCGGCGACCCCGCCAATGTCACCATCTTCGGCCAAAGCGGCGGTGGCGGCAAGGTCTGCACCCTGATGGCCATGCCCTCTGCAAAGGGGCTGTTCGGAAAAGCGATCGTGGAAAGCGGTTCCATCACGGAGTTGGCGGTCCCCAAATACTCCCGCCGCGTGGGTGCGGCCACGGTCGCGAACCTGGGCCTGATCCCTTCCAGGATCGACGATATTGCCGATGTCCCTTATGAGGCGTTGTTACAGGCGTATAACCAAGCGCTTAAAACAGTGGCCGAAGAAGCCCGGGAGGACGGCGCGATGCCGGAGAACTTCCTGAACGCCCTCCTCTTCGGCCAGGTCCCGGTCGTGGACGGAGAGATTATTCCGGCCCAGCCCGGTACTCCCGAAGCCCTGGCCCTGTCGAAGGACATTCCTACGATCATCGGCACCACCTATCATGAGTTTACGCGTGACCGCGAGGATCCGATCTTCAAGCCGCTGGCCGGGAAGCAGGCCGCGGACCGGACGGGCGCCGGCTGCGCTCCGGTGTATTGCTATCAGTTCGTCTGGCAGTCTCCCGTCCTGGACGGTGCCCTGGGCAGCACCCATTGCCTGGAGATTCCGTTCGTCTTTGACAATGTGCTCCTGCACCGGACTTTCACGGGCGGGGGAGAGGATGCCGTGGAACTGGGGCACCGGATCAGCCGCCTGTGGACGAGCTTCGCCCGGACCGGAAAACCCGAAGCGGCGGGCATGCCCGAGTGGGAACCCTGGCCGCGCATCCTGGTGCTGGACATGGACTCGAAACTGAAATAAAAAGCATATATTTGTATAAAGATAACCCATTTGGTATGAAAAAATTAGTTGTTCTTGCGACCGGTCTGCTCCTGGGCGTTTCCGCCTTTGCGCAGCAGGCCCTTTGGGGAGGTCCCCAGGTGGAATCTCCCGTCATCAATGCCGATGGTACCGTCACTTTCCGTTATCAGGCTCCCAAGGCCGTGAAGGTGGAGGTCACCGGCGATTTCCTGCCCACCGTGAAGCAGGAGGTGGATTTCGGCGGAAACAAGATGACTGTCGATCTCCCTGGCGTGGGCGTCCTGAAGGAAGGACAGAACGGCGTGTGGGAATACACCACTCCGTTCAAGGTGGCTCCTGAACTCTACAACTACACGTTCCGGGTGGACGGGAACACCGTCATCGACCCGAACAACGTGTTCGTGAACCGCGACGTCGCTTCCCTCACGAGCGTTCTCCTCGTCCCTGAAGAGGGCGCCCGTTCCGACCTGTATGCCATCCACCGCGTCCCGCATGGCACGGTGTCCAAGGTCTGGTATCCTTCCGCCACGGCCGGCTTCGACCGCCGCCTGACGGTCTATACCCCGGCGGGCTATGAGAGCAATCCCAAGGCCAAGTATCCCGTCCTGTACGTACTCCACGGCATCGGCGGAGACGAGGATGCCTGGGTCACCCAGGGCCGCGCCACGCAGATCCTCGACAACCTCATCGCCCGCGGCGAGGCCAAGCCCATGATCGTCGTCTTCACCAACGGCAACATCTCCCAGGAGGCCGCTCCGCTGGAGAATTCCACCGGCTACACCCGTCCGACGATGAGCCTTCCCCAGACGATGGAGGGAACCTTCGAGACCTCGTTCCCGGAGGTCGTGAAGTTCATCGACAGCCACTACCGGACCATCGCGAAGAAGCAGTCCCGGGCCATCTGCGGCCTGTCCATGGGCGGCTTCCATACGCTGTACATCACCCTGAACAATCCGGACCTGTTCAACTATTCCGGCATGTTCTCCGCCGCCATCGGCACCGGTTCCGAGCAGACGGCCGCCCACAAGGAAATCTATGAGAACGTGGACGGCAAGTTGGCGACCTACTTCTCGAAAAAGCCCGCCCTTCTGTGGATCGGCATCGGCAAGACCGATTTCCTGATCCAGTCCAACAACGATTTCCGGGCCAAACTTGACGCGGCCGGCTACCCGTACAAGTACATGGAGACCGACGGCGGCCATATCTGGCGCAACTGGCGGATCTACCTCTCCGAGTTCGTTCCGCTCCTTTTCAAATAGCCTGATAACCAACACATCGATATGAAAAAGTATTTGCTTCTCGTTCCGGCCGCCCTGCTCGTGGCCGCGTGCGCGACGGCTCCATCTCCGCAGGACCGGCTGACCGTCAATGACAAGAAGATCGACCAGGTCATCGCCCAGATGACCCTGGAAGAGAAGGTGAACATGCTCCACTCCAAGACCAACATGTCTTCCGCCGGCGTCGAGCGCCTGGGCATCGCCGACATGCACTATGCCGACGGCCCCTTCGGCATCCGGGAGGAGGGCGTCCCGAACGGTTTCCAGTCTGCTGGCTGGACGCTGGACTCTGCCACCTATTTCCCGACCGGATCGGCCCTCGCGGCCACTTGGTCCAAGGAGATGGCTTACCTTTACGGAACCGGCATGGGCATGGAAGCGCGCCTCCGCGGCAAGGATGTCATCCTGGGCCCGGCGGTGAATATCCAGCGCCTGCCTGTCGGCGGCCGCACCTATGAGTATCTGAGCGAGGATCCGATCCTCTCCGCCGCCCTGGCCCTGGAGTACACCAAGGGTGTCCAGGACAAGGGAACTGCCGTGTGTATCAAGCATTTCGCCGTGAATAACCAGGAGACCAACCGTGGCAGCGTGGACGCCCAGATCGATGAGCGCACCCTTCGGGAAATCTACCTCAAGCCGTTCGAGCGCGCTATCGTCGAAGGCGGCGCCATGAGCGTGATGCCGGCCTACAACAAGGTGAACGGTGATTACTGCTCTGAAAATGAGCATCTGCTGAACGAGATCCTCCGCGGCGAATGGGGCTTCAAGGGCTTCACCGTGTCCGACTGGGGCGGCACCCACAGCACCATGGGCGCGATGCTCCATGGCCTGAACGTCCAGATGACAGGCTCCAACTACCTGGGCCAGCCGGTCATCGACTCCATCGCCACGGGCGCCCTCACCGAGGCCCTGGTGAACGAGAAGGTCAAGCAGATCCTCCGCGTCCGCTATGCCGTCGAGGCCGTCCCGGACGACGTCGCCAACACCAAGATGACCTCCCAGCCGGAGTGCCAGGACATCGCGAAGCGGGTAGCCGAAAAGTCCATCGTCCTCCTCAAGAACGAGGGCGTGCTCCCGATCGCGAAGAGCGTGAAGAAGATCGCCGTCATCGGCCAGAACGCCGTCCTGAAGACCCAGAGCGGTGGCATGGGTGCCGGCGTGAAGGCTCTCTATGAGGTGACTCCGCTCGAAGGTATCCGCAAGCGTGCCGGTGCCGATGTCCAGGTGACCTATGCCCCCGGTTACAAGAACTTCCCGGGCCGTCGCTGGGGACCCGCCCCGGCCGAGCCGAATCCGCTGGAAGCTGCCGCCATCGACGAACCGGCCGATCCCGCCCTCCTCGCCGAGGCTGTCGCCCTGGCGAAGGATGCCGATCTGGTCATCTTCTTCGGCGGCACCAACAAGAGCATCGAAACGGAGGGCTCCGACCGCAAGGATATTCTCCTGCCCACCGGTCAGGAAACCGTCGTCTGCGCCCTTCGGGAAGCCAACCCGAACCTCGTGAGCGTTCTCGTTTCCGGCGGTCCCACCGACCTCCGCGTCCTGGAACCGGCCTCCCCGGCCATCGTCCAGGCATGGTGGAACGGTACCGAAGGCGGTACCGCCCTCGCCGAGGTCCTGTTCGGTGACATCGCCCCGTCCGGCAAGCTCCCGTTCACCTTCCCGGCCAAGCTTGAGGATTCTCCGGCCTTTGCCCTGGGCAATTTCCCGGATCCGAACGCGGGTGGGGACCTGTTCTCCCTGATGTACCGTCCCGACGTGCTGAAAATGTCCCGTGAAGAACGTCAGAAACTCATCGACTCCCTCCCGAAACCCGTTTCCAAATACACGGAAGGCTCCCTCGTGGGCTACCGCTGGTTCGATACCAAGAACGTGAAACCGATGTTCGCATTCGGTCACGGCCTCTCCTATGTGGACTTCGAGTACGGCGCTGTCAAGGCCTCGGCCAAGAAGGACGTCGTGAAGGTTACGTTCACCCTTACCAACAAGGGCGGCATGACCGCCGATGAGGTGGTCCAGCTCTACGTCGCGCGTCCGGACGCCACCGTCGAATGGCCGGTGAAGGAACTCAAGGCCTTCGACCGCGTCACGCTCGCCGCCGGTGAAACCAAGACCGTCACCCTGGAAATCCCCGTAAAGGACCTCCGCTACTGGAACGTGGAAAAGAACGCCTGGGACCTGGAGCACGGCAAGCTCGTCCTCCTTCTGGGTGCCGCTTCTGACGATATCCGCCAGCAGGCCGAAGTCATTATCTAAGCGTCATCATGCGTCAATCTCTGATCCTTGGGGTCGCCCTGCTTGCCGCAGCGTGCGGCCCCAGGCCTTCTGCCCAGGTGGAGAAGGTCGAACTGTGCACCGTCGTAGGCGACTACGGCCTGGAGGCGGACGCCATTGAGATCACCGTTTCCGATCCCCGTTCCCTGAAGGGATTGAAGGCGGAGGATTTCGACCTCGTGAATAATGTCCCTGCTGCTTTCATCGACGCGGCTACCGGCCAGGCGCCGGTCGAATACGCCGACGACGGCATCGTCCTGTCCGTGAATAAGAACGTCCTTCGCATCGACGCCAAGCCTTTCCACAAGGCAGGCAAGCCGGAAGGCTGGTTCAAACGCATTCCCTGGGAGTTGCACTGCGCTGCGGACTCCGCCCTCAATGTCACCGCCGCGCAGGTCACCGGAGAGCATATCGCCGTCCTGGACGACTGCGAGACCGGGTCCTTCACCTTCGGCGGCCTGACGCGGGAGTACATGCTGCATCTGCCCAAGGATGCCGACGGCAAGGTCATCCCGAACGCGCCTCTGCTCGTGTGGCAGATCGGCGGCGGCGAGTATGACAAGGACCTGATGACGGTGGCGACGGCCAACCGCTGCCTGGTTTCCCTGCCCACGGAGGGCGTTCCCTGTGCCACGCTCGTATTCGCGCTCGCCAATCCGAACTACCATTACAGCGCCTCCCTGTATCCTGAAAAGATTGAATTGATCGACCGCAACAACGCCCTCCAGATGGCCTTCATCGACCAGCTGATTGCCGAAGGAAAGGTCGATGGCGGCAGACTCTTCTGCGCCGGCGCCTCCAGCGGCGGCGGCTGCACGATGCGCTTCATGATGCAGTTCGCGAACCGCTTCAAGGCGGCCATCCCTTGCTGCTCCATGGACCCGATCGTCCCCATCCACCAGGTTGAGGAGAAATATCCCGGCCAGTATGCCGACGACGTGGAGAAGGTCTGGCGCGGCGACTGCGTCTATCGGTGGAACGGCACGGACATGGTGCTCTCTCCGATGGACATTGACGCTTTCGTGAAGCTCCCGATGTACTTCGTCCACGCCGAGACGGACCGCACCTGCAAGGTGGCCAGCACCTATGCCTACACCGAGGCCCGCAGGCGCCTGGGCGCTGCGGATGACAAGATGCTCATCTACAGCGACGAAGACCTCGTCCGCTGGGGTGTCGCCCCGATGATGGCCCACTTCTCCTGGGTCCCTCTCCTGGACGACTATTCCGAGGGCAGTCCGATGGACTGGCTGGTGAAGAAGATGTAACTGTCTGACAATTAGGATTATAAACGTAGAGAGGTGCACCATGCGGTGCACCTCTCCGGTTTTATGTATTATGAATTTCCTTCCGGAAAGAAAAGGGGCCAGCCGCTTCTGCGACCGGCCCGATGCATAGGTACAGGTTTCAGCCCCTTACTCGCTCCACTTGTACTCCTCGATGGAGGAGAAGTCGGCGGAGACTTTGTAAATCGGGGAGAAGTTGTAGGCCTGCTGGGTGTTGTAACCGTTGCCGCTGGCCATGGCCGCGATCCGGAAGTAGCGGACCTGGTTGTACTTGAACAGGTCGGCGTTCTTGGGATCGTTGCCGTTGATTTCAAGGGTGACCTCCTCGCCCGGCTGGCAGGCCGGGAAGGTCATGGTGCCCCAGGAGAAACCGTCCTTCTTGGCGCCGGCGTCGTCGGCGGAGACCATGTTGAACACGGTCGCACCCACGAACAGCTGGACGTTGCCGCAGAGCTTCAGGTTCATGATGGCATTGGCCTTGGAGGGATCCGTGAGTTCCACCTTGAAGGTAGCCTTCACCTTGTTCTCGGCCTTGTCATAGGAGATCCTGGGGTCCACGATGCGGCAGAACGGCAGGGCCTTGAGGTCCTGGTTCCGGTTCTCGCCCTCCTTGAGGGAAAGGACCTGGTCGGTCTCGTAGCAGGGAAGCTCCTTGAAGAAGACCCGGTAGTCGCCCGCGAAGATGAGGTCGTTGCGGTAACGGCCGTCAAAGCGGATGAACCAGCGCTGGTCCTCGTACACTTCGTTGCCTTCCTTGTCCTTCCATCCCAGTTCGTTCACGACGAGGGAACCCTTGGAAACGGTGATCATGGGGAAGGTCCAGGTCGCCCAGTCCACGTTGGCCCAGTCGATTTCCTGGGAGAAGGCGGCCTCCACGCCGATGAGTTCGCCGGTTTCGGCGTCCACCAGCTTGCCGGAGACCTTCGCGTTGGGACCGTCATAGTTGTCCAGCTCGAACATGCTGCAGGACGCGGCGACGGCGACGGAAAGGGTGACGGCGAGTATATTGACAAACTTTTTCATCTCGGTCATTATTTGTTGTTGGGTTCAATCTTGTTGTTCACGTAGTTCGGAATCTGGGCGTAGTAGTCCTCGGAGTTGAAGGAGAGGATGCCGCTGTAGCCCCAGGCGCTCGTCGCCGTCATCGGAAGGGAGCGGAGGAAGATCCACTGGGCCTTCTCGCCGGAGAGGTCCACCATCGGGATGAGGGTGAGCTTGCGGCCCACGGTGCCCTCTTCCACGTTGGAGACGTTGGTCGGATTGTAGAAACCGCGACGGCGGTACAGGACGTTGCTCCACTTGTTCTCGAAGGCGAATTCCACCTTCCACTCATGCAGGATGTTCTCGATGGTCAGGGCCACATCGTCCTTGAAGCCGGCCCGGTGACGGATGTCGTTCAGGCACTTCGCAGCCTTGGTGACGTCGCCCTGGCCGCTCTCGGCCACGGCCTCGGCATAGGTCAGGAGGACCTCGGCGTAGCGGATGTCATAGTACGGGGACTGGACATACTGGTTGGCGCTGTTCTGGTCCAGGAACTTGCGGGGCGAGAAGCAGTAGGAGTTGCGGTTGTTGGAGTTCTTGTCGGTCAGAAGGCCCATGAAGGACGAGTTGTTGATGCCGGCGCCGCCGTACGGATAGTAGGTGACGCCGTTTTTCTCGACACCGATGTTGCCGTCACCGGAGGCGTTGGAGTTGGGATACACGGACACGGAACCGTCGGGCTTGACCATGCCGCCTTCCATGTACACGGTGATGCCGCGGAAGGTGCAGCCGGGATACATGACCCAGGCCTGGAAGCGGGCGTCCTTCAGCAGGAAGGGCTCCTGGACGGAGTTGTAGTGCTTGTAGTCAGCCACCTTGGCGGCCGTGAACTGGCTCTGGGGATCGGCCAGATAGTCGTTCTCGTCGCCGGACACGAGGGTCTGGATCTTGCCGCTCTTGCGGTTGCGGGTGTCCTCGGCGTCATAGTAGTCGTATTCGTCGGCGAGGTTCAGGGTCGCGGCGTAGTTGGCGGCGCCGGTGCCGGTGTAACCCACGGCGAACTGGTTGGGGACCCATTTGTCGGTACCGTTCGTGGTCTCGGAGTCGCCGGTCTTGTAGGAACGGCCGAAGATGCCCTCGGAGAACTGGTAGGTCTGGAACAGGTCGTTCAGGTTGGTGATGGCGGCCGTGATGTCGTTCGGGACACCGCCGTACAGGGAATAGACCCCGGAGCTGATGACTGCATCCGCAGCGTCGATCGCCTGCTTGTAGTAACCGTCGGCATAGGAACTCTCCATGTAGGTGAGTCTCTTCTTGACCGCCTCATAGCTGGAGTTGATGGGGGCGCGGTTCCAGTACTTGCTCTCGGAAGCGGCCCACAGGGCTGCGCGGGCCTTCATGGCGTAGGCCGTGTACTTGTTGGCACGCAGGCTCTTGTTCCCCTGGGAAGCGGGAAGGAGTGCGATGGCCTGGTCGAACTGGCCGAGGACCCAGTCCCAGGACTCCTTCTCGGTCTTGCGCGGATAGTACAGGCCGGCGTTGTCGCTGCCGGGCTCGTACTCGTCGTCCAGCGCCTTCTCCACGATCGGGATGCCGCCGTGGGTACGGACATTGGCGAAATAGAAGCAGGCACGCAGGAAGAGGGCCTCGCCCATGTAGGCGTCCGCTTTTTCGTCGTCGATGGCGCCGCTCTCACGGGCGGACTCGACCACCTCCATGAACTTGTGGACGGCACGGATGGTCCGGTAGTCCCAGAAACCGGGGGTCGTGTTCTTGTAGTCGGGAACGTCGCGGGCGGTGTTGCCGAACATCTGGTACTTGTCGTTGTCCGTCATGCTCATGCCGGGCAGGCTGGAATACAGGTTGGCCAGCAGGGCCAGCATGCCGTTCTCGGAGGACTGCAGGTCTTCGGCCGCCACCTTGCTCAGGTCGCCTTCCATGTCGTCGAAAAACTTGTCGCAGGAGACGAGTGAGAAGGAGAGACCGGCCAGCAGGATATATCCAAATATCTTTTTCATTGTCTCGGAAGGATTAGAAGTTGAGGTTGAAACCGAAGCTGTAGGTCTTGTTGATCTGGAATTCACCGCCGGCGCGGCCGCTGTCGTTGGATTCGGGATCCACATACTTGAGGAGCGGGTTGCAGATGGTCAGGAGGTTGCCGCCGTTGAAGAAGACGCGGGCGCTCTTGATGCCCATCTTCCGGAGGAAGTTCGGGCTCACGCGGTAGCCCAGTTCGATGGTCTTCAGACGGAGGAAGCTGGCATTCACATAGTTGTACGGCTGGTTGTTGCCGTAGGACGGGCTGTTGTAGGAGCCCACCTGGGCCACGCGGACCAGGGCCGGCCAGTAACCTTCCACCCACTGGGTCTCAGGATTCCAGGGATCGTCGCCGTAGTTCGCCACATGGTAGGCGTCGGTGTAGTGGGACGGCAGGTAGTTGAGCTTGCCGAAGCCGGCGTAAGCGCTCAGACCGTAGCTCTTGTACTTCATGGTCGCGCCGTTGAACAGGAGGGCGAAGTCGAAGTTCTTGTAGCTGCCGCTGAAATTCAGGCCGAACTGGAGCGGAGGATTGCCGCCACCCCAGGTGTAGAACACGTCTTCGCCGTCGATGTAACCGTTCCCGTTGCGGTCCACCAGCTCATACTGGCCCACGATCAGGCCGCGGTTGCCTTCCTTGGAGCCGTCGGTGGTGTAGAGGACCTCGCTGGCGTTGGCGTCGTTCACGGAGGTGAAACGGTTTCCGGTCCAGTGATAGGTGCTGCCGCCCATGTAACCGTTCCAGCGGTTCAGGGTGCCGTTCTTCCAGTAGTCCATGGAGGACTTGTACACCCGGGTATTTTCACTTTCGATGTAAGTGGGACGGTTGCGGGAGAAGGTGGCCGTCGCCTGGACGCGATAGGAGAAGTTGCCGATGCTGTTGCGGTGGTACAGGGACAGTTCCATACCCACGTTCTCGCTGCGGTTGAGGTTCTCGGACGGGAGGGAGACGGCGTAGAAGTCCGGGAGGGAGGCGTTGCGCACGGCCGCCGTGCCCAGCATCTGGCGCTTGAACCAGTCGAAGGTACCGCCGAACTTGCCCTGCCACAGCTCCCAGTCCACGCCGAAGTCCATCATGCGGACCTTGGCCCAGGTGAGAATGGTGTTGGCGACCTGGCTGTTGGCATAGCCGGTGGTGGTGCCGCCGTCGGAGAATACCCAGGAGCCGCTGGCGGTGTAGCCGTTGATGTACGCGTAGGCGGAGCCTTGCGGGGCGCCGGTGAAACCGTCGGACCAGCGGAACTTGAGGTTGTTCACGTAGGGGAAGATGTTCTTGAAGAACTTCTCCTCGGAGATGCGCCAGCCCACGGAGTAGGACGGGAACAGGCTCCAGCGCTTTCCTCTCTGGAACATGTAGTTGCCGTCGTAACGGCCCATGACCTCCACGAGGTACTTGCCCATGTAGTTGTAGTTCAGGCGGCCGATGTAGCCGGCGGTCCGGCTGGAGGAACGGGTGCCCTGGTTGTCGTCACGGGAGGCGAGGGCCTGGTTGATGACGTCGTGGGTGTAGAGGTAATGGTCGCCGTCCACGCCATAATAGCGGGAAGCGCCGATCATTGCATTGGTGATGCTGGTGAGCTCGCCGCCCAGCATGGCGGAGATGTTGTGCGCGCCGAACTGGCGGTTGTACAGGGCCTGGAAACGGCCGTAAACGCGGGTGTTGTCGTTCCACATCTCGGCGTACTGGGTCTCCTGGCGGG
>OCTW013385752.1_pt1 | contig 50262 bp, 40 predicted proteins | sample 1539671 | NCBI WGS metagenome assembly OCTW01 (sample SAMN02144230, study PRJEB22623) | gut metagenome | biome: sheep rumen | host: Ovis aries | place: New Zealand
TGGTGTAGGCAGACTTTCCCAATAAAGTTTAGCCGCCTGAAGCAGTGATAGTGTACCCATCACGTTAGTACGAGCGAAGGTAAACGGATCTTTGATACTTCGGTCTACATGACTCTCAGCTGCGAGGTGGATAATGCCATCCACGTGCTCCTTCTGCATCAGCGCATACATCTTGTCGAAATCACAGATGTCAGCCTTGACAAAAGAATAGTTAGGCTTGTTTTCAATATCCTTCAGATTAGCAAGGTTACCGGCATAAGTCAATTTATCCAGGTTAATAATATGATATTCCGGATACTTATTGACGAACAGGCGGACTACATGGCTGCCGATAAAGCCTGCGCCACCAGTAATGATGATGTTTCTTTTAAATTCCATAGGAATTAGTATTTAATTTTTGTAAGATTTTTCTTTTTTACAAATTTTCTGACTTTGCAAAGTTAAGAAAAAAGGTTGTAATTAGTGTCAGAATTTCAAAGATTAGTGTAATTTCGCCCCAAAAATCGGATAATCTCCTTTTTTATGAATTGAAAGGACCTTTTTTAGCAAAAATATGACTATTTTTGCAGTGCTATTATTTAATAAGTAGTATGATAAGATAAAAGGAAAATCTAACCAAAGGTAAAAATGCAAAATCATGTAGTTATAATGGCAGGTGGTATTGGAAGCCGTTTCTGGCCGCTGAGTACCCCTGAATTTCCAAAGCAATTTATTGATATATTAGGCTGCGGCCGTACACTTATACAACTTACTGTTGACCGCTTTAAAGGCGTTTGTCCGGATGAAAATTTTTGGGTGGTAACCAATGCAAAATATGTGGATATCGTGAAGCAGCAGTTGCCGATGATTCCTGAGAATCATATCTTGGCTGAACCAGCTGCCCGTAACACGGCTCCTTGCATCGCTTGGGCTTGTTGGAGTATCAAACAGGAAGAACCTGATGCTAATGTGGTCGTAACTCCAGCTGATGCTGTGGTTATGAATCCGGATGAATTCAGAAGAGTTATCAAGAATGCTTTAACTTATACTGCAACAAATAATGATATCGTGACGATTGGTATCAAACCATCTCGCCCAGAGACGGGTTATGGTTATGTTGAGGCTGCTAACGTCAAAGAGGGCGAAATTCTCCATGTGCAGGAATTTAAGGAGAAACCAGATCTCGAAACCGCCAAGAAGTATCTTGCTGCAGGCAACTTCCTGTGGAATGCAGGTATCTTCGTATGGAATGTTAACACGATAACAGAGAGTATCCGCAAATATACTCCGAATATCGCTGCTGACATGGATAAAATTGTGGCAACGGGCGATGTCGAAACGATTTTCCCTTCTTGTGAGAAGGTTTCTATCGATTATGCGGTCATGGAGCCTGCTTCTCAAGAGGGTAAGGTGTATACCCATCCGGCAGACTTCGGATGGAGCGACTTGGGTAATTGGGCTTCGTTGCACGATAAACTGGAGAAAGATGAACAGGAAAATGGTGCTGTCGGCAATATCCATATGTACGAATGCAATAACTGCGTGGTACATGCTGAAGATGCTAAAAAGGTAATTCTTCAGGGGCTTGATGGTTACATTTTCTCTGAAAAGAATGGTCAGATACTTGTGTGCAAACGTTCTGAAGAGCAGCGTATCAAAGAGTGGAGTACTGAATCTTAATAATTTATGTAACTATACTATCATTTATGAGTAAACAGAATATTGCCCTGATTACTGGTATTACCGGTCAGGATGGTTCATATCTTGCAGAATTACTATTATCTAAGGGGTACGATGTACACGGTATTATTCGCCGTTCATCGGTAGATTATCGTGAGCGCATCTCTCATCTTGAGGGGCAACCTCATTTCCATCTTCATTATGGCGATCTTGGTGATTCCATGTCATTGGTTAAAGTCGTTGATATGGTTCGTCCAACCGAAATATATAATTTGGCCGCACAGAGCCATGTTCAGGTTTCTTTCGATTCTCCTGAGTTTACTGCAGATGTAGATGCGACAGGTGTACTCCGTGTCCTCGAGGCTGTTCGTGCCAATCATCTGGAGCAGACCTGCCGTATTTATCAGGCTTCTACCTCAGAGCTTTACGGTAAGGTGGAGGAGGTTCCACAGAATGAGAATACACCATTCCACCCATACAGTCCTTATGCAGTAGCGAAGTTGTATGGCTTTTGGATTGTGAAGGAGTATCGTGAGGCTTATAATATGTTCTGCTGCTCAGGTATTCTCTTCAATCACGAGTCAGAGCGTCGTGGCGAGACATTCGTAACCCGTAAGATTACGTTGGCTGCTGCTCGTATCGCACAGGGCTTGCAGGATAAGCTTTATCTTGGCAACTTGAGTTCTCTTCGCGACTGGGGTTATGCTAAGGATTATGTAGAGTGTATGTGGCTTATCCTCCAGAATGATCAACCAGAGGATTTCGTGATTGCAACAGGTGTACAGCACAGTGTTCGCGAGTTTGCTCAGTTGGCTTTCCATCATGCCGGCATTGAACTGAAGTGGGAAGGTGAGGGTATGGACGAAAAGGGTATCTGCGTATCCGGTCCGGACAATCTTGTAGGCAAGGTATTGGTAGAGGTATCCCCAGATTTCTATCGTCCTACAGATGTTGTCAACTTGTGGGGTGATCCTACGAAGGCGAAGGCAAAATTGGGTTGGAATCCGAATACTACTTCTTTCGAGAAATTGGTTAAAATCATGGTTGATAGTGATATGGCCAAGGTTGCATCAGAAGGTGCTGCTGCAAAAGTTAGAATGAACCTTGCTGAGTATCTAGAGAAGGGCATTGTAAAATAGAAGAATATTTCTCGCAAAGAACGCAAAGACGCAAAGTTTTTAAGTCTTTAAGTTTTAAAAGAATTGGAAAGTAAATTAATTTCTCGCAAAGAACGCAAAGACGCAAAGTTTTTTAAGTTTTTGAAGAGATGACCGAAAACGAGATTTCTAAGATTATTATCAATAGTGCTTACAAGGTCTATTTTGGAATAGGACCGGGGTTGTTAGAGAGTATTTATGAAAAATTGCTCTCTTATGAACTTCAAAAAGCAGGCTTAAAAGTTGAACGACAAGTTGAAATACCGATTATTTATGATGGTAAACAGTTTGGTTCAGAGCTTCGAGCCGATCTCGTAGTCGAGGGTAAGGTAATTATCGAGTTAAAGTCTGTTGAAGAATTGAACCCTGTCTTTTATAAGCAATTGCAGACTTATCTTCGTCTAAAGAACCTGCATCTTGGATTGTTGATTAATTTTAATACTAGTGTATTAAAGGATAACATCCATCGGGTAGTTAATCATCTTGCAGAGAATCGCGTTAATGAATTGCATGGAAAAGTAAATTAATTTCTCGCAAAGACCGCAAAGACGCAAAGTTTTTAAGTCTTTAAGTTTTAAAAGAATTGGAAAGTTAATTAATTTCTCGCAAAGACCGCAAAGACGCAAAGTTTTTTAAGTCTTTAAGTTTTAAGAATTGGAAAGTTAATAAATTTCTCGCAAAGACCGCAAAGATGCAAAGTTTTTTAAGTTTTTAAGTTTTAAGAATTGGAAAGTTAATAAATTTCTCGCAAAGACCGCAAAGATGCAAAGTTTTTTAAGTCTTTAAGTTTTAAGAATTGGAAAGTTAATAAATTTCTTGTAAAGAGCGCTAAGAAATAATTTTTAAAAGCTCTTATGAATTATAAAATGACTTTGCGTCTTTGCGCTCTTTGCGAGAATTTTTATATTTGTGTATGACTTTAGATAAATCTAGTAAAATTTTTGTAGCGGGACACCACGGACTTGTGGGGTCTGCTATTTGGAATAACCTCAAGGCTAGAGGTTATAACAATTTGATTGGTAAATCTCATAAAGAATTGGATTTGACTAATCAGGCTGCTGTTACTAAATTCTTTGATGAAGAAAGACCTGATGCGGTAGTTTTGGCTGCAGCCTTCGTTGGCGGTATCATGGCGAATTCGCTCTATCGCGCTGACTTCATCATGCAGAATATGAAGATGCAGTGTAATGTTATCGAACAGGCGTATCTTCATGGCGTAAAGAAGTTGCTTTTCCTCGGTAGTACCTGTATCTATCCGAAGAATGCTCCACAGCCAATGAAAGAAGATTGTCTGCTTACTTCTCCATTGGAATATACCAATGAGGAATATGCGATAGCTAAGATAGCCGGACTGAAGATGTGCGAAAGCTATAATCTGCAATACGGTACCAATTATATCGCTGTGATGCCAACCAACCTTTATGGTCCGAATGATAACTTCCATCTCGAGAACAGTCATGTATTGCCTGCGATGATGCGTAAGATTTATCTCGCTAAGTTGATTCACGATGATAATTGGGATGCTATCCAGAAAGATATGAATAAGCGCCCTATTAATCCTCCTTCTAAACTTGCTGAGGCTATCGGTGAGAAGAACGTGGATGGCAACGAACCTAAGGAGCGTATCCTTCAGGCTTTGGCTTTCTATGGCATCGAGAATAATAAGGTAACTCTTTGGGGCGACGGAAGTCCATTGCGTGAGTTCCTTTGGTCAGAAGATATGGCCGATGCTTCCGTTCATGTACTCTTGAATGTCGATTTCAAGGATATTATTGGCATCGAGAAATACTCATCCGTGCACTATGGTGTGAAGACCGATGGAGCCGTAGACCGCAACAATTCAGAAGGTCGTGGTGGTGCTATCCCATCGCTTGGTGAGATTCGCAATTGCCATATCAACGTGGGTACAGGCAAGGAATTACATATCAAAGAATTGGCAGAATTAGTCGTTAAGACCGTAGGCTTTGAAGGCGAACTCTGCTGGGATGCTACCAAACCAAATGGTACCCCACGTAAACTCATTGATGTGAGCAAACTTCATTCACTCGGTTGGACTCACAAAGTCGAAATCGAGGATGGAGTAGAGAAATTATACCAATGGTATAGAAGTACTATCGACTAAAATAAAGGTATAAGCAGGTACACAGGTGGAACGGAAGTTCATGGTTCGATACCATTACCTGCTACAAAGTATCAATGTTATCATCTATGAGCCAACACTGGAGGATGGCTCTTTATTCTTTGGCAGCAAGGTGGTGAATAATCTGGATGAGTTTAAGGCACAGAGTAATGCTATTATCGCTAACCGATATGATGCTTGCTTGGATGATGCGAAGGAAAAGGTGTATACCAGGGACTTGTTTCATGAAAACTAAAGAGACCTTATAGGCGAATAATAGAACGTTCTCTCGCAGAACATCGATCAGTGTTAAGTTACAAGGTGTGTACAGAATATGTACGCACCTTTTTGCTATATAACAACACAGATAGTTCTAAATTTTTTCAGTATTATGTTATTCATCTTTCTCTATTTTAATTATTGGAGCAAAGGTAATTAATATAATTCGCTGGAAAAAGGTGGGGGTTGTGATTGCTTGCAAACCATTACAAGCTAAACTATGTATCTCTAAATCAGCAAATAGGTTAGTAAACTACTAAAAACCGTTAATTATTTACCTTTTTATATTGTTTCATATCATAAAATGGAATATTTTCAATTTTAAATCTTAATTTTGTAGCAATTCTACAAATACAGCTACAAAATGATACTAAAAATCGAATTTGAAAATTTTTTTTCGATCAGAGATCGAGTAAGAATCGACTTTAGGGCCGCCAATATCAACACTGCTCTTGCAAGGGAATTGGGCAATAATGTGATGATGTGGAATGACGTACCTGTGCTCAAATCGGTTGGCTTATTCGGGCCTAATGCTTCAGGTAAGTCGAATATCCTGAAGTCTATCATTTTTTGTTGTAGGCTAATCTTGGATTCTCATCTTTATAACGAAGGGACAAATTTTAATTTTGAGCCTTTTAAGTTTGATGGGTGGCAGGATAAGCCAAGTAAGTTTCTTATAGACTTTGTATGCGATAATATCGAATACGAATATGCTTTTGAATTGACTCGTCAAAGTATCATTAGTGAAAGCCTTTATCATTATCCAAAGGGAAAACGTGCTAAGGTGTTTGTACGCGAGAATCGTTCTGATTACAGCTTTGGTACTGGTGTGATGGCTAAGCCCGCTGATGTAGTACGGAATACCAGTGATAAAAACTTGTTCTTGAGTCGTGCCAGTTCTATGAATCGTAACATAGCTCAGAAACTGTACCGCTATTTTATGAACCGATTTCTTTTGGGACTGGTGAATATCAATGATGTATTGGTGCTCGACAGTTTCAATACGTATAAGCCTGTAATTCTTAAGGCGCTGGAAGTGTGTGATACTGATATAACAGACATCGAAGTGCGAAAAGAACAGGTACCTGCTCCTGTTGTGGTCCCTGGACAGTCTGAACTGACTTACAAATTAGTGGATGTACTCAGATTTAAAACCATTCATCGCGGCCAAAAGGATGTAATGTTTGATTTGGATATGGAGGAATCGAACGGTACAAAGAAGCTATTCCAAATTTTAATTCGTCTACTTGACGTGGTTAAGAATAAGAAAAGTATCATGATGGATGAGTTTGATATGGGCTTGCACACTAGATTAGCAGACTTCATTTTGGATTTAATTCATGCATCGGATAGTAGTCAACTCTTGTTTACATCGCATAATACAAACCTTATCGATATTCATAGACTGAGACGTGATCAGATAGTGTTTGTCAATAAGACAGAAGAAGGAATAACTGAGGTATACTCGCTATATGATTTTAAAGATTTCCGTGAGAATATGGATGCTGAAAAGGGGTATATCCAGGGTAGATTTGATGCTGTGCCTTATGTCGATTCATCGGTAGAAAGTATCAAGCAATTATTGGAGGACTGATTATGTCAAGCAGAAGAGAACCGGCTCCTATCAGGAAAATGCGAAGAATTGCATTGGTAATATGTGAAGGGCAGACAGAAGAGAGATACATAAATCTACTGAAGAAATGGTATAAATCTCCAATCCGAATAGTATCACATATTGAAGGTACAAAAATAACGCAAAGTCTTTTGGCAAATCGTACACGAGAACTTAAAATCTCGCAATGGGAAAAGGTTGAGACATTCTTGATGTATGACATGGATGTTCCTGCCGTGAATGAGAAACTGATAGCTTGTAATGCTCAGATGCTGCTTAGTAATCCTTGTTTTGAAATCTGGATACTGTTGCACGTGAAAGATCAAAAGTCTCCTTTATCAACTGATGCCCTACTGAAGGAACTGAGGATGAGTTCTTCATTATGGAAAAACTATTCCAAGACTCCTTTTACAGATACACAGATTGCTTTTCTTAAAAAAAACATTGATAAGGCTGTAGCAAGGGCAAAAAGCCTTAAAGAATATAAGAATCCTTCTAGTGGTGTCTACAAATTGATTGAGATGTTGATGGAATCTTGAATTATGAGTTGTGATATGATGAAGCGAGCTCTTCCAAAACGAAATATCATCATAATAAAACTTATTAATGAATGATAATTATAAAAAAGAAAATTCCCGCCATACGCATTGTGAAGAAGCGTTGGCGGGAATGATCGTTTATTTAATCGTTACTTTTTTACCATGATGAATATATACCCCTGGCTGAATTGGCTTGTGACCTATCTTGAAGCCTTGTACTGACCACCAGTCTTCATCGTCATCTTCTTCATTGCTACTAATCTCGGTAATGCCCGTCAGCACCTCGCTTAGATCGATAACATATGGTGACCACGGTGTACCGATGTTCTGGTCGGTGGTAAAGGTCAACTTACGGTCTATCGTTACCGTCTTGCCATTGATGCAGGTGTGTAGCTCTAATGGCTGTCCACTGCCTTCGCCGGCAATGATAAGATAGTAAAGTCCGTTGTTGGCACGTGTCGTACCACGGCACTCTCCGTCGATGAAGGCGGCTACTTCACAGGTATCGATGACGGTTTCGTCTGTTCCAAGCAGACGGATAACCATCGACATATTATCTGGATAGGTTCCCGCACCGATAGGAGTGAAGATATGTGGCTCTTCTGGAGCACGCTTCATGGTAACTGCACGACTCATAGCCGATACTGTCGGATAGATAAACGATTTCTCGGTGTTTGCAGTGCTGTTATACATATAAGCATGTCCGCTTTCCAAGGCCTTCAGACTACCTTCCCAACCGTTTACGCTGTAGAAGGCAATAGCATGCTGTGACTTCACATAGTCGCCCACCTCCGGTTGGGCTGCAGCCAGCGCCTGACCTATGGTCATTGTTGATAACGGTGTGTAAGCTATCCAGTTCCATCCAGGTGTCAGTGTCACAGGTGTCTTTGATAAGTCTAACTGTGCACCGCTTATCGACAGTTGTTCTGGCAGCTGCTGGTCTTCTGTAGCTGGGGTAATGCGTATCTTGTATGCAGTGCCCGACTGTATCTGCGCTCCGCTTGGAGCCCACTCCGTTCCGTTGCTGTATACCGGTTCTATACTCTTACCCTTGATAATGGTATTCCATTTGGTCAGTTCTGGGAATACGGCGTTAGGTCGCTTGTCAGCAGGGTCTACACCGAGTGATACCCAGTTCCAGTTCAGGTTCAGCTTCATCACCTGTTCTACATCTGTACCTTTCGCCCAAATAACAGGTTGATCGAACGAACCCACAATATCATTGACCGCAAAGGTTGTCTTGGCAGCCGAACCATCATAGGCATTGATGTTTACATCCGTATAAGCGATACCTGCCGATGCATTCCAAATGCGGAAAGTAATCGGTTTGCCCACATCATTAGTTCCCTGATAGTCACTGTTGCCATAAACATTCATCGTAACATAAGCTGCGCCACGTACCTGTTCTGGTGATGCAACACCACGACACTCTCCGTCGATGAAGGCAGCCACCATGCTTTCAGCGTTCTCCATCAAGATACCATTGATATACACCTGTCCGATGTAATTCATCTGGTGCTCATACTTGGTCGGGTCGACAGTCCACTGCGGTTTCTCCCCGCGTACCTTCATCACGATACGTAAAGGTTCCAGTATCTCCAAGTTACCTTGTAATCCTATTGTTACATCGTAATTGCCCACAGCCACCTGTGGGTTTACCTCGAAGCGAAGCGTCTTCGTTTTGATAGGTGCCAGTTCGTCTTGCGTGTTACTGTCCACCAATGTGAGCCACTCAGGCATATTATATAAGGTGTAATACTCGGTATTGCCACTCCAGTTTTCGATATTGACATCAAAGGTATAGCCTTTGCCATACTGTTTGATAATATTCACCGAGTCACGATTCCACATCAGCGTGTTCTGTTGAACGTAAGCCGACCAGCGAATAGGCAGCGACGTGTTGCCGTGTAAATCGCGTATCTGGTCTACGGTAACGTTAAGTGTGGTACCCTCGATATCTCGCGGACTAATACCGGCTCCGGTGAGGTTGACTACCACCTTGCGTTCTGATGCGACAGGTGAAGCGATGAGGCGAACCTCCTCAGGAGCATTCTTAATAGGTGGTGCATTTTGAATCACAGTGTACTGTGCAGCCTGCAGTTCGTCGTCGCCCATCATATTCTTAAGCGTAGGAACCTTCGTCGTGACACCATTTACTATGCCAGTCTGTTCGAAAGGATAGTAAGCCACGAGACCACGTGAATAGACTTCAGAAGTGTCGATGGTGTTGTAGATGTTTTGCAGCAAGCGCTGTTCGCTGAGCGAAGCATGCCAGATGCGCAGTTCGTCGACGTATTGCATATGAGTACCTTTACCCACCAAGAGGCGTGAACCGGTAAGAGGTGGAACATCAGCTTCGGCAATAACAGCTGTGCGTTGACCATTCAGATAGAAGCTAGCCGCCTGACCACGCACGACGTTGAAGATGAGATGATTCCATACTTCATTATTAGCAGCATTGGCGAGGTTAACTAACACCTGCGATTTCGTACCATAGTCGAGGATGAGGTTGTCTTGCCCGTCTCGACGTAGACGCAGTTTGTCACTCTGCTTCTGCAAATCTTGCTCAGCCCCAGGAGTAGCGGTCTCGAAAATCACTTGTCCATCAGGCGTAGGAATAGAACAGTCAAACCAGAGTTCGACAGCGTAACTGTCGCCTGGTCGGGTGTTGATGCGTGAAATATCAGCAGCGACACCATCAGTGTTGTCGATACGCAAGGCATAGTTTACGTTCTCTAAGGTCCATGACTGCGGTACGATGAAATCGTGTGTACGGCGAGAGTCAGCAGCAGTTCTGCCGTGTCCCTCATCCATAGGCCAGTAATTAGCCAGTCCATAGACATAGTTGTCCTTGCTCTGATTCTTAGTAGCTCCAGCATCGTGAACGTCTCGATAGATATCGTAGAGACTGAGAGCATGGATATCAGCGTTGAGACCACCGAGGTAGAGATAATTATCGTTAGCATAGCCGACAGCTTGCACAGCCCGTTGTGCTACAGGTTTGTTTTGGAAAAGGTTGATGCTTTTGTCCTCAGAGAGAGCAAGCATATCGAAGGTCATACTACTAGCCTTGTAGGCGAGCGCCACGAAGGTCCAGTTGTCCTTAGGCATAGGCTGGCTACTAACAAATTCATTGCCAGCGATTTTAGCGACAACGTAACCGTCCTCGCGTATGTTCAGTGCGAAATTACTAGTATTAGCGCCCAAGTGCATGAGCGTTCCTGCATCGTGCCAGTTCAACCAGAAGTCGAAAGAGAAGTCACCTTTGAGGAACACAGGGTTCTGTGTTCGAGGCTGTTCGCCGAACGGATTCAGATGCAATGCCACCTCGTGGTTCACCTGCTGACTGTTAAGCTTGGCGGTAACAATAACATTCTTGTCGCCTACGTAACCAGGCACGATATCCTCGTTAAACTCGATAGCAAGTTGGTCACCGTAACCCAGGATACCATGGGCAGGCGATGGGGTATAGAGGTTACGAGGACGAGTCAGATCTTTGATTACAGTAACGATGTCGCTGTATACGCGGATGAACTCGTTATCGTATGGGGTAGTGGTGAAAGCGCGGAATTCATAGTTACCCTCAGGATAGCTCAGGTTGCTTGACATATCCTCAGCCCAGCGCAAGTCGCCCTCTGAAGGCAATGTGCTGAAACTGGTCGAGGTAGAGTCTGCTTGGTCAGTTACCCATGTGTGTAAGTCGATCCACTCCGTATTGCCGGCAAAACGATATTGCACACCGATATTCTTCAGTTTTTTGAACTGTCGGTTGAACCCAGTGAGACGCATCTGTAGCTTAGCATCCTTAGTTACGGTATTGAGTATCGGCTCTTGGATAACCAGATTGACAGGTGATGACGAAGGCTTAAAGTGAGCGTTGATCGTTACCACGTCAGCAATTTTGGCAGGCTGGTATTGAGAGCAGAAACGCAGTTGGATACCCTCGTAATCGAGTATACCTTGATCCGTTTGTCGTATGGTAAGCACTTTTGTCGTCGTTTCACCTTGATCGAGGAAAACAGAACGTCCGTTCACAGGCACACCATCCATGAGTATCTCCAGCCCCTTGTCATTAGTACGCTCCGTGATGAACAGATTATAGCTGAAGTTTGTACCCTGATGCGTGTTAGACATGTTGGTGCAGTAGATGGTAAGATTAGCCTCGCTGCCAGCCGGAATATCAGTGATGGTGACACTCTTAGCAGGCGATTCGTTACCGATGCCAATCATGAGGTTAGGTTGTTCCATCTGTACCGTACCATTGCCCAACGGTGTGCCCGGTTCATAGTACTTTGTAAATTCCTGTGGCTCATAAGGATTGTACGTCTGTCCACCGAATACCGAGAAGATTTTACTATTCTTCTTGTTGTCACTATTATACTGATTGATGGAAATATCAGTATCACGATTGCCATCAGCGAAGGTATATTCCCACTCTGTGTAGTCCTGCGTTTTCGTGCCGTCTCCACTCGTGTTACCGTTTCCCTCGTTAGACTGTACTTTTGTAATGATACCCCATGAAACAATATTTTTTAAGTGGAATCCGAACTGATTGCCGAGGACAGCTCCCATTCGCCAAGTAGTCTTCTTTTCGTTCCATCTTACAATCTCGCTGCGTTCACTGAAGGTACGAGTGCTACCTCCATCGATAGAGAAGTTGGTAGCTGTCTGATTGCGCATAGCCATCACCTTCTCTTTCTCATTATCGTATAGCACAGACACCCAGTTGTCAATCTGGTTATTGCACCATTGCACACTGTCTATTCTAGGCGTGTCGTTGTCTGATGGTAGATAGCGATAAGTCTTCTTGGTCTCTGTATTGACACCAAAGTACGGGTCATCTTCGCCCACCCAACTTAAATAGAGGTCTTTAGAGCCCGTGTTAACGTAAGCTTCCGCCTCGGCTTGTGAGGCTACGCGCGTGATAAATCGGGCACGCTGATCCTTCCATTTTGGAATCATCACAGTCTCGAGCTCATAAGCCGAATAGTTGAAAGTGGTGGCGATAGAATCGCCCAATGCCAGAGCATCTTCCAGCGTGATGGCATATTCACCTGTATGGTCGTCCCGTTTCAAGTAAAGACGACGGCAAGAGCCGATAAGGAAGTTATATGAAGTACCGACAAAGACATCGCCGTTACTACCTACGTAAGGGTTTGATGTACCGGTAGAGACAGAAGTAATGGTAGTTGTTACCACAGCTGTATCTCCCACATTATTGTACTGCCAGTGGGCTTCGGTGCCGACATCGAGCTGGTCCTTGACCTTATGGCTTGAAAGCTGTATGAATCCAAGTCCTTGTCCAGTAGTAATTACAGATCCAAAGATATTATTTGTCACCAGACTATGGTCACCATAGCTGGTATAAGTGTCATAGTGTGTCTTGGTAGTAATTTGGCCCACCTTCAGGGTAGTATTCGACTTGGCGCCCGGAGGATCGCGAAGCACGAACTGCACTTGGTCAGGACCTTTGGTAATGAAGTTATTGCCCGTGGTGATGTTGCCCAGCACGATAGCGTCAAGATTGCCCAGAATGTAGGTACGTCCCTTGCGCTCCATAGTGACACTGAAGTTGCGCGTGTAAGGACTTACGATATTAGGCAAGCCAACCTTCCACTGCAATTCGCCCCGCCCGTCGTCGTCAAGCGTGAGCTCATTGTTTTTCAACTCATAAATGTCACCCGGTTGGTATCCCGTATTTGGGTTCTCCACGGTAGCGACAACAGATTGCTCAGAACTCATCTCGTTGCTGATAGTAATCGACATGTTGTTCATTGGTATGATGTCACTTACAGGTTTGGCGCCGTCGCGATTAATATATTCCTCAAAGACGTGGAGCATGAAGTGCTGGCTCAACCCCATCTCATAAATAGGATACCCGAAACGGTAGCTTACGTTGCCTTTTTCATCTACGGAGTAGAGGTTGTCAACAGAAACAGTAGTACCCTCTTCATCGGTAGTATACTTTACCGATCTTTGTCCGAAGGCTCCTTGTGGATTGTCTTTCTGTCGCAAATCGAGTTGAGGAGAAGCAAAGTAAGTGAAAACCCTTTTTACATTATAGTTGTATCCCAACTTATTGGTAATTCCGCCTTCACTTTCCACGGTAATGGTGTCGGCAAGCTGGGCACGTGCATTAGATAAATCTACTTCTTGCCCCACAGAGAACTCTATATCTTGGTTGCTATCGATACTGACACTCTTGACGATGTACTTCAGTGGTGGCAATAAGGCAGAGAACTCGCCGGTGAGAGAGTCTGTACGAATGTTGATGCTGCGCGAGTTATCGCCCGTACCAGTCCAGGCCTTACTTTGTATAGCCGTGGTGTCGCTCTCCCAACTGCGTTCAGTTGCGGCCGCAGAGATATGATCGCTGGCACAGTTGAACGAGTAAGAATCATTATTCAGGCGAAGCACAACGGTAGCCATACCGATATTATTCTTAGAAGCTCCGAACCCCACAGCCAAAGTATCGTTGCGCTCACCGCCGCCCACACGACCCACGAAGTTGACAAGCGTAGAGTCAGTGAAGTCGTAAGTAACAGAGCGGTCAAAGTTGAAGGTTCCCTCGGTAGGGAAGCGTCCGCCATCAACCAGCGTGTGACCATCGAGGCGAGCCTCTACATAGTGGTTGCCGATAGGCACACTAATCAAGTAGTGACCATTATCATCGGTCTGCTTCACCTCACCATTAGCGGTAACGAGCTCATTGTCGATGTATAACTGAATACCCTTGGCAGGCACGTTAGTACCAGCGTAGTAGATGTAACCCTCCATAGGGAAGGAACTGACATCCTGGAAATCGACGTTATTCGCCGTGATGCTGCTAGGCGAAATAAACATCGAGCGTGAGGATGGCGAGAAATCATGGATACCCAACTCTGGTACCACACGATAGCTGGTACCACTACCAGAGAATGGTATGCCACGAATAATGTATTCACCTTTGTCATTAGTCACGCCATAGCGTGAAAGCTGATTCTTCGTAGGCAACAACGCTGACGTGCTGATATTGGTTCCCAGGGTAGCATGGCGGCTGTTAGGCACGTCGTTAGCATAAGAAGCATCGAAGACGTAACGGTCTAGCCCCTCGTCCATCGGCCAGTAGAGGCAAAGTCCATTCTCACGACCGTTGAGTGTGCGGTCGAAGTAGCTGGTTCGCTCACTTTCGCTGAGTGCATGGTCGAAAACACGAACCTCGGTTATGTACCCCCGGAAAGCCTTTTCTTCGGTTATGCCCTCGGCACCACCGATAGAGAACAGCGCTGTAGCAGAAGCCTTATCGGTTGCGAACGTCTTCGTTTCGTCCTGGTTTACCTGTACGCTTAACTGATCACCGCAACGGCTAAGCGTCAGTAGAGAGAAGCTATTGACAGGCAACGTACAGTCCGTTTTTACGTTGCCCTTGAGCGTCGATACCGACAGATTATAGCCACCATTGCTCATACCATCGATATACATATTTCCAACGCCAGGAATCTGTGCAACAACGGCACCATTGGTTAGCCCTTCGTCTGGTCGTACGAACATCTGTACAGTGAAATCGTGTTCAGGGCCAAACAGACGGTTCAAGGCCTCGGCACCAGCATCCCATGTTAAACCAGTCGATGCTCCTTCGATGCGCTTGGAATAGCCATGTATAGCCTCGTCGTCGCCAGAAGTCGTGAGATTCATGCGCACATTTTTCACGGCCACCCCCGTGCCGAAGTTTACGAGACCCGAAATGACACCACGAGCCTGACAGAAGCCCACATCAGTGAGTACGTTTTGCAGAGTGCCTTCGTCGCCACCATAGACGTCTACCTTATATTCATAATAGTAACCCGGCATAACCGTATTGTCCTCATAGACATACTGTTCGGCAGTGCCATGCGCTGTATAAATCTGCATAAATGCACCAGTGCTGCCCGCGTAGCGACGCGAGAGGACATAAGTACTATTAGCTGTACCAATCTGCTTAGCATTCCATGTTACACGGACGACCGCATCATGTGTACCCTTAGTAGCCTGCAGATTTTTAACCATCGTACCGCCGAGTAAACCTGCCGTTACGGGATCGCTCTCAAATCGGTAAGCTCCATTGTTCATTTCCAGCACAATCTTATAGTCGTAACGCGTCTTGTTGTCAGGCAGATTCTTATCTTCGAAAGAAACCATGGCACCAGCAGCAGGTTTGCTATTGGCCGTGACGGTGCCGTAAGGAGTCCATTCTCCATCAGCCGACGTGCGGCGCAACACCTGGAAGTTTACCGTCTGAGTATTCACAGGAATACGAGAGTATTGCCACTTCAGTCGCACCTGGTCTTCTACCTCAGTATCCTGGTGCAGTCCGAAGATGGTAACGCTGGGAGCAGTGCTGATAACAGCACTCTGGGTATAAGGAAGACGCTCCAAAACTTGCTCATTAGGACTATTGAGGTCGCTAGTACTTATACCTTTGTTGATCCAGTCTTGCGGTACATTGAGCACCATATAGCGATAATATTTACCCGAGCTAACATTCTGGTCAGTATAGCTCTGTGTCTGCTGAGTGCCAATCGGTTTCAATACGTCACGTTTCAGCCACGACTGTCCAGAGAGAGGCGTACCGGTGGCATTCGTCTCTATACGATATACATAAGGCACACTCTTCTCGATATACCTATCGCCGATAGAGAAAGCCTCCCAGGCCAATACGGTCTCATAGTCGTACTGGTGATACTCAGTCACAAGGTTTTTAGGGACAGGAGTACTTGTGAGAGCGTCAGCATAGGTACGATCGTAAGTACTGGTCCAAAAATAGTTGCCTTTAATACTTTTAATCCTACTTGTGGATTTTACCCTCAAGTCCATCTTCGTGAATTTCTGTACCGAGTTAGGAATATCCACTTCGAAAGTCTTCTTTTTACCCACTTCGCCATGTAAGATTTCGTTTTTTATCACCTGAGTTGTATGAGAAGGCATAGTATAAGTCATCGTAAGCTCATAGTCAGACTCAAACCAGCGGTTAGATGAGAGATACGAAGGAATATCATCGGGCAGTTCAGGTACGGTAAACTTTAATTTATCCATCCGTTCGCGAGTATAGGTATAGTTCTTGATGTTCGGAGTGGAATAGTTAAAGTTCACGGGTGAGTTACCTAGATAGACGGTACCCAAGTTCATCGTCTTCCAACCACCGTCAGTTCCATTATTACGTACATGATTGAAAGCATATACGAACGTCCAGTTTTTCCCACTCATCGAAGCAGGCCAGTAGAAGTCGATTTCCACTTTAGGGTAGAGATTATTCTTCATGATATCGATAGAAGGGGTATAATCACCCGATTGGTATGCCACCTGCGTACGGTTACCATTAGGGTAAGTATTGGTGATAAACGAAATACCTCCCCATTTGTCGCCGTTTCTGTCTTTAGCATGGATGGCCCATTTTGGCCCATCATCGTTATCGTCGCCAGAAAAGAGAATTATAACCTCTACCTCTTGACTGCCGCACGTAGCGATGATACCGCCCCAGTCACAATAAGTATTATTGCCATTAGCATCGGCCATCTGCAAGCTAAAATGCAGATGATCATTCACTTTATTCATTGTAAAGTAGCTATTGTCGTTCATTCTGTCAGCATAGGTTGCTATGGTCATTGTGAGCAAAACCATTACTGCTGCCAGTCTATTGATGAACAGCGCTTGCGGATAGAAAGTCTTTCGTATCAGCCACCTAAAAAAATGTTTTTGGTTAGTTTTCATATTAATAATAGTTGTAAGGTGCGTTAACATTATCCAAATAGATATTAGAGTAAATTCCTCGGTTCAAAGATACGAAAAAAGAGTTAATAATGAGCTAATTTTATATATAAAGCCGCAATTAATTTTATACTTTAAAGGTGAAGCCGTATGTTTTGGTGTATCTATCAGTAACTATTAAACCTATTAAATTTATGTGGTAACGATTCCTAAAAACGGCTCTTTTCGTTAATGAAATATTGTAAATCTATTATAGAGTTAAAGTGTTATATATCAGTATAATAAGCATAAAAATAAGAAAAAGGTGATATTTTAAAGCTCAAAAAACGAAGAAAATGTTTTTTTATTAGCTATAAAAATAGTAACTTTGCAAAAGTTTAAACCTAAAGGTAGAACGAATAAACATACAGAACCTACCACGAAAAACATCAATCGTTTATCTCTGGCAGTTTTGCTGAGCATATATTGAAAGCGTGGTAAGGCATCTGAAGAAGATATCCAGTAAGACTGCAGGCAAAGTATAAAAGAAAATTCGCCCCAAGGTGGTTATAACCGGTTTATCTATAACTATATCCTTTCGAAGCCGAAAAAATAGAATAGGCTGCGAAAGAAGGATAGATATATCTAGGTTTACTGTATATCCCCAACAGCACAGTAAAATTAGTAATGAAAAGTCCCCATTTTTAGGGCTTTCAATAGCTTTTTTCCAGAATTTAGTACCACACTTTTCCAGAATTTAGTACCATTCTGCACCCTTCTGCCCCCGAAAACTCAAGCAAGTTTGTAACTATCAGATTATCAGTAAGATACGTGGGTTTTAAAATTGGACCTGAATCAAATTTGAGACCAATTGTTTCCCGTTTTTAAAATAACCTTTTGTGGCTGAGGTCAACCAACCGCACAGCTTCATTTAATTCAAAACATTCGTCACATGAAAATGTTTATTACAGGTCTCTACAACAGAGGCAAAGCTGATGAGTATGTCGAGTTGGAAGCAGCCGCCCGTTGCTCCCTCGAAGGACTCATGTTGGTTCGTTTCGTTTATAACGAAGAGGGTTATCCCATTTACAAACACGCCCGTCTTTTCGAGTTCCCAGATACGAATCTCAGAAAAGGCAACCGTGTTCGTCTTTACACCGGTTTTGTTCGTACCAAGAAAGAGAATGGTTCCGATGGAATCACATATAATTTCTCATGGAATCTCGACAGCCCGATTTGGGATGGAGCAAACGTAGAAGCTCATATCATTGAGACTGGTGACAGACAGGGATTAGCTCCGACTGAGCCGATAGAAGACCTGGAGTCGCCGGAGGAAAGAGGTGCGATTGAGCCTTTGACAAAGGAAACCTTCAGCGATGCTTTGGAAAGAGCTATTATTGAAGGAAGAACCAATGTTAAGGTTGAAGAGACTTGTGGTTTCGTACCTCTAACCATTACTGGCAAGCGTAATATTAAGAATTAATACGTTTTTCTCAAACAATGAAATTTGGCTGCAATATTAGATAATAACTTTGCAGCCTAAATATATGAGACGATGAGTTCGTATTTGAATAAATCAGAAATTTATTTAGACTCAGCTAAACAACTTAAGGAAAGTGGTTGTTATGCAGTTGGTCCTCATTGTGCTTATTATAGTTGCTTTCTGAGAATGCAAGATATATGGTATAACAAGTTAGGACATACAGAATTTGATCTTCATACTACTCCTGAAGGCAATTATTTAGGTGAAGGTGATCATAAATTGATGATAAATAAGTTGGGTATAATTTTATTAGGTTCAAATGATCGTAATGCAAAGGACCTATTTAAAGTTTTTAATGACAAAATTGGGCAATTAAAGAAACTTCGTTTAAAAGCTGACTATAAAGACGAAGATATATTAAATAAAGATTGCTCAAATGCAATAGACTTAGCTGATGCTATTATACCTATTTTGAAAAATAATAACGTATGGAAATGAAAGAATTCTTCAAAGAAAAAATAGATCAACTTGTTTCTATATACACAAATGCGAAAGTAAGCTATGAATATGATCAACTAGATGGTACTCATTTTATTGAAGTCTTACCACAGGATATCTATGATAGCGATGAGTTCTTGGATTGGGAATGTGAGACTTTCAAAGAATTCATTAGTGCTTATCCGTGTGAAAATATTTGCTTTATTTCAGAAGATGCATCTGTAACTATTGAAAATATCGAATATGCTAAAGAAGGTATAGATTATATAAAGCCTTTATGCCTTTCATTCCATATTAATGATAGCGAGAATGGATCCTGGACGAGTGACTATCATGATGATTTTGAAGATTCAAACAATTGGTTGTTATTAGCAGCATAAATTATGGAAACAAAGAATGCACCGAAATCAAAGTTTAAATTCAAAGGATACCTTATAAAGGATTCAAGAGTTACTTTATCAGATCCTGAAATATCTGAAGGTATGAACGCCGGCATTCGAGCAAATGCTGAAATCAGAGACAATAATATTTATGAGTTGTCAATGGATGTTCATGTAGAGGATAAAGATAAACATTTGTGTATAGATGTTGCTATTCTTGGAACCTTTGAGTTTGAAACAAGTAATTATGCCGAACTTGAAGGATTGCTTTCAATGAATGCACCAGCTATTATGTTTCCTTATATCAGAGCATATATTTCTAATGTGACAGCTATGGGAGGTATCAAACCTATTATTATGCCTACTTTAAATATGACTGGTATAGGTAGACAATTGAAAGAGGAACTACATCCGATTATCTTGAAAATGGCAGAAGGATACAAATAATGTCAACCAACAAACTCGCTAACATACGCTATCAGACACTCGACAAGTGTTTTCGTAATTTCAGAAAACGATACTTTATTGACGACCTAGTTAATGAAGTTAATCGTGTACTTGACAATTATGATGGCAGTAGTGTTTCCGAGCGACAGATAAGAAGTGACATACATTTTATGCAGAGGGAGGCTGGCGGTAACGTGCCTTTACAAATCTATCATGATGGGCATAAGGTATACTATAGATATTCAGATCCAAAATTCTCAATATTAAATCTTCCCATTTCTCAGGAAGAGATGGAAATAATCAGTGACACGATTAAAATGCTTAGAAGATTTAAAGGAATGCCTAATTATTATTGGATGGATCAAATTCTCGTACAGTTTGAAAACATGTTTCATCTAAATGGAGAAGTTGAGGAAGCTGTTGCATTTGCTCAGAATGAGCAGCTGATAGGCTTAGAATATTTTTCTCCAATACTAGATTCTATTGTTGAGAAAAAAGTTTTGAGCATTGAATATCGTCCTTACGGAAAAGATTCACGTGTATATCAGATTCATCCATACCAGCTTCGCCAGTATAACAACAGATGGTTTCTGGTTGGTTATGAGTCAAACCAAACAATCCACCCAATAATGATACTTGCTCTTGACCGAATACGTGATATTCAAGTTAGTAGCAATATTACATACATACCATTCAAGAATGGTTCCATAGATAATCTGTTTAAAGATATAGTTGGCGTTAGCATAGCAGAAGATTCTCCTGTTCAGGAGATTATACTTAAGGCGTATCGACCAACAGCAGATTATATACGAACTAAGCCTATTCACTCATCTCAAGTCATTGTACTGGAAGGTGACGAAAGCATTACTTTCAAGATGTCTCTTAAAATTAACTATGAATTAGAGACCCTACTTCTTAGTTATGCCGATAAGTGTGAAATCATCTCGCCTATCGAGTTGAGAGAATGTATCAGTGAAAGAGCTAGGAATATATTAGAAAATAACCAGAAAAAGTAACTTTCTTCGAACAATGAAGTATAGCTGCAATCTCGTTTCATAAGTTTGCAACATAATTTTAAATTTTTAGAATGATGAAAAGTTACAATTTAGATTTTGAAGGTTATTGGCAGGATAAGGCTAAATCTTCGCTGCCAGAGGTTGCCGGTATTTATGTTGTTTACAAAGGTACACTAACAGAGAAAGATACTGTAAGCCTCGATAAGATTGTGTATATTGGTGAAGCTGAAGACATAAATGCCCGCCATAATGACCAGGAGCACGAGCATTATAGAGATTTTGTTCGTGAGTGTGGTGGTGCAGATCATGTTTGGTATTCATGTGCTGCAGTTTCCGGTGGAGAAACTGAGCGCAAAAGAGTCGAAGCTGCATTAATATTTGAGTTACAGCCTAAGATTAATACATCAGACAAGGATTCATTTAACTACCCAACAACTGTTGTCAATTCGACAGGTAGACATGAATATATTCCTGATTGTATTGTTGTTTAGTTCAAACAGCTTAGTAAATAAGTATTATTTAACGCCCAGCTTCGTGCTCATAACTGCTCAACGGAGTTGAAGGATACGGAGTAGTTAATATATAGAAATAATATGGCATATAGTAAACCAATTATTGAAGAACAGAGTGCTATTCTAATGGCAGATTGTCATAAAGGCCCATGTGGTAGACCTTCATGCTCAAGCAAGCCATCTGGAAAACATTAAATGACACTCAGAAGAATGCGGTAGTTATAAAGCTACCGCATCTGAACAATAGCCATGATAGTTAAAAGACTTCCATATATCATATTTAGAGAATATCCAGAGCATGGTTATCTTACAGATAATCGAAATTTTGGGTATGATACATTTTCCAAAAGTTGTAAAAAAGTTGGTGATCTTATTCTATCAAAGGAAGCTAGTATATTTTATTCTTTGTTAACTGAAGAGCCTAAAAATATAGATATAATAGTCAAGCAACTTAGAGAGAAGTATAGTGATATAGCCGAAGAAACATTATACCAAGATGCTATTGATTTCTATTCAGATTTAGCTTCTAAAGGATTTGTTTATTTTGAGAAATCAGGACAAGCAAATATTTGTTTACCAGAATATTTCTCATATAGTAATACTTTGGAATATAAATTAGAACTTAAAAAGGAAACGAAATTTAAATCATTTAGCCAATTTTCTGGAACTGAATATTCTTTGACTCGTGTTCATCTAGACATTTCAAGCCGTTGTAACGAAAACTGTGTTCATTGTTATATTCCAGAACGAGATAAGCGTGGTCTAATGTCTGAGGAAATATTTGATGACATTCTTAAACAATGCGTCAATATGCATGTCATCAACATCACTATTAGTGGTGGTGAACCCATGTTAAATCCCAATCTTAATAATTTCCTAAGAAGATGTAAACAATATAATTTTTCAGTAAATCTTCTATCAAATCTTACCTTACTTACTAACGAATTACTTGAAACGATTGTTTCAAATCCTTTAATTAGCATTCAAACTTCATTATATGCGATGGATGAAAGAGTTCATGATTCTATAACACGTAATGAAGGAAGTTTTAGAAAGACGATACGGGCAATCAAGATGCTTCATGATAAAAATATACCAATGCAGATTAATTGCCCTATAATGAAACAAAATCGTAATTCTTATCAAGAAGTACTTAAGTTTGCAGAGTCGCTAAACATAGAATCAAGTGCCGACTTCGGCCTTTTCGGTAGCTATGATTGCTCTGTCTCTAATCTGTCATGTAGACTAGATATAGATCAAATACATGAAATTGTACAATCAGAATATAAATTAAAATCTTTAAAGTCTGAAGTACAGAATAAAGCAGAAAGAAAGAAGATTCACTCTAATGACTATATCTGTTCAATTTGCAAAAGTTCCATATGTATTTCAAACACAGGAGAAATTTATCCATGTGAAGGTTTACAAGGCATATCATTAGGAAATATTTCAGAGCAATCACTTAACGAAATATGGGAATTTGGACAAATGACTAATAAGTTGAGAGATTTAACCTTTCATGATTTCATGTTGTGCGATTTATGTGAAAATAAAGAATTTTGTACACCGTGTTTAGTTCTGAATGCTAACGAAAGCAAAAAAAGAGATTTCATGAAGGTAAACCCTCTTATTTGTAAGATAACAAGTATTAAGAAAAAAGAGTATGAGCTCCATCATTAATTCTTTTTGTTTTAGTTGTAAGTTATATGATGAAAGATATGAATGAAGACAAGCAAAGGGTTGAATTACTTTTGAGAAAATTCTCACCAAGGATTTTAAGACTTGCTGTTAATTTTATAAGTTTTGATTCTAATGTTCTAGAAATGAAGAATTATCTCAGTGAACATATGACTTTTCATCCCGATCAGAGAGAATTGTTAGGTACTCTCTTAAAACTTGAAAGTATGGAGGTAAATGAGTTAGTTACTCTTTCACGTAATATTGCCATTAATGGAGATGACATAGATGAAATTATACCTTTAACTTAAGTTTGGAATAAAGGGTGAATAAGGTATAATAGTTTTTTCAGATTTCCCAGCTAATGTGAACTTCCGCATAACAGCCTGATACACAATATAAAACGGAAAATCGAATTCTTGTTTCATCAGACATTCATCAGACATCCGGGAAATTAAGCCTTTCCCGCTCATTTCTACACAAAGGTAGACATTTTTACCCGAACAGGCAATAGCTTTAAGATTTCTTATCCCTTCATAGTGAAGGAATGTTAATTTTAAAGAGGGTCGTGAGACAGCGATATTAGAAAATCAGACAGTTGTTAACAGACAAGGCAGAGAAACACAATCTCCATGTGTATGGATTGTTTCCGATGAGGGATGAAGGTTTGATATAATGGTTCAAAAACAAAAATAAACGTTTCGATACAAAGTTTAACAAAGAAGCAAGATCTGATTGCACAGGTGGTCGCATTAGTGATGCAGTTCGATACTGCTAGTCAGAGCTAAAGTAATACGAGATTAATATAATCCTAGGTTATGCCAAACCAAACGAATAATATACTAGCAGTACGTGATTTCTGGCAGAATGCCAATGTTATCAGTATTAATACTGTTATTTTGGTAAAAGCTAGTGTCGTTTATACAAATGCACGAACAGGTCAGACCCTTTATCATTCAAATGAGCCAATAGATGTGCAAATAGATACTGTTAATGATTGCGAGGTAATAGTTCCTGCTCTTCCAGACGAATTGGGGTGTTTTGGGACTTTCTCAACCTATTGGCAAGATATGAAATGGGAAAATGGGGTACTAGCTATAAAGGGTGAAGGTAATCCTCACGTAGGTAAAGATCCATATATTGTAACTCTTATGTAGAATCACAAACCCTGTCCCCTTGTCAAGAATGGCTGAGGTGTGCCTAATGGCCCAATCCGAGCGCTGGCAGATGCGGTACGAGCAGGTGATGGCATTCTTAGCAACCAACCACCGACGTCCATCAAAATTCTATGCTGAGGAGCGATTGCTATAGCATTGGCTTCGTAGAAACATCAAACTCATGTCGAAAGGCAATATAATCCTAATCAAAATGTATCTCAATTGATGTCATGCGCCTGTCCCTATAGCAGGTTTTGGCAGCAAATCATAATATTAAAAAAATGAATCCCCACATCGTAATCATGGCTGGCGGCGTTGGTAGTCGCTTTTGGCCTTTAAGTACACCAGAGCTGCCTAAGCAGTTCATCGACATCCTCGGATGTGGTCGTACCCTCATCCAGTTAACTGCCGATCGTTTTAAGGGCATCTGCCCTATGCAGAACTTCTGGGTGGTAACAAATGCCAAATACGTTGATATCGTTAAACAGCAACTGCCCGATATTCCTGCTGATCATATTTTGGCAGAACCTGCTGCCCGTAATACAGCCCCTTGTATCGCATGGGCATGCTGGAGCATTAAACAGGTAGAGCCTACAGCTAATGTGGTTGTAACCCCAGCCGATGCAGTGGTAATGAATCCTGAAGAGTTCCGACGTGTAATAACAAATGCTTTGGCATTCACTGCCAAGAAACCTGCTATCGTTACCATTGGCATCAAACCATCACGCCCAGAAACAGGTTATGGCTATGTAGAAAATTCTACGGTAGTTGATGGCGAGATACGTGTGGTAGATGCTTTCAAAGAGAAACCCGACCATGCTACAGCCGAGAAATATCTGCAGGCAGGCAACTATCTTTGGAATGCAGGCATCTTTGTGTGGAATATCGAAACTATCACCAATTGCATCACCAAATATAAACCCAACATAGCTGCTGATATGGATAAGATTGCTGCTACAGGCGATGTGGCAGGCGTATTCCCACAGTGCGAAAAGATTTCGATCGACTTTGCCGTGATGGAGCCAGCTGCTGCCGATGGATTGGTATATACATATCCTGCCGATTTTGGCTGGAGCGATTTGGGTAACTGGGCCTCGTTACACGATAAGTTGCAGAAGGATGAGAATAACAACGGAGCCGTTGGTAACGTTAAACTCTACGAGTGCAATAACTGCGTAGTACATGCCGAAGATGCCAAGAAAGTTGTGCTTCAAGGCCTTGATGGTTATATCTTCAGCGAGAAAAATGGTCAGATACTCCTCTGCAAGCGTAGCGAAGAACAACGAATCAGAGAGTTTTCTGCAGAATAAGGATAGGATATGAATTACATTATATATACGCCGAATGCGAGAAAATTAAAAGATGAGATACTTGCGAGGGTATCAGCCAAGGTTGATGGCAATGGTATTGGCATAACCACCTGGCAATGCGTTGAAACAGATAGTGCCGATAAGGTACTGGTACTTACCGAAGGTCAATGGGCAGAGAAAGGATGTATTACCATAACGCAAATCGCAGGAAGTAATGAGCTGTAGGTGCGGTTCTTTTATTGGGAAACTTGTGATGTCCAAGTGAATGGGGATGACAAGTTTATGCTTAGCAGATTTACCGAGCTCCTCTTGGCTCATTTCTCCTATTTCGTAGATAAGATAGTGATCGAATAATACAGTTTGAAAACAACACTGTTACGATAGAAGTTATCAAAACAATAAATGTATGCAAAATTATTGTTCAAGTTAAACAGATATAAGATCAACTTTTGATATTTTAGCGATTATGAATAAATTATTATGGCACAATCAGTTAAAGTTAATTACATACTAAACCTAATCAATACGGGAACTCAAATGTTTTTCCCATTATTAACCTTTCCATATGTTTGCCGTGTAATAGAAGCGGATGGTATCGGACAGGTTAATTTTTTTAATTCAATCGTCTCTTATATCACGATATTTTCTTGTCTTGGTATACCAATGTATGCGATACGAGAAATAGCTCGTGTCAGGAATGATGCAGTTATAATGAACCGAACAGCAATTGAGATTTTATTGCTTCATTTAATGTTAACATTCGCTGGATATTTTATAGTGGGCTTTTTATGTCTTACAGTACCACAAATACAGGTAAATATATCCTTATTCTTGGTTTTAAGCCTAACCATACTCTTTACTACAATAGGCTGTGAATGGTTTTATCAAGGTATTGAGGATTTTAAATACATTACTATTAGAGGATTTGTAGTTAAGACAATCTCTTTAATATTGTTATTTCTGTTTGTCAAAGACAAAACTGATTTAATATACTATGGATGTTATATGGTGTTTGGTGTTCTTGGGGGTAATATATTTAATTTTCTAAGGCTTCGCAAGTATATTCATCTAGAGAATAATCTATTTTCAAATTTAAATATTAAGCGTCATGTTAAGCCTGTTTTGAAAGTATTTTCATTTACTATAGTAACGAGCATTTATTTGCAATTAAATACGGTATTACTTGGTTTTTTTAAAGATTCGTTGGCTGTAGGCTATTTTACTGCTGCCACAAAAGTAATGCAAATGCTTTTAGGGATGACTTCAAGTTTAGGAGCGGTAATGATGCCTAGAACTTCTAATCTTATAGCAGAAGATAATGATAACGATTTTAGAATTTTGATTCAAAAATCTTATGATTTTTCTCTTGCTCTTGCAATCCCTTTAACTGTTGGTCTTTTTTGTTGTGCCCCTGTAATTATATCTGTATTATGTGGTGAAAATTTTAATAATTCTATTTTGCCAATGCAGATTATTTCACCAATTATTCTTATGGTAGCAGTTTCCAATGTTTTAGGTTTACAAGTTTTATACCCTAAAGGTAAAATTAATATAGTTACACTCTGTTGTGGTATTGGCGCTGTATTTGATTTGCTGTTAAATATTATTTTAATCCCATTCTTTTCCTATATTGGAACATCCGTCGCTTATTTAGTAGCAGAGATTTCTACAACAGTTTCTATGTTATATCTAGGAAAAAAATATATTCCCCTTATCTATATAAAAAAAACTCATGTTGTTTATTTATTAGGTAGCCTTTTTATGGCATTTGCAATTTTGTTTATTGGAAATATACATATAGAGAGTACCATAATACTTTTACTTCAGGGCTTCTGTGGCTTTTTTGTTTATTTCTTTTTCTTATTACTATTCAAAGATGATATTATATTTCATTTTTTGTTAAGAATAAAAGAAAAAATGCGACTTGGCTTATAGTGTTGGCTCCGCCTTCCTTTAATGCTCCTTTTGTGTAGATTAATTAACTAGAAACGCCTCTAATATAAGGCATTTCATAATAATAGATTTTCGAATGAAAGACATAAAAATTTTAGTGGCTCATCACAAAGAGTCGTTTGTAGTAAAAAACCCACTTTTATTACCTATCCAAGTAAATCGAGAAAAGTCTCCTGTAAAGTTAAATATGCAAGGGGATGACACTGGAGATAATATCTCATCTAAGAATTCTATTTATTGCGAAATGACGGCTATTTACTGGGCATGGAAAAATGTTGATGCCGATTATTATGGACTTTTTCATTATAGGAGATTCTTTACTTGTAAAGATTACTCTCTTGTCCAAAAAATCAGGAGATTTAAAAATAAAACATATGGTAGGTTAATTGATTTTATCTTACGACCAGGAGGCAATCGTGTATTGTTTCCTGTCATTTCTACTACTGACGAAATGGAGTTTGTCCAAAGTGCTAATAATTATATGGCCTATTTGCAGAACGTTCTTGATGAAGAGGATGTTGATGCTATTTTTGGCGAGCCATACTATTTTACGAATATGAACAATCGTAATTATTTCGAGCCAATTGGGCGAAAATATATTAATCTTCTTGTAGAAATATGTCAAAAGATGGATAATAATCTTTATTATTACTTAACAAAGGTATTAGAAGATAATGAATTAAATGCTGCTAATATGTTCATTATGAAAAAAGAACTATTTTTTGCATATTGTGAATCTGTGTTTTCTATTCTTGATTCTGTTGTTGAAAGACTGCTAAAGGATAATTGGGTTAATGATATATATAGTGAAAAAGCAACAGCCAGATTTGTTGGGTATCTTGCAGAACTCTTAACTTGTGCATATTGTAAAAAACTGAAAAGTGAGAAAAAGAATATTAAGTTAAGTAGAACTATTTTTTTAGACAATTAGTAACTGTTATCCCAACATATTAAACGATTTACTCTTTGAAAGAATAGAAAATCTATTAGGCATTTTTTTAATCCGGCATAATGAAGTGAACTAGATAATTGATTGTATGTCATTTCTATGCTTGCCCATATAAAGATGCTTGCGAGAATCATGTCTTATGGGATTTATACCAATTTGACTTTTTGTAAATATTATTTTGTTATATTATATTTCTGTATTCTGATGATTAATCGAATAATATTCTTTTGTAAGAATTTTAAAAGAAGCGCATATACTCTCTATATAAAAAGAAAATTTCAATCTTGTGGATCTCAGGTATGGTTTGAAGGTTTTGGACTTTTGATTGGAGCCGAGTTTATTTCGGTGGGATCAAAATCAAATATTCAAAAGGGTACTTATCTGACAGCATGGAAAAAAGGATTAAAAGAAAATTTTACTCCAATAGTTAAGATTGGTTATGACTGTCATATTGGTGCATATAATCATATAACTTGCATCAATAAAATAATTATTGGTGATGGTGTCGTAACTGGAAAGTGGGTGACAATTACAGATAATGGACATGGAGAAAGTACTTTTGAAAGTTTATCTATGCCTGTTTCTAAAAGAGAAATTGTATCAAAAGGTCCTGTTATTATCGGAAATGATGTTTGGATTGGTGATAAATCAACAATATTACCTGGAGTATCTATTGGACGCGGATCTATAATCGCTGCTAATAGTGTTGTAACAAAAGATATACCAGCGTTTTGCGTTGTTGCAGGTAATCCTGCTGTAATTATTAAAACAATAAAATAGATGAGAACAAAACTTATAGCAATGTATTTGCCTCAATATCATTGCATTCCAGAGAATGATGAAAATTGGGGAAAAGGATTTACAGATTGGGTAACAGTAAAAAAAGCAAGGCCATTATTCAAGGGGCATAACCAACCTGTTATCCCCTTGGATGATAACTATTATGACCTATCTTTAGAAAAAAATGTAATTTGGCAAGCTGAACTTGCAAAAAAATATGGTATTAATGGATTTGGAATTTATCATTATTGGTTTAATAATGATAAAAACATTCTTACTAGGCCAGCTGAGATTTTTCGAGATTGCAAAGATGTTGATATGAATTATTTCCTTGCTTGGGATAATGCAAGTTGGGTTAGAAGTTGGAGTAACATAAAGGGTAATGCTTGGGCTCCTTCGGAAGAAACAAAGATGGATAAAAAAGGTCGCCCAATCATGATAGAATACATTATTGGCGGAGAAGATGATTGGAAGAATCATTTTAGTTATTTAATTAGTCATTTTAAATCCGAGAAATATATAAAAGTTGATAATAAGCCTGTATTTATTATTTTTAATTACGATGAGCATATTAAAAACATGTGTTCTTACTGGAATCAGCTTGCTATTGACGAAGGTTTTAGTGGCATGTTTTTTATATTTAAGAATGAAATAAATGTTCCTTCGAATAATAATGTTTTTAAATATGAACCCTTGTATTCCGGTTGGCCGGATAGAACGCTGAGCGAAAAAATGTATTATCGATTAAATAAATATTTTGGTATAAAAATTCCTGTTTCGAAATTCAATTATGATGATGTATGGAATAAAATAATTAACAATGCGAGAAAAGATAAAGATAGTAAAATATATCATGGAGCATTTGTTAGATATGACGACACTCCTCGTCGAGGGGCTTTCGGTAAAGTAGTGAAAGGGGCAAGTGCAATAAAGTTTAAGAACTATATAAAGGAGCTGCTTGATATTTCAAATAGTCAAGGTAAGCATTTCGTGTTTTTGACAGCTTGGAATGAATGGGGTGAAGGTGCCTACCTTGAACCTGATACATCGAACGGTTATGAATATTTAGAGGCTCTCCAAAATGATTAAAAACATTTTGAAAAGTATATCTTTACCAAATTTATTTAGATACAGTGCAAAAGGTGTTGTGTCTAATTATTTTTGGTTATATTTTATTTCTGCTTTTTTGTTCTTGATATTTAAAAAAAATTGGCTCTTTAATATTCTATTTCCTTTTTCTATATATTGTTTATTATTTAAATTAAATAAAATCTACAGGTTTAATTGTTTTGATATAATTTATTTTTTATATTTGATCTGGACTATTTTGGGATGGTTAGGAAATTCGATGCCAGAGCAATTTAGTATTATCCGGTATTCTCTCCAGTCTCAAATATGCTATATGTTATGCTATGTTATTGCAAGAAATACTAATTATGATTTCATTCCAAAAATAGTTTTAAAATCTTTCTTGCCACTCGCAATTGCATGTGTTTTAGGAATTATACTTTTTTTTGTTCAGCCAGAATGGTATATGAACAATATCAAGGAAGGTTATCTTGAAGCTAATGGTATTGTTATGCCGGAAGATGTTATGGTTGATGCTGTAAGGTTGCGATCTATATTCCCTGATGCTTATACTTTATCATACTTTACTGCAATAGTAATTATGTATATGATTTTCAGAAATACGATTTCTGCTAACAAGTCAAAGAAAGATTATTTTCTTTTTTTTCTGTTCCTAATCACAAACATGCTATGTATGATGAGAGCTCCCATGTTGTGTATTTTTATAGCATTTGTTTTATCTGCAATTTATTCCGCGAAATATCTTGGAAATAATAGAAAAATTTTTAAAGTTCTTTTGGTAGTTTTTGTTTTATTTATTCCTATTCTAGCGGTATATAATTCAATGGATAATAAAGTTCACGACTTTATTGAAAGTAAAATTTCACCGTCTTCAGATAAAAAGAGCTCTTTCGTTGAAGACAGACTATATCTTATGAAAGCAGAAGAGTCATTGTTGGGCGATGGTTTAGGTAGGCATGGGCGGCAAGGAGAAATTGTGGGAGAACGTTTCATGCCAGATGGTGAGTATATGAAAATATTACAAGAACAGGGATATATCGGTTTATGTTTGATTATTTTTTTATTCGGAATCGCGTTATTAAAGGGCTTATATAATTTCAGGTATTTATACTTTGAGACTTGCTTGATAATAATGGTGCTTATTTGTATGATAGGTGCAGATCCTCTTTCTATCGATGACAAACATTGTTTTATCTATTGGCTCGCCCTAGGTAGAGTATCAAGTTTTAATAATAAAAATGAAAAAGAAAATCGTTTTAATAGATGTTACGCTGACTATACCCAACAATGAGTACATTTCCGGTATTGGTAAGTCCGTATTTTGGTTAGTTGATGCTTTAAACAAAATAGATCCTGCATCAATACCATTTACAATTGAATTATATGCAGTAGGAATTAAAAGTATTGGTTTTAAATTCTATAATTGGAAATTCAAGCATCATATTATTCCAATTCCATCTTCCATTAATTTCGGAAAAATAAATTTGGCATGTATTTTTAGGAATCTTTTTATTAAACACGATTTATTTTATATTCCATGTTTTACAGATTATTATTTAAAAAATGAAAAGACTGTAGCCACATATCATGATTTAGATTTTTATAACAGATCGTCTGATTTTAAAAAGAAATCTTTGTATCATACAACAGCAGCACATAGTAGTGGAATAGTATGTTGCTCTAAATTCACAGAATCAGAGGTCTTGTCTAACATACCCGAGGCACGTAGTAAGACAAAAGTAATCTATTGGGGATGTGATTTGAATCTGTTTAGAGAAGTTTCCAAAGATTTGATATCAATCGTTTTGGAAAAGTATGGAATCTCTCATAGATATTTTTTTGCTTGTTCTTGTAATACCCCAAGAAAAAACATAAAGAATGCACTTCAGGCATTCAAATTATATAAAATCAATAATCCTCAGTCTGATTATATATTTGTTTTGTTATGGGGCAACCCACCTAAGTCCTTGATAGAGGAATTCCAGGATGAGATTAATCGTGGTCTAATAAGATTTTTGCCATTTATTACTGATGAGGAATTGGTAACACTTTATAACGGAGCTGCTTTGACTGTGTATGTAACTAGATTAGAAGGATTTGGATTTCCTATTTTGGAATCTTTTGCTTGTGGAACCCCTGTGATGACATGCAAGAATTCTAGTCTGGTAGAAATTGGAGGAGAAGCGGCAATATATGTTGGTGAAGATAATATTGATCAAATGGCAGAAACTTTTTCTTTAATTGAATCAAATATGTTTGACATAGAAAGATTTCATGCTTGTCGTAAACAACAATTGAAGAAATTTGATTGGCTAAATTGTGCTCGTGATTATATAAACTTCTTTAATAACAATCTTAAATAGTATGATTCCCAAAATTATTCACTTTTGTTGGCTAAGTGGTGATCCTTATCCGGATGAAATAAAAAAATGCCTTGAGTCTTGGAAAAAATATCTCCCTGAATACGAGATTATGTTGTGGGATACAAACAAGTTTGACATTAATTCGTCAGTATGGGTCAAAGAAGCTTTCGAAAATAAAAAGTATGCGTTTGCAGCTGACTATATTAGATTATATGCTCTATATCATTATGGTGGTATATATTTGGATTCTGATATTTTGGTATATAAAACTTTTAATGATTTATTGGATTTACCCTATTTCATTGGTCAGGAGTATTGTGGATCGTTAGAGCCTGCAGCCTTTGGTACAGAAAAGAATAACAAATGGGTTAAATGTATACTAGATTATTATACTGATAGGCATTTTGTAATAAACGGGAGATTTGATACCACAACTTTGCCCGAAATTTTTAATAAACAACTTAAAGATAAATATAGCTTTATTAGAATTTTTAAGAAGAGAAGTTATATAAATGATAATAAGGTGATTTATGTTTTTGATAAGAATTTCTTTAATTCGAGAAATGCTTATAGGGTGGTTAAATCAAAAAAAAGTTATTGCGCACATAATTATTTAGGATCTTGGCAAAAGAAAGATAAAACTTTTATTTCATATATCAAAAAAACTATCCCAAATATATTTCTTGATATGTATTTTTTTGTTACTCACAATACTATAAAGAAGAGAGAATTACGTAAGAACGAACCAAAATTTTCTAATTAATATGTATAAAATTGCTATAGTAACAACTTATCATGGTTGTTTTCCAAACACAATTAATTTTTGGATAAAATCAGTAGAGTTAAATCCAACAATAGATTTTTTATTATTCACAGATTTGCCTGTTAATAATCCTCCTCGAAATCTAAAGATTATTCCAAAGTCATTTGAGGAAATAGTAAAAATCGCTCAATCAAATTTTGATTTTAAAATATCATGCTCACGTCCATATAAATATCCAGATTACAGGCCGGCTTTTGGTGAGATTTTTGCGGATTATCTTAAAGATTATGATTTTTGGGGATACTCAGAACACGATATGTTATATGGAGACTTAAGAGCATTCTTTACAGATCAATTATTAAATCAATTTGATAGATTCTTGGGAAATGGTCACTTGTCTATTTATAGAAATAGATACGATATAAATATGGCATATAAAGAGTGTCCTCATCCAAATTACAAAATGGTTTATACTAATGACCGAAATTTTTACTTTGAGGAATATTTTGGCACCAGTTATTATTGGGATAAAAAGAAACATAATCGCTTTTTTCAAAAGCCTGAAGCATTTGATGATGTTGATTGGAGATACGGAAATTTCAAAAGAGCATGTAACCTTGACAAAGGTAAAGGCTGGAAGAATTTAATTTATATTTTTGAGAAGGGGAAAATATTTAGAATATATGAAAATGAAGGTAAAATTTTAAGAGAGGAAACACTATATGCACATTTCCAAAAAAGAAGTCTTAAAATAGAGACAGAAGTAAAAGATCAATTTATGATTATCCCAAATTCAATTATTGAATATGACGATGATATTAATCTTATAAAATTAAGGCATTTGGCTAAAGGATCTTTTTTCTATAAAAGAGGTCTAGATATTAGAATTAAAAGAATAAAGGATAAATGGTTTAGATTTACTCATCCAAATGTAGTTGACATTATGAGATTTCCACCTAAATATTGATAATTTTTTATTTTGATTAATATGGGAAAATATGATTTTTTGATTGTCGGTTCTGGCCTTTTTGGAGCCACATTTGCGTATCTTGCTAAAAAGCAGGGTAAGAAGTGTCTTGTAATAGATAAACGACCACATCTTGGTGGCAATGTGTATTGTGAGAATATTGAAGGAATCAATGTTCACAAGTATGGTGCTCATATTTTTCACACTTCAAATAAAAAGGTTTGGGATTTCGTGAATTCTATTGTAGAGTTTAATCGTTACACGAACTGCCCAGTTGCTAATTACAAGGGAGAGTTATACAATCTGCCTTTCAACATGAACACCTTTAATCAGATGTGGTCTGATGTGCATACGCCGGCCGAAGCAAAAGCAAAAATTGATGAGCAAAAGGCAGAGGCTGTAAAATCACTGAATGGACGTGAACCACAGAACCTGGAGGAACAAGCTCTGACTTTGGTAGGTAAGGATATTTTTAATAAACTTATAAAAGAGTATACAGAGAAACAGTGGGGACGTAAATGTACAGAACTTCCAGCTTTTATCATTAAGCGCCTTCCTGTCCGGATGATTTTTGATAACAATTATTTCAATGATAAGTATCAAGGTATTCCTATTGGTGGATATAATAAACTCATTGATGGATTGTTAGAAGGAGTTGAATGTAAAACTGGTGTAGATTTTTTCAATTCTGAATATAAGGATTGGCAGAAAATTGCTGATAAGTTGGTATATACAGGAGCTATTGATGAATATTTTGATTACAAACTTGGCAAACTGGATTGGCGTACAGTTTCATTTAAGACAAGAATAGAGGACACTCCTAACTACCAAGGAAATGCTGTAGTGAACTATACCAGTCATAATGAACCATATACCCGTGTGATTGAGCACAAACACTTTGAAATGTTTGGTCAGGAAGTTTATGATTGTCCTAAGACTGTTGTCAGTGAAGAATATTCCACAGAATACAGTGATGGAATGGAACCATACTATCCAGTCAATGACGATCGAAATAATACCATAGCTGAAGAATACCGTAAGTTGGCAGAGAAGGAGAAAAATGTAATATTTGGTGGTCGCCTTGGCCAGTATAAGTATTATGATATGGCCCCTGTAATAGAACAAGTAATATACGTGTATTCTAAGTTGTAATACGTAATGAAAATACTATTAGCCAATAAATTCTATTATCGCCGTGGAGGGGATTGCATCTATACCATGGATCTTGAAAAATTATTAGAGTTACATGGTCACGAAGTTGCCGTTTTCTCAATGGATTATACAGAAAATACAGAGTCACCATGGAAGAAATATTTTCCATCAAACATGAGCAGGTTAAAGGCATTTACTCGCCCATTTGGAGATGCCGAGGTAAAGACAAAGTTCTCTCAATTACTCTATGATTTCAAACCAGATGTAGTCCATCTCAACAATATCCATACGCAACTTTCCCCCGTAATCGCAGAGATAGCTCATCATAAAGGTATTCGAGTTGTTTGGACACTCCATGATTCGAAGTTGGTTTGTCCATGTTACACTTGTCAACGTGATGGCAAATGGTGCGAAGAATGCTTTACTAATAAGACAGCAGTCATTAAACATAGATGCATGCCTGGTTCTTTTCCCGGTGCTATCATTGGTTTTCTTGAGCAGAAAAAGTGGAATAAAGAACGGTTAGAAGCATGCACAGATCTCTTTCTACCTCCAAGCCATTTCATGGCAGATGTATGCATTAAGGGAGGATATTCAAAAGAAAAGTTCAAAGTACTCTGCAATTTTATTGATGTAAACAAGGTTCAGAATCCATCATTCGAGAAAGGTGATTACTATTGTTACCTTGGTCGTGTAACAAGTGTAAAGGGTATCAAAACACTCTGTAAAGCCGCTGCCCAATTACCATTCAAACTTGTTGTGATTGGTGGAGGTGATCTTGAAAATGAACTTCAGAACACATATTCTGCAAATTCGAATATTGAATTCATAGGTCAAAAAGATTGGAATGAGTTTAGACCGATTCTTGAAGGAGCAAAGTTTATGGTGCTACCTGCTGAATGGAGTGAGAATAACCCTCTGACAGTTATTGAATCCCAAAGCCTAGGTACTCCTGTGCTTGGTGCGAAAATAGGAGGAATACCAGAATTAATAGAAGAAGGCGTGTCTGGTATGACCTTCGAAAGTGGCAATGTTGAAGATCTGAAAGTGAAAATAGAATTGATGTGGAATGCATCTTTCGACTATAAAGCAATCGCTGCCAATGCCGTTAATCGGTATTCTAGTGAGGCTTATTATGGACAATTGATGAAGTACTATAAAGGAGAATAATAAAAAACAAGAATATGGCAGAGAAGAAATTAAATGGAACGGTGATTGTAACGTATCGTTGCAATGCACGATGTTCGATGTGTAACCGTTATAAGGCACCATCGAAAGCAGAAGAAGAGATATCGATAGAGACAATAAAGAAACTCCCCAAGATGTATTTTACAAACATCACGGGTGGTGAGCCTTTTATACGTACGGATCTGAAGGAGGTGGTGCGCGAGCTGTATAAGAAGAGCGATCGCATCGTGATTTCAACGAACGGATTCTTTACTGATCGTATCATCGACTTGTGTAAGGAGTTTCCTCAGATTGGTATCCGTATCTCTATTGAGGGCTTGGAAAAGACCAATAACGAGATTCGTGGACTGAACGATGGTTATCAGCGTGGTTATACCACACTTAAGAAGCTGCGTGAGATGGGCATGAAGGATGTAGGCTTTGGTATGACGGTGCAGGATAAGAATGCTCCAGACTTGGTTCCACTATACAAGATTTCGGATGAGATGGGTATGGAGTTCGCTACAGCGTCGTTGCACAACTCGTTCTACTTTGTAGAGGCAAAGAATATCATCAAGGATCGTCCTATGGTGGCTAAGAACTTTGAAAACTTGGTAAATGAGTTGCTAAAGAGTAACTCGCCCAAGAAATGGTTCCGCGCTTATTTTAACCATGGATTGATTAACTATATTTATGGTCAGAAGCGTTTGCTACCCTGCGATATGAGTTTTGATACCTTCTTTATTGATCCTTACGGTGATGTTATGCCATGTAACGGAACAAAGGATAAAGAGGTGATGGGTAATTTGAACCGCCAGACATGGGATGAACTATGGAACTCGCCGGAGGCTGAGAAAGTTCGTAAGAAAGTACGCTGCTGTGATCGCGACTGCTGGATGATTGGTTCAGTAAGCCCCGCTATGCATAAGTACATTAAAACACCACTTTGGTGGGTAATAAAGCACAAGTTGAAGTCGCTGCTGGGTATGAAATACTCGATGTATGAACTGCCAATATGCTGTGATTATCGTGATGGCAAGGTTACAAAGGACGATTTGGATAAACTCTCAACTTGCGACGTAAATGCAGTTATCAACAATGGCCTTTCTGCTGATTCGAAAGAAGCCTTGAAAGGTAAACGTGGCGAGGACATTGTAAATGCAGATGTAGCTTCGCAAGGTTATGAGGCTACGAAAGCAGAGACCAATAAAAATATCGAGATTCAGTAATGCGTAGAATTGTTTGGATAGATATTGCCAAGGCAATCTGTATTATTTTGGTTGTAATAGGACATTATATCCCTGAAACACACCCATTGTGGTATTGGGAAATGAGAAATGTTATATATACATTCCATATGCCATTGTTTATGTTTGCTAGTGGTTACATATATATTGCAACTAAAAAAGAAATTTCTTATTCAGATTTCTTATGGAAAAAGGTAAAGCGCTTGATGATACCTTATCTGACTGTTTCTGTTTTAGTGGTGACTATAAAGCTATGCACACAAGGTCAAGCATATGTAGAGAATCCTGTCACTCCGCTTTCTTATTTTAAAATATTATATCTACCTGAAGCAGGGTATTTTTTGTGGTTTATCTGGGCATTATGGTGGATGTTTATTCTAATACCGCTATTCAGGAACCCTCAATCAAGATTAGGGTTGTTCTTTGTCGCGGCTATACTACCATTAGCAGCACAATATATCCCTGAAGAGTTTTGCTTAAAAGAATTCTCAATGATGTTACAATACTTTGTAATGGGTGTTGTAGCCTATGATTGGAAACATTATCTTATGAGGCTAAAACAAATTCCTCTATTGTATTATTGTATAGCTTTCTCCGTCATAGAGATGCTACCATACATTGGTGTAGAGGTCTTTTCTCTTTTGACTGCAACTATGGGGATTGCTTTTATCTTAAGAGGCTCATATAGTCTTAAGGATAATGTTGCGAATCATGCGTGGGGAAGAATTATAATGTTGATATCGACAGCATCATATATTATATATCTTTTGCATACGACATTTGAGGGCTTTGCGAAAGCTTTGATTTTAAAACTTCCTTATTTGTCTGACTTATCGAATGATATAATGTTTTGTGTTGGTGCCGTTTTCGTAATATCCACAGGTGTGATTGCTCCTGTGCTTTTGTATAAGTATGTCTTAGGAAGGTACAAAATAACAAAAGTGTTGTTTGGATTATAATTGTTTTTATTTGTATCTTCTGCCACTTATGGTAAGCCACAAAGCAGATAGACAAGCAAGAATGATGATGCCTGCATATTGGAGGGATTCTTTTACTATGATTAATAACTTTCGCATTTCGGGTGCAAAGTTAAACATTTCTTTTAAAATAGAAACGTATTTATGAAAATTGTTGTAACAGGTACGCGAGGCATACCTGATATCATGGGTGGTGTGGAAACACATTGCGAAGAGCTGTTCCCAAGAATAGCAGCCAAAGGCTATGATGTAACTGTTATTCGTAGAAAAAGCTATGTGCACGATTCGCTTTCGGAATGGAAAGGAGTAAAGTTGCAGAATGTAGAAACGCCCAAGAAGAAATCGTTTGAGGCTATCATCCATACTTTCAGGGCTATCAATCAGGCCAAACGGTTAGGAACTGATGTGCTGCATATACATGCTATTGGCCCAGCATTGCTAGTGCCCTATGCCAAATTGTTAGGTATGAAGGTGGTGTTTACGCATCATGGGCCAGACTATGACAGAGACAAATGGGGTTTTGCTGCCAAAACAATGCTGAAACTGGGCGAAAGCATGGGATGCAAGTATGCGGATCATGTGATTGTAATCAGCGATGTTATCAAGAATTTGATTGCACAGCGTTGCGGCAGAACGAAGAACGTACATCTGATTTACAATGGTGTGCCAGAGCCTGAGATATGTGAGTATCCGGAGTATTTTGAAGAACTCGGTATCGAAAAGGGAAAATATATCCTTGGAATGTGCCGATTTGTGCCAGAGAAACATCTGCATGATTTGGTAGATGCATATGTACAATTGAAAGCTGAGCATCGGATACCTGATGATGTAAGATTAGTTCTGGCTGGAGATACAGACTTTGAGGATGATTATTCGCTCGGTTTGAAGCAAAAGGCACGCGACAATGGAGTTGTATTAACTGGCTTTATCCGTGGTAAGAAACTGCACTCGCTGTTAACTAATGCGCTTTGCTATTCGCTACCATCATCTCACGAAGGCTTGCCCATCGCTCTACTCGAGGCCATGAGTTATCGCTTACCAGTAATCACATCAGCTATTCCTGCTAACTTAGAAGTTGGACTGACTAAGGAATGCTACCACGAAGTAGGTGATGTAAAAGCCTTAGCATCAAAGATAGAGGCAATTGTCAATAAGCCACTGCAACGCATCGACTATGATATGAGCAAGTACAATTGGGATGTAATTGCTGGTCAGGTGGCAGAAATCTATCAATCGATGGCATGATCTAGGATGTCGTGAGATATCAATATAAAAAGTTCGTTATAACGCAGGCCTCCACTTGAATTACTCTCATACAATCAATCAAAGTGGGGCCTGCTTAACTAAAGCAAAGGTGAGGAATAATCTATATACAATAACTAAAAAATAAAACTATGCAAAATCCCAAATTTGAATTCTTTAGAATTAAACTAAATCACAAATCTGGCGGTTTCAGAACGTTCAGAGACTTTATGGTTAACAATGGTAACGTATGAGGGGCATAGGGAATGAGATAAATGTATTGTAGGGATTGATGCTGGCGAAGCATTTTTGTGTCTGTATTGATTGTTATGGCTGAAATACAGGTTGAATTGCTTAAAGCGTCTTATGGTGATTGTATTTTCATCAACATCAATTATGATAGTAAATCATTTGTCATCATGATTGATGGGGGACCATCATATTCTTATCGACATAAAGAAAGAGGGAGAATGAAGCCTGGGGCCCTTCAAGATAAATTGGATGAGCTGAAAAGCCAAGGAAAGGCTATTGACCTCATGATTATTACTCATGTAGACGAGGATCATATAGGTGGAATTAAAGCTTGGTTTGAACATGATTTTCCAACATCTGATTTCGTACGAGAGATTTGGATTAATGATGATATTGAAATCGAAGATGTAACAAACCTGCAAAATACCAGTACAAAGGCAGCTTCTTTTATATCAATGCTACGCGAAAGGGGAATGCCCTTCTGCAATAAAATGGTAACAGGCGTAGCGAAGAGCTATGACTGGGGAAGGATACTTGTTTTAGCTCCAAGTGTGACAGATCATAATGTTATTGCCCATGACATAGAAAAGAATCTGAAGAATGCTGATAATGATAATTACAGTATAAACATTAAAGAGATTCTGGAAACGGATAATAAAAGAGTAAAAGTGACTCCAGAGAACGATGCATCTATTGCAATCCTTGTGCAAATGAATGATGGTGAGAATGATCTTTTCTTGGGTGATTCCAATATTGATACTGTTATTAACGCAATCAAGGATGATGACAGGATAGAAAAACCACTGCATTGCAAGTGGGTGAAGCTGTCACACCATGGAAGTAAGAATAACTTTGATCCCAAACTTCTAGAATACGTTAATGCAGATAGGTTTATTTTCTCTACCGACGGGAGCTACTATGGGCATCCTGATAAGGAAGTGTTAGCTCATCTCGTGGATAAAACAGATGCAGACATTTATTTCAATTATCCAGAGAGGGGACGCAGTATGATAACGAAGCAGGATATTGTGGACTATCCTCAAATATTAAACAGAATAAAAGAGATCTGACTTATGAACTATGCAGACGAGTTGAAAGACCTGACGGTTAGAGTCGCTGAGGGGAGTGGCGTGCTGATGCGGTTTCCTTCAGAAAGAAGGACCTTTGTCCTTACGGCCTGGCACTGCATAAAGGATGTTGGAGATAACATTACCATCATACCAAATGAAGAGAAATACGGAGATACGAAAATAACAATCGTTGACACGTGGAAAGATGAAAGCAGAGATGTTTGCATTATTGAAATTAATTGCTTTTCGGATGATATAAGGAACATAGAGTTTATAGAAAAGCCTAATCAAACCGATGTTAATTGTAAGCATGCTGGCTATCCCAAATGTACGGAGAAAGATGGGAAAAGAGATTTTCGCTGCCATACAATCAAACAGATACTGGATAATACAGGTTTCTTCGTATCATGTCAGCACGATTCTGGTATAGCAAATCACGAATTAAAGGGAATGTCAGGTGGAGGCATTTTTGATACAGCCTATCATCTTCTAGGAGTGCATGAAGGGGCGGCTTGCATGGATAAAAATGAACAATTGGGCTATACAACCTATATACCCTGTTGCCATTTTGATGATCTTTTCAATAGTCATGGCCTATCGCCAGTTTGGTACAATAGGGATCCTCCAAAAACATTGTTTAACCTGGATGACTTTAGTGATTTTCAAGATGACATATTTAATTTTGATCAAAACAAGGGAGCCAAGGCAAAACTACAGAGGCTGCTTGACGAAATATCAACCAGTTTAAGTTTAATGATAAACGTTTCGCCAAGAGACTTGTACGATGCATTTCAGACTGCGAGAGAAGGATGTCAGCCTTTACATCATGACCAATTAAAGAAAGAAGACTGGGTGACCTTTGGAGAATTTGTTGTTGTGATTGGAATTATGCTGGGAATTGATGTAGGGCAGGAGTACCAGGAAATTTTTGGGGAATTTCAGTTCGTGCAATCTGACAAAGATTTCGACCTCTATGACATCAGAAACGAGTTAGACCCCAAACTCATTGGTGTGGTAAAAAAGGAAACGAGAATAGTGGTTGGTGGTATCAGAAAATCGGGATATGCTAATGATGTGATAACACCCGGAATACCCGATATCGCCTTGGCAAAAATTCCTGATAGCCTCGACATTGCAACAAGTGGAAAACGTGCTCTGAACTGTCTGACCTTTATCAATGGAGCATTGTTTAAAGATGCCATGAATGACAACTGCAAAGAAATAATGGAAAAAAGCGATGATGATAGACTCAAGTTTTACATAACCCTGCTAAACAAAGTAATCAATGGAAAAAATTAAGAAATTTGAGACTTTTAAAAAAGATGTGTTTGACATTAAGTCGAATATTGATATCTTTATCACTGCTCCAATGGCATGGACACAATTGGCAGAAGATTGGATTGACATTAGGGATTGTATAGCCACAGGACAACGATCTCTTGACGATGAGTTTGAACGCTGGAACCATTACCTGTTCTATCTTGTAGAGAGTGATGGTGACATTGATGTGAATCTGAAGTATAAAATTGAGCATGACACTATATCCTCGCGAAAGATTGTGATTTCGACGAAAGATTATAGTCAGGAAGATTATGAAAAAGTGATTAAGAATTACATCCAGTTTTCGTTGGAAGAAAGTGCTGAAGAAGAAATGAATGGGTTTGAGAAGAACAATCTCGTTATGAAAGTATTAAAAAAGTATTGATTATGAAATTGCGGGATATTTATGTAAAAGCCTTCAGGCTCTTTGATGAAGAACATATAGAATTCGTGAATGAAAGATTTGCGAATAAAGGATGCGCAGACTTTGTTACTATATACGCTCCCAATGGTTTTGGAAAAACATCGTTGTTTGATGCGATTGAGTTTGGCATGACCAAAAATATTAAACGACTGAAATTCAGTAACTTTAAGGAAAATGTAGAGTCGGACAAGAAATTGTCGGATATGGGCAGCTTTATTCATAACAAGAAAAAACCAGATGACACTGTAACTATAAAACTAGGCTTGGAAGGTCATGACGGTGGTGATATAGAAACGAAAGTGAACAAGAATGATGAACGTTCGCTGCTGATAAGTGAGCCAAGCAATAAGTATTTCTCCAAGGTTATGCTGGCTCAAGATTGGTTCTCAGAATTCTTGTCGGCACAGAAAGCTGAATCACGTTTCAAGATTTTTATGGAAAACTTTTATGATTCAGAAGGATTACTTGATTATCATGCTCAATTAAAGACTGCTTCTAACAAACTGAAATCTGAGATTAAAGGTGATTCTGAAAAGAAAAAGAAAAAGGCGAACAGCATTAAAAATGAAGTGGATGAAAATATCATGGATCAGGTTGATAAGATGCAGTCAACCCTTAATGAACTGCTCATAGAGGTGAGTTGGAAAAGGAAGATAGAAGAAACAGATCTAAAGAAGCTTAATTTTGAAGCGTTAAGATTACTTGAGAATATAGAAAAGAAGACAGGTTACAATAACCTAGTAAGGGGGAATTGCCAGATAATCCTAACAGGGCAGGATGGATTGATTCCTGTTGATAATTTAGCTGAAGCCTGCAAGACGTTACAGAATTGCAAAAAGAAACTGGAAGAGTTGAAAACCATACACGCCAGAATTATTCGGCTAAAAGCACTGACAGCAAAAGTTGAGAAACTTAACACAGAGAAGAAAATGCTTGAGGAATGGAATAAAGCGCTTTCATTCCTTATAGAGAAAAACCCCGTTTATCGAGATTATCTTAAGCAGATAGACGCTCAGGAAAATATAATCATTAAGCATACAGTTGAAGAAAAACTACTGGTACAACTTCGGGGAAAATACGCCACGGAACGAACTGGGTATGAAGAAAAACTGAGAGAATTAAAAAAAGAATTGCTTAAGATAGGGAATAGTATCAAAGAATTCCCTGCTAGATATGCACAGTATGAGGCAGAACTTAAGGAAACAAGAGAGAATGAACAACAAAAAAGCAGTTTAGAAAAGAAACTGATTCAAAATAAGCAAGCAAAAGAGAGTATTGAGAGCCGAGTTAAACAACTGACACAACTCCGTCAAGCTGTCAAAGAGAGAAATATTGAACAAGAGATTGATGGTTATAATGAAAAGACCAAAAGGATAGTTGCACTTACAAAAGAAATAGAATCGCTTGCAAAACAGATTGAAGTTGTGGATGGGGCGATAAAAAAACAAATTTCATATAAGGACAAAGTTGAGGAATTGTTGCTTTATTCAAAGGAGTTGATAGATGCCCAGAAGAAAGGAGTATGCCCTCTTTGTGGACATGATTACCATTCTACCGATGAATTACTTAAAAGTATTGAAGCAAATGAAGCTATATCGGAAACATTGGACGTGTTAGGAACCCAAAAGGTAAAATTACAAGCAAGTGTGAATGAAAAGAATCTTGAACTTAACGTTATTTTTACATCACTTGACGAGGAAATTGGTAAAGCATTGTATCAGGCAAATGTAGATATGACAACCGAATTGACGGCAATCAAAGAAAAGGAGAAAGAATTGGGAGAATGTGATTTGAGAATAAAGGAACTCAAAAAGAGAAAAGATGAAGAATTCAAAGATTTCTCTGTACTAACACGAGAACAGATAGAAAAGTCGAATGAGGGAGAATGGTCTAGACTATCAAAACAAATTGAAGAAACTGATGGATTGCTAAAAAAGAATATTGAGGATGAAAAAAAGCTGGTTAACAGTATTGAAGGATTAAATGTGAAAATAGAAGATGCTAAGAAGATTATCAACGAGATAAAGACAAGAGAGGATTATTTGACATACGAAAAGAATCTGAATGGAGCATCATCCGACGAAAGTATGGTGAGCATCTGGAAGCAAAAAATAAGTGATAATATCAAGCAGATTGGTGAATTACAGGAACAAGTTAAAGAAGCGACCTCAGAACGTAAGACTCTAGAAGAGAAAGAACAAATCTCAATGACTATGGAAGTCCAAATTACAAATGATTTGGTGGAGGCAGACCGAGAGTCGAATAATCAGCAGAAGCGCTATTATGAGACCATCCAATTTATCCATGACAAGTGTGGCGTGACGAAGGTTGATGGCCAAACAGAGGTGATGGAAATTGTAACAGCGTTTAAAACTGCCAATGAGGATTATATGAAGCAAAAAGAGTTGCTGGACAAACAGCGAGATGCATTACAAGAATATCAAAGCCTGCTGAAGCTGGCTGGAGAACTGAACGAGCAAAGGACTATCAAGAAAGAAATTGAGAAACTGGAAAAGCAGATAGAAATAGAGAAAGAGAATAAAGGAGCTGTAGATAAGGAGATTGTGGATTTGGAAAATTATCTTGATCGGTATGTTCGTAATTTCTTTCAAGTTGATTTGATTAACAAACTATATAATCAGATAGATCCACACCCTGATTATAAGAAGATAGAGTTCAATTGTGACTTCAGATATCAGCACCCTCGCTTGAATGTTTTCATGGGGAAAAAAGATGAAAATGATCAAATTGTGCCGAATCTTTATTTCAGTACGGCGCAGGTGAATATACTTTCGTTTTGTATATTTATGGCTAAGGCATTGTTTGCCAAGAATGATAAAGGTGAGGATTTAGGATGTATTTTCATTGACGATCCCATACAGGCACTTGATGACATCAATATTTTGTCGATGATAGACTTGCTTAGAAATGTAGCATTCTCGTTGCATAAACAGGTAATATTGACCACTCACGACCAGAACTTCTTTGAATTGCTACAGAAAAAGATTCCGCAGGATAAGTTCAATGCTTGTTATTTGAAGGCGGTAACGAGGGGAAAGTTTGAAAGGGTGTCTTGATTAATAGATTTTGATTGTATGTTTAAGATAATAGCCATCGAAACAATACCTGCCCCCGTGGAATATGCTCAGGGCTATCCTGATATTCCAGAAGAGCTTTCGCCATTAGATATTAAAATAGCCAAAGCCAAGAAAGAACGCTATGACAGTACAATGAGAATATTGAAGGCTGAGGGCGGGCTTAATCGGAGATATGTTTTTTGTAGAGAATACACCTTTAATAGGGATGGTAAATTAAAAAAAGGAGAGTCACTGCTGCCAGAGGGTTTCTATAATCAGATAAGGGAAGAGATTGTTGACAGACAGGGAAATACTAGAGAGATTAAAGTAAACATTTGTGCAATTGTTGGAAAGAATGGTTCAGGAAAGAGCTCGTTATTAGAACTAATGCTCCGACTGCTTAATAATACAGCATATGCACTGAAGGAGGGTATTGATAATAACGGGTCATATGATTTGCATTTCGTAGATGGTATATTCGCAAGATTGTATTTGGAAAGGCCAGATGGTAAATTGATAAGAATAGAACAGGAAGATGCCAGAATTACATTGAGCTATGTGACTGAGGGGACGATAGTTTGGAGGTATGATTATCGAGCGGAAAAAAACAGAGATAGAGAGGAGGCTGACAGATGGCAGAGGGAATGTAAGCGCCATTTGAAATTTCTGTTCTATACCATTATGGTTGACTATTCTGCATACGGATTTAATATTGATGATTATCGAGCAGAATGGATTAACCAAAATGAGGAAAACATTCGAGCTGAAGAACAGCGTCGGACTGAAGCTGAATTGCACCCTCACCCTCAAGAGGAGACACAACACCCAGTTCTTAAAGGAAAAGGAAGTGATGAAGAGAGATGCTGGATAGGGTCGCTGTTCCATAAAAATGATGCTTACCAAACACCAATCGTTATCAATCCGTTTAGGACCAGGGGAAACATAGATTATAATAGAGAACGCGGGTTGTTGAATGAGAGATTGTTTCTGTTGTTGATGGATAACACTGAGGCAATTTCAGGTATTTTGGGAAACAAGGAACCCTATAGTTTTATTTTCAGTAAACAAGAAGAGTATCTTCCTGCATCCAATATAGATTGTAAATTCAGTTGCAAAAAAGTTAATGATGCGTTAGAAGAATACCAGTATTATTATGCCAATTATGATGAGAATGGGAATATTATAAACTATCAGCGTGGTGTCCGTGGTGATAACGATGAAGAAAAAAACAGGATACTTAAAGAGATCAGCGAACGCATCATCAATTATTGGCAAAAATGTCTAGGTTTCAGACTTGTAGAGAATATTGATGCGCTTAATGTAGATGTTAAGAGGTATCAGGACAAAATCAGCGCACTGAATTATGTTGTTTATAAGACTATTAAATGTGCCCATTATTACAGCCAATATCATGCCTATAAAGGGAGTATCGGTAGTGGAATCAGGCTTGACGAATATATTAAAAGGCTTTTTTGTGACGATACCCATATTACGTTGAAACTGAGAAGAGCATTGGCACTGCTGATTTTCGGGCATTATGGCACAGAGATGTATATAAATGCAGGAGGTGAGACGTCAGAGATAATACTGCAGACTTTTAAAAAACGATTGAATGACAAACTGCAGCATTGTGCACAGGTCTTGTCAAATAGGAGGGATCGTATGCCAGTTGATGATCCGTTCAGCGAAGAGGATTTTACACAGCTTGGACTTACTAGAAAGACAGAATGGAAAAAAGAAGAGCTTTTGCCTTCGCCATCACTGTTCACATCGCTTATACTTAAATTGACTGATGGTAATTTTATATTATTCGACACTCTCAGTTCGGGAGAGAAACAAATGATTTATACGCTTGGTACTACAGTTTATCAGCTACACCATCTGAACTCTGTTGATGCTAGTAAAATTCAGTATCCTTGCGTAAATATTATCTTTGATGAGATAGAACTGTATTATCACCCGGACTATCAGAAAGAACTTGTGGATAGGATGCTGAATGTGATAGGGAATATGACATTGGGAACGGTGGAGTACATTAATATGATATTTGCTACCCATTCACCATTTATATTGAGTGATATTCCGAAAGACCATATTTTGTATCTTAAGAATGGTAGCGATGTGAGTGCTGAAGTGGAGGTGAATCCATTTGGGGCTAATATCAATGATGTGTTGAGGAGTAGTTTCTTTTTGGAAGACGGTTTTATGGGCGATTTCGTGAGCAAGAATCTGTTGGAACTGATAGATTATATGGAAAAAAAGAATGATAGCACGAAATGGAAGCAGACAGCAGAACAAGTCATAAAGGCCGTTGGAGATCCATTTCTTAAGGCTAGACTGACAGACCTTTTTCAGGAGTATAAACGAAATTAAAGAAGCGATGATACAGTTGCCTGTTGATGTAATATCGGACAAGCATGCCGGGGATTATCTGAAAGAATTGAAGGATGCAGGTAAGATTACTGCTTTCAAGAATGCATTGGAAGACATTAAGACTGCTTTCCCTTCAGGAGGGATAACGCAGTTGAAAATTCCAAAGAAATACCAAACGAAGATTAGCGATGTTTTGAGAAATGACAATATTCATAGGTATATTGATTTGGCCGTACGGAAATATGAGAATTTGTTGATATCTCATCCAAAGGAGTTCCGTCGTATAGTAAGTGATTTTGAGTCTATTATTAAAGGAGATCAGATCAACAGGAAAATTATAGGAGTGGGCAATGTCGTATTGAATTCGCTAAGCAGTAGAATTGTAGAAGCGATGGGGTATCAGACCATCAGGGATGAGGTTTATCCAAAGTACGTAAGGAAGCTAGGCATTAAGACTTGTGTATATTGTAATGCTAACTATGCGATAACGGATAAAAACGGGAACGGGTATTATGATTTGGATCATTGGAAACCTAAGTCATTATATCCCTATTTGTGTACATCGTTTTATAACTTGCAAGTGTCATGTCCTTCTTGTAATAGAAGGAAAAGCGACAGTGATTTATGTGAATTTTTTCAGTTATGGAATGACCAGACAGACCATAGCGAAGAGGTGCTTAAATTCGGCCTGAACCATGGGGATGTAGCGAGATATTGGATAACTCACCAGAGCCAGAAGGAGTATGTCCGGTTCCAGAGCGCAGATTCCCGGTATTCGAAGATGCGGGATGACATGGAAGAACGCCTACATATAGAGGAAAGATATAAAGAACATAATGATGTGACGGAAGAGATATTCTGGAAAGCGAAGGTTTATAATCCATCGTTTCTTGGTTCGCTTCATGATGGACTGAATTCGAAGAGATTCGTAAGTAAGGACGTGAGTTTACCGATATGCAGAGGTGATATATACCGTTTTATTCTCGGGACGTATGAAATGCCAGAGCAGATTTATTTGAGGCCATTGAGCAAGATGATACAGGATGTAGCGAAGGAATTGAAGATTGAGATATAAGAGCGTGGAAAAATATTCAGGACAACGAAGTGGACTCAGAAAGTTGGACACAACTTAAAGGGGCACTTCAGTACGTGGCATCAATAGCCAAATGCCCCGGAAAAGACAGGCTTTTTTCCGGGGCGTTTGTCGTTTTTCGATACATTTCTGCTTTTTTTCGTGTATTTTGTTTGGTGGTATTGGGAAATTTAGTATATGCAATGTAACTGTTCGGTGAACCCCGTCATTGCCGTATAAAATTATGTACGTACCTTTCTTAAAACTCGCGATGCTCGAATAAGCGGCAAAGCCGAGCGGTCACTGATAATTTCACTTTAAAGTTTTAGCGACAATGAACAACAAAAAGCAAACCAAGCAGCCTTTATTTGCAGAGGTAAATCTTACAGGAGATGAGTTTAGACAGTCCCCAAGTACTCACATGCAGCGCACAAGATTCCTGAAGCTTGTATATCCCAATGGCGTGACCCTGATACTT
>OCTW011594675.1_pt1 | contig 50106 bp, 54 predicted proteins | sample 1539671 | NCBI WGS metagenome assembly OCTW01 (sample SAMN02144230, study PRJEB22623) | gut metagenome | biome: sheep rumen | host: Ovis aries | place: New Zealand
CTGAAGCACGGATTGCTTTAATCCTAGATAATAATTCATCAAAATAATCATGACCAAATTTAGAAGGATCTTCTAATCTCTTGTCGTCTAATACAAATCCCTTTTTCATAAACTCTTCAATAACGTCATTAGCCCATTTTCTAAATGATGTTGCAACACTAGATTTTACTCTATAGCCGATTGCTATAATCATTTTTAAATTATAGTAAGGCACCTCTCTTTTAACTTGTCTTTTACCTTCAATTTGAACTTGCAACTTTTTGTTGCATGTTCGATTTAATTCAAGTTCACCTTCTTCATATATATGTTTAATGTGTTTTTCAATATTTTGTCTTGAAGTTTGATATAAATTAACTAACGCATCCTTATTCATCCATATATCATCTTCATTTAATAGTACTTCAACATTACTACTTCCATCTGGTAAATTATAGATAAGAATTTCTGATTTTTTATTCATAAATACTACTCCTTAAGTTACATTTATTATACTATAAATGTGATTTTAAATCAATAAAATTGGTAAGATTTATTCATCTAGTACTTTGATAGAAACATCCCTAGAGGTGTTTGAGTTCGATGACTAGATACCACCATCTAGTCCAGAACTAGTCACTAAGACATGGTTGAGGCCATTCATCTAGTCATAGTCCCATATCCCCATACATTCCTCTAAGCCTTGAGCTGTGACTAGTTCATTTTTTAGACCATAAAAAAAGAGGCTCAAAAATACTAAAAAGTTCAGTATTTAAGTCACTTTTTTAACATTTTATTTAGCATCCTTGCGAACTAGTAACGTGATTGACTCGACGATGCAACTAAAGTTTTGTGGTTGAGAGAACATGTCTACAATAATTTACTGATATGTGCAGTTAAATAATGTGGATATTTATCTTCAATAAATCCACATTTTTTATATACTTTTATAGCTGCGATATTATCAATATCTACTAAAAGCATCATATCATTATCTTTATTCTCATATAGTGCTTTTGCTAATAGTTTCTTTCCATATCCTTTATTCCTATATTCTTCTTTAACGTAAATATCATATGGTTCATTTTCTTTAAAACAATTAGTAACATCAATGTATCCAATCACTTTATCATTATCTAATGCCACATAAACACTAAACCTATCTTTAGCTTTTATTACTTTCTCCCCTCTCCAATAAGTATCTTTTTCATGAATATTTAGATATTCATCACAATACTTATCTTCTAAAGGCTTTATTTCATCAAATGAGATATCTAATTTTTTAGGACTATATATCATTTTCATTTGTTCAGTTTCGAATGTAGCATCATATCCTTTTAGTATGTTTTTCAATAAATAATTCTTAGCATTAAAAACAAAATCGCAGTTATACCCTTTATAATTGCTTTTTAGGTACTCAAACAATTCTAAATATGCTTTCTCTTCTTTTGATAATCCAAGGAGCATTTCAATATATAATTCATCTGGTAACACTAGCAAAACGAATGCACCTATCACTTTATTGCCTGATAAAATCACAAGAGATTCTCTTGTTTCTCTTTTTTGTGTTAGTAAATTTATTTTATCTTCTTCACTAATAATGTGCGGATCAATAAAATCACCTTCAGCATAAAAATAATCAACAAATTCAGTATAATCTTTTAATATTTCAACTTTTTTAATCATATTATTACCTCACAAACAAAAGATAACTTACATTAAAATACTGAATTAATTTTGCAATATTTTGAAATGAAGCATTATATAGAATATCATCGCTAGAATTATACTTTCTCAACGTATTTAAGCTTAATGAAGTAGCTTTACATAAATCATTTAAGGAACATCGTTTTTCTTCACATAGTATTCTTAATATTGTTTTTTCGTTTTCCTTTTTATGGAAGTAATCAACCAATGACGAAAAATCCATTTCGTGATAAATAGAATATATATTCATCATTTCTTCAAAAGGTAATTTTAAGAAAAGGTACACAAATGACTTTTTTGTTTTAATATGTAAATCAAAATAGTTTTGACCGCACCAATATGCATCATTGTATATACCATAGCTATTATCTTCTTTTGGTTCATAGCCAGTAATAGAAAATAATAACTGTTCTATTGGCTTATTAAATAATTCATTATATTTATCTTTTTCAATTGCATCTATAAAAGAGCTATTTGAAAGCATATTTGTAAATGATTTAAAATTAATCTTATTTCTAACTGCTAATACAAATAACCTAGAAAAAGTTTCTCTTAAATTATCTAATTCATAATCATTCATTATCCATCACCAAATCTCTAAGTCTAATTCCTTTTTTATACCTATCAGCTTCTAATAAATCAGTAAAGATCTTATCTGCATCACTTTTTCTTTTATAATAATCCTCTTGGCTTTTTTCAGACACTTCTTGATAATCAATAAACTTTATCAGTTTGAACGCTCTTTCAGATATTAGAACATATTGTTTACCTAAATCTCCTGCTGTAAAAATCGAATTCAATGATTCAAGTGTTATTTCACTTCTAACAAAAGCTTCAGGAAAATGGAAATAACTATCATCAGCACGATATCCAATTACAACATCATAATCACTAACTTTAAGTAAATATTTGTCTTCAAGATATTTTAATTCTCTTGGATAATTATTTCTTAAGCTACTTGATAATTCTCTATTATGCATTAATAAACTAACCCAATATAAAACATCATTAAATGGAGGCTTCGTCAAATCAAGAATTTTTAATCTATCATCTCTTAAACTATATTTATTGATATATCCTTTACCACTTCTTTTTGCAGCCCATTCTTTTGCAAGTCCTTTATTAGTTGTGCAATAAAAGCCAAGCCCATAATCATTGTGAATATTCCCTTTTAGATATTCTGGCTCTTTTATTATAAATTCACTACCATGATATAAAATTCTTTCCATAATCTATATCGTGTACATATTTTGCTGTTTTGATGTATTGTAATACACCAAATCAATGCTTTTACATACACGTTCCTTTCGTTTTTATTATAGCAGTAAATATTGAACAATGCAATAAAAAAACACCTCAAGATTTCTCTTAAGGTGTATTATATTACTTCTTTAAAGTTAAAGTTGTTATTGATTCGCAATGGGAAGTGAACCCAAACATATCAACAGGTTGAATATAATTAACATTATATTTTTTACTTAAAATATTAATATCTTTTGCAAGAGTAGCTGGATTACAAGATACATACACAATACGCTTAAATTCATTTTCAAGTATTGTATTACATACATCTTCACCTAATCCCATACGAGGAGGATCACATACTAATACATCAATATTAATATTTTTCTTTGCTAATTCAGGTAATACTTCTTTTACTGTACCTGCATAATATTCTGCATTCTTAACCTTATTGTTTTTTGCATTAAATTTAGCATTTTCAACAGCTTGTTTATTAACTTCAACACCTATAATTCTTTTAGCTAAATTTGACATGTAAATACCAATTGTACCAGCTCCACAATATAAATCTAATACTGTTTCTTTATGAGAAAGTTTTGCAGCCTTTACTGCAAAATCATATAATTTCTCAGTTTGAACAGGATTTAACTGGAAGAAACTTTCAGGAGAAAGTTCAAATTTATATTTACCAATGTTTTCAACAATTGTTTTCTTACCTTCAAGAATAACACACTCTTTTTGAATAACTAAACCATCATCAAATTGATCATGGTAAGATTTTGCAACAGATACAACGTGTTCAATATTAATTATTTCTTTTGCAATCTTAGCTAATTTTTCATCTAAATGCTTATAAGAATAAACAATTGTAACTTGAGCTTCTTTATTGAAATGAGATAAACGCACAACTACATTACGAATATCTCCTTTTTGAGTTTTAGGATCATAAGCAGTTAAATCATATTTATTTAAAATGTCTTTAACCTTATTATTAATGTCATTAATAATTTCGTTTTGAGTTAAACAATTTTCAATTGGTGTAACAACATTTGATTCAGGTTTCATTAAACCTAATTCAATTTTATCAAAACGTGATGTAGCTGTTAATTGAGATTTAAATCTGTAATTAAATGGATTCTCCATTTTATATGTAGGTTTAATCTCAAAAGATCTTGAATTTAATTTAGTATAACGATCAATAGCTTCTTTAACCATTTCTCTCTTAAATTCACACATCTTATCATATTTGATATGCATAGTTTGACATGCACCACAATCTTTATAATATGGGCAAGCTGGTTCACATCTTGACTCTGATTGATGTTTAAAATTAACTACTTCAGCAAAAGCCATTTTATTATCAATTTTTGTAATTTTTACATTAATACCTTCACCTGGAATAGCATTATTTACAAAAACTGCTAATTTCTTATAGAATGCAATACCTTCACCATTAATTCCTAATCTTTTAATATCGACAATTACTTCTTGTCCTACTTTTAATTCTGTTTGTTGCATAATACAAATCACATCCTTTAACGTAAAGATTATACCATAAATTATATCGATTTAATATAAAAAAAGTTAGACATGAATCTAACTTATAATAATAGTAGTAACGCAATTAAAGAAAATGCTAAGCCTAAATTTGGCATAAATATTGCGATAGCTATCGCAAAAGCTAGACCAAAGGCTGCAAAAATTCTTCTTTTAATAATTTGTTTTCTTCTTTCTTTTTTTATACGATTAATTTCTTCCTCACTATAAACTTTTTGACTAGACTGTTGAAAAGTTCTAAAAATCTGAGAAAACAAATCATCCATATTAGTATTATAATAATATTGATTATTACTTTGTTTCACATCTTCATATGAATATTTTGAAGGATTTAATAAATAATCATTTACTGTGGATAAATTATCTTTAATAAATGAATTAGCTTCATTTATTTTTTTAAACATTACACCATCTTTATATTTTTCTTCACATACATCAGGATGATATTTTTTAGATTGTTTTAAATAAGCTTTTTTAAGCTTATTTTCATCAATTTCATTTTCATTTTCTAAACCTAATATAGTTAAGTTTTCTTTAATTTTTTCACCAAAAGTAGACATAACAATCAACTCCTTTAAGTTTTAATTAATTATATGAAAACTTTATGGAATAATTGTGTAAATTTTATGTATGAAAAAAAAGTGGCCTAATGTGCACACTTCGTAAGAACGATTTTTACAAAATGACTATCTAGATTAATTTCTAGGTAGTTTTTTTGTTATTTGAATTAATTTAATTAATTAACTTTCTATTATAATTTGAGAAAAAAATAATTTTTAGGATAAATAAATAGCCATGAAATAGTAATTTTGAGAAAAAAATGATATAATTATTAGGTCTTATCAATACATAAATAGCATTTTGATAAAATTAATAGAAAGGATAATACATATATGTTTTTTTGGAAATTTACTAGAAGTGGAAAATATTCTTCTAGATATATTTCATTAATAATTGATTTACATGATTCTAGGATTTCAAATGGGATGTTAAGTCTTTCTTATGAAGAATGTGAAGACATAATGATTCTAATTCATGATGTCGAAACATTAAATGGGTTAAGCAATTTTTCTTCTGGTTTAGAAAAACAGCCATTTCAAGAGCAAGTTAATAAACTTGGTTACAAGGCTTCAAGCTCATATAAGCAAAGAAGATATGATGACGGTCTAGTTCAAGGGCAAATGACTCTAGGAACACATGGAGGTGCGCCATTAGATTATGGGATTTCAAATAGAAATGATGATGACAATATTCATTTGGACATCAACAAGCTGAAAATCACAATGATGATTAATGCTCAAACTGGAATTATTTATGGAACTGAAGATAAATTAAAGGCATATCGAAATAGTCCGTTTTTTATAAACAGTGGTAGATATTTCGATCTTATGCCGATGCACAATTGTATGATTGAAATTGTTTCTAAAATGGCTGATTTTGATTATAAGCGAACAAAAGAATTTTTAACTAACACTTTAAAATGGGAGGAATTATAAAATGGCAAAAATACCAGAAATGACATATGAAATAAAAAATAATAAAATAGTTGTTAATTTGCCTTTAACTAGTCAAGGAAAATTTAGATGTAAAACAAGAACCGATATTCAAGATTTTGGAAATGGGTTTGCACCTAAATCAACTATTATCACTAATAATTCATATCTAGAATGGCAAATAGGATATGACACAATAATTGGAAAAGACGAGAAAGAAACTAAATTAAATTCTGATGAGTTTATTTTTGTTGGCGCAAATAAAAAAAGTAAGCATCCTTATGAATTATCAGAGATTACTTACTTTATGTGCAAAAATAATATTATTTCCAAGAAAGAAATTCTTGAAGTTTATAACAGAATTTCTTCAATTAAAACTTATTTACAAGATAAGTATTCAATAGAAGTAAAAAAAGAAGATTCTGTAACACTAAATGATATTAATTTTTTATCTTCTTCGACTAAACTTCCAACGTTCATTACTAAACCAAATGAGTCAAAACTATTGATTGAGATTATGATTCAAAAGCAACAATATGCAACTGGAGTTCAACCTATGTTATACTTGATAGTTCCAGTAAATGCTTTTGATAACAAAGATAAAATAATTAATCATACATCTGCAGAAACTCCAAATGGGATATTAACATTTGATGAATCCTTAAAATCAACAATTTTTGATTTGCTTATATGTTTTGGCATGTGTTCTTCATCACATAATCACGATGTCTTAAAAATTATCAATGTTATTATTGAAAATGCGTTTTAGTAAAGGTGTTTATTATGGCTAAGACAGATATAAACATCAATCCCAATGTCTCTAATGTTAGTTTAGATATAGAAATCCCTATTGGAAATATTTCAAAATTTAGATGCAAAATACCTAATAATGGTTTTGGTCAACAGATAAAGTCATGTGATAAGAATACTATAATACCAAATAACGCTTATATTGAATGGCAGATTGGCTATTATACTGATGACTCAAATAGATCTCATTCAAAGATTGCAATTTTAACAAATTTCTATTCTTTTGAATTATCAGATATTTTAAAAGAAATGAAAAATATCGGTCTATTAACGCAACAAGAAATAAATAATCATATAACAAATATAAATAGTCTTAATGTTTTTTTAAATGGAAATATATCCATGCAAAACGCAAATATTTATAATATTAATAACATTCAACTTCAACAAAAAAACATTGTTTTGCCAAGTTATTATTTAGCAACAAACAATGTTGAAATAAATGTTTTATATGAAAAACAGCAAAGAGCATGTGGCATTCAACCTATGGTATTCTTAAATATTCCACTAAGCTCATTCACAAATGGCTCGTCAATAATAAACCATAATGGAAAAAGCGGACAAAAAGGGAATTTAAAGATAGATAACTCTAACAAAAACATTATGATTGACCTCATTTATATTTTTGCTTCATTATCTATCAATTACAAAAACGATATTGTTTCAATTTTACAGACTATTTAAATAAATCATATATATTATTTAATTCTTCAAATAATGCATTATATTGTTCTATCTTAGGGCCATATAATGCTTTTATTTTTGTTTCATCAATGAACTTTTTTATTAATTCACAATTATTATATGCATACCAAACAACATTTGCTTTAAAAGAATCTTCTTTTATTTTGTTTGTATAAAGTGGAGATAAATTCCCATATAAAAATCTAAATTCTTTTGGATTGAAATTGCACTTAAGGAAATATAACCACGAATACTGATAAAGATTTTCAAGTGAAACATCAATGCCGTTAGGAATAATACCTTCAACAAAGCCGGCATTTCTTAGTAATGCATTCATATCTCTTAAGGTATAGAATTGAAGTCGAGGACTTAAATCAACATTTTTTTGTTCTTCTCCAAAAAGATTAAAATCATATTTTGTTGACTTTATTTTATGATTTGTTGGATATTTCCCAACATAGCCATCAATAGTTAAAATATTATTTAAAATAAATTTGCCTGTTCCCTTAAAAATATCAAAACTGAAATTTTGTATATATTCATAATCCATTCCACATTTATCTCTTTTATATAATGCTGAAACAACCGGAAAATCAGAATTAGATTTTTTAATACTTTCAAACTCTTTGCTTGAAAAAACTGTTGCAGAAATTAATTTATAATTGCTTTTAAAATCTCCCAATGAATTAAAGTTTTGCTTTTTAATCAAATAAGCTAGTGGATGTAAAATACAAACATATTTTGCATTTAATTTATTATACGCTTTTAAAAAAGAAATTCCAAAATCCCTCGAAACAATATCCGAATCACAAATTAATTCACCTTTTTCACCTTTTTTAAAAATACTAGTTGTATCATTATAAGGCGGATTCCCAACGACTATCAATTCATCACTTTCCAACAAATCATATTTTTCTCTATTAACATTTAATAATGAGTTTTCGTGATAAATATCTATATTAGGATATTCATTTTTAAGTAACTCAAAAGAAAGATCATCAAATTCAGTACCAAAACACCTCTTGCCATAGTTTTTAAATTTTTCTATAAAAGCTCCATATCCTGAACCAAAATCACCTATTACCGTGTTTTCATTAATGTAGGTGTTTATTTGACTGAAAACTAAATCCACTAATTCTGGACCCGTGTATACACTTCCACTTTTTATAATTTCTTCTCTAGTTAAATGTGTATTCATTGATTGTTTAACCATATTATTTTCCCTCCGAAACAAACTCGACTATATCAGCTATTTGGCAGTCTAAAGCTTTGCATATTCTTTCCAGTATTTCTGTATTAACGTTTTCACCTTTTGTTAATTTAGCCATAGTTGAATCGCTAATTCCAGTTAATTTATTTAAATCACTTTTCTTTAACCCCTTATCAATAAGAAGTTTCCATAGTTTATTATATGATAATGCCATAATGTCCTCCTATTATGTTAATATTATATCATTTTTTCTTTTAGAACGCAAGTGTTTACTTTGATATCTCGAAGTTTTTTTATTTTTGAGTTGCTAAATGAAATTTCAAATAAGTCGGTTAGATCAATTCTAGTGTTTTTCCATTTTTCATCTTTATTCTTGAACATCATCTAATATTTTAAATATTCTTTTACGATTATTATCTTAAGCAAATTATTTTTTATTTTAAATAGGCATACAATAAACCTGCCTGCATAGGAAATTACAAAAATTTAGGAGGAAAGAAAAATGACAAAGACAACAATTTTATCACAATTATCAGAAAAGAAAATTAAAGGCTATACCGATACTATCGTAGATAACATTATATTATTAAATAAGGATGAACATACTATTAACTGCTATTTTAAAAGCAATGATGTTCAATTTAATAAAAATGTACTTATTGAAGATGATGGCGAAGTATATGAAGCAGTTATTTATAATAATATAGGTGGATTAGCTATCTATAATGTGGAAACAAAAAAATTAAAGAACGTAACTTCATTAGAAAACACATTAGTATTAGGAATTTTTACCGGCAAATTAGACTTAGAAATATCGTTGAATCAATTTATAAAATAAATACAAAATTGCAGGCAAATAAACCTTAAATGCTCACTGGATTAAACTCTGGTGAGCTTTTTTATTTTATACCCCGACCAAAGTTGCTCATATTTCTCCATATAGTGAGGAAATTAAAAAATAGGGACCTCAAAACAACTTTAAAATCTCCATATAGTGGGAAATAGAAAAATATTTTAAAAACCCGAACTTTTGCTTAATTTGTGCCGACTAAGACTTAGGAGGAAAGAAAGTATGAAAAAAATTTTTAACTTTTTTATTCAAAAAGGTTATTAAAACACCAAAACTTGTCCCTTATCTATTGAAAGGAAAATTAAATTAGTTCGGACAAAAGCAATTAAATGTTCTCTATCCCTATGAACGATGAAAAGCAAAATTTTAGGAGGTATAAAAAATGAATGAAATAACACTTTACGCATCAAATGTTAGAGGGCTTGCATCTAACACTAAATATAATCGCAAGATAACAATTACAAATCTTGAAACGCTTAGAAAGACTTTATCAGTTGATTATGTGCCTGTAGCTTATAAAGACAATACTAGGAGCATTAAAAACTTTATTAGTTCTAACTGCATCATAGTCGATTTGGATAATGATCATTCAGATAACGAAGCTGACTTTATAGATATAAATAAGGTTAAAGAGACGTTCCCAAATGTTAGGTTCTATGTGCATTATTCAAGAAACAATATGAAACCTAAGAATGGCAAAAACCCACGACCCAAATTTCATATTATCTTCTTTTGCAATGAGATTACTGATGAGAAAGCTTATTCAAAACTAAAGCAAGAAATATATGATTATTTTCCATATATCGATAATAACGCACTTGATTCAGCTAGATTTTTCTTTGGCACTGAAAATCCTCAGGTTGAATATGTTGATGGTGAGATAACTATTGATGAATTTATCAAAGATAAAAAGTCAGAAGATTTCTTACTCCAAGATAAGCCAATTGTAGAAGGTACAAGAAATGCTACTCTACATAAATCAGCTGTAAAGATATTAAAAAGGTATGGAAACACTGACGAATCTTATAGTGAATTTCTAAAACTAAATGAAAGGTGCTCTCCACCACTTGAGGATAGCGAACTTAACCAAATATGGTCTAGTGCCCTTAAATACTATAAGGAAAAGATAGAAATAAGTCCTGATTACGTCAAACCTGAAGACTATGGAGTTGAAAAATGGGATGAGATCATTCCGCTTGATGAAAGACCGCTTGTGAAGTTCCCTCTAGAAGTTCTACCTGATGCCATCAAGAATTATTGTCTTGCAGTAAGTGAAGCAACTCAAACACCTATCGATATGGCAGGAGTCATAGCCTTAGCATTACTTGCACTATCCATGCAAAGAAAATACCAAATTGCAGGAAAGCATGATTGGATAGAGCCTCTTAACTTGTATGTAATGGTTGTAGCTGAGCCAAGCGAACGAAAGTCTGCTGTCATTAACCAGATGATTAAAGTCATTCACGCATTTGAAACTAACTACAATGAAGCACATGCTTTAGAACGAGAGAAAAGCGAAATTGAATATCAATCCCTTATTGCTAAGCGAAATAAGCTTGTAAAGGATGTTGAAAAAGGTAAAGCACAATCTTCTGACTTGGATGCTGTTATTACTGAGATAAATGGGTTTAATAGACTTCATAGATTAATCCTTACTGTAGATGATGTTACTCCTGAAGTCTTAGCTAATAAGCTAAAGGAACAAGATGAATCATTATCCATATTCTCAAGTGAGGGCGGTATCTTCGATATCATATCTGGCGCTTATTCAAAGATTGTTAATATAGATATTCTTCTCAAAGCTTATTCAGGTGACTTCGTTAGAGTCGATAGAATCGGTCGTGAGTCCATATCGCTAAAAAAGCCAAAACTAACAATTCTTTTGATGGTCCAACCAAAGGTACTAGAGAACATCATGAACAACTCAGTCTTTAGTGGACGTGGTTTAAACGCAAGATTTCTATATTCAATTCCTGAATCTAAGGTTGGTACAAGAAAACTATCAACTATTGAAATCAGCGATGACATCAAACAAGAATTCTATCGCTTAGTTAATTCTATTCTTAATGAAGATACCAAGTTTATAGACACCATAGAATTATCAGATGATGCCTATAAGGAACTTGAAAACTTTCACGATACCTTTGAAGTAAGACTAAAAACTGAACTTAAGAACATTGGTGCATGGGCAGGAAAACTTGTCGGTAACATTCTAAGAATATCCGGACTACTAACAAGAGCAAGAGAAATAAAGTATGACCCGTTCTTAAATGATGGAATACCTGATAAGGATGGAAACTATATCGTTCAAAAGGATGTCATGCTTGACGCCATAAATCTTGGTGAATACTTCTTAGAACATGCTCTATATGCTTTTAACGCATTAGGTAATGATTCCATAAAGAAAAACGCTAAGACAATCCTTAATGCTATCATTCGTCAAGAACCTCACCTTACTGAAATAACACCAAGAGATATTCAAAGGATGTGCAGGCAATTCAAGAAAGATGATTTACCACCAGTTTTAGATCTACTTTGTGATTATGGATATCTTAAAGAAAAAGAGTTCGTGGCTAAAGGAGTCGGAAGGCCAAAAGGAACAATCTATCTAGTTAATCCAGCAATTTATAACACTGAGTAATATTGTCCGTTTTGTCCTTTTGTCCCTATAGATACGTTATTACTTATTATTTATTTATTTTTAAACTATCTATTCTTGTTTACACCTACGAGGACAATACGGACAAAAAGGACATAATTCATCTTTTCTGTAGGTAATTATGAACTCAATTAGAAGTCCGACTCAAATTATAGACCCAGGGGGCCATCAAATCTCTGGTAGCTTCAAAACGGACACCGGGGGGGTGGGCCTTCACGCGTAAAAACGCGAATTCAAACGGGGTATATGCCCTATAAATCAAACATACAAAATAATCAATAACAAATAGGAGGAATAAAACGTATGTTAATTGTTAAAAAAGGTCCGATTTCACCTAAGAAAATCAACTATGAAGGAGCAACTTATAAAAGAGTTCGTTCCTATACAAACGATAATCATAAGGCTGTTGAAGTCTATGAATATGAACACCAATTTCATGAGCCTTATTATCTTGTTAAGACTGAAGATGGTATTGCAGAACTTAATAAGGAAGAGTTGGAACATTACTTAAACTACAAATTTGGGGGTATTAAACATGTCATTTAAATATTTAGATGCATTAGAAAAGTTCTTAAGAGCAAACAATGATACAACTGAAATAAAAGAAACTCTTGGTACTGATATCGATGAAGCTGGATTCATCAACTATAACGTTGATGAGGAAAGTTTCCAAAAATACAATATCTTCAGAAAACTAGCTACATTCCTTAATGTCTCTAAGACTGATGGAAAGATTTTAGTCCCTGTGTCTGATGATATTGCGGGAATCATGGAAGAAAACGCACCTTTCCCAGTATCTGAACATGAATTTGAGGAAAAGGGATTCTCTTCTTATAAATTAGGAACCATTGTTAAAGTAAAACAAGATTTCATCTCTGATTATTCTTTTAACTTAATCGACTATCTAGACGGTGAACTTGCTAAACGTTTTGGTAAGGCTGAGGAAAGACTCATGCTCAATGGTAGTGGTAATAAAGAGCCACTTGGCTTACTTAATCAAGACTTATCTTGCTTTGTAGCCAATAGTCTAAGTTATGATGCCATCATTGATTTCTATTTCTCGCTAAGTAAGGAATATCGAGATAACGCATGCTTCATCGTATCTGATGAAATTGCTATTGAGCTTAGAAAACTCAAAGATAGCGATGGTAATTATATCTGGAATCAAAGTAACGACACAATCTTAGGAAAGCCAGTCTATGTTTCTAGTTATATGAATGATGAAACTAAGCCTATTCTCTTTGGCGATTTCTCTTATCTTTCAGTTATCTTAAGAGGCAAAATGAAGCTTAAGGTTCTTAATGAGTTATTCGCAAGCAAGTTTGAAATTGGCTATGCGGTCAAAGAACGCTTAGATTTCAAATTAACGCAAGCAGATGCAGTCAGGGTATTACTTCTCGACTCATCGGAAGAAAGCGAAAACTAAGCGATTTTAGGGGCTAATTTAGGCTTCTAGGTTAGCCTCTAATCTCTATGGAGGTAACATGGATAGAATTACATATAACAAGAAAATCGGTGACACTGTCTATGTTATTAACAGTCCTGCCACCGAAAGAAAAGATGAAGATTATATTAAGAAAAAGGTAGAAAAAATGATTCGTAGATCTATTGAAATACCTATCATTCAAATGCCTTTAAATAATAAAAAATAAGTGCTCGTATTACTTGATAATAATCCCTTTTAGAGTGATGTATATACACACCAAAGGAGGTTATTATAATGAGCACAAATGAACTTAAAGCAAAGCTTTACAAACTGGTTGACGAAACCAATACCTCAAGGAAAGGAATTGATTATTTAGTCAATTATTATATCCACTCATTTGGTTGGAGTGAGGATGAAGCAATCAAGTATGCCATTAAATTATTTGAAGATGGAGTAATTGATGAAATTAAAGTCATAAACGGAAAGGAGGCAGACTAATGCTACAAGAATTAAATACATCAGCACAAAAGATTACAGCATTATACTGCCGTCTTTCACGTGATGATGATTTACAAGGTGATTCAAACTCTATCATTAATCAAAAGAACATCCTACAAAAGTATGCTGATGATAATGGATTTAAGAACACAGTAACGTTCGTTGATGATGGCTATTCTGGTACTACTTTCAACAGACCAGACTGGCAAAGATTAATGGAATTTGTGAATCGTGATGAAGTTGCAACAATTATCGTAAAAGACATGTCTAGACTTGGTCGTGATTATTTAAAGGTCGGATACTTCACTGAGATATTATTCCCTGAAAATGGAATTAGATTTATAGCTATAAATAATGGCGTTGATTCAGATAAACCAACTGATAACGACTTTACACCATTCTTGAACATTATTAATGAATGGTACGCTAAAGACACTTCTAAAAAGATAAGAGCTGTATTTAAATCTAAAGCTGATAGAGGTGAAACACTAACTTTTCTACCACCATATGGCTATATGAAAGACCCTAACGATAAGCACAAATGGATTATAGATGATGAAGCTAGTGTTGTTGTCAAAGAGATATTTAGATTATGTATAAATGGACTAGGCGTTAGTAAAATTGCTAATGAACTTAATAATCGAAATATTATGCCACCTGGTTATTACAAAATTGCTCATGGTCAATGGAATAAAGATTCGGATTATTCAAATACAAAATGGAGTCCTGCTATTGTTAGCGAAATACTTAATAGACAAGAATACATTGGAAATACTGTTATTTTTAAACCAGACCCTTATAAGCGTAATAAACGAAAATTCAAACCACTGAAACCAGAGGAACTTAAGATAATTGAAAATACGCATGAAGCTATTATTGATAAAGATACCTTTGATGTTGTAGCAAACATTAGAGCCCATAAGCGTAAAAATACCAAGTTAGGTTATGTTCCTAAACTTGCAGGTAAACTTTATTGTAGTGATTGTGGCGAGGTCTTATATTATGTATGTCCAAGAGAAAAATATCATAATCCTGCATATTTTGTGTGTAGCAGTTATAGAAAACATAGATGCGAACATACCCACGCAATTAGAGAAACTGATATAGAAGCTATTATTCTAGATGATATTAAAAGGCTGACTTCATTCGTAAAGAATAATGAAGATGAATTTGTAACTAAAGTAAGTGATTATTCTAAATCAGAACTCAATAAGGCGCTAAAAAATGCAACTAAGGAAATTGATACTGCTACTGCAAGATATAAGAAACTTGATTCAATTATTCAAAACTTATATGAAGATAAACTAGAAGGTAATTTAACCGATGAAAGATTCAATAAATTATCAGAAAGTTATGAGCAAGAGCAAAAAAGCCTCGAAACTCGAATTAAAGAGCTTCAAGACTTTGTTAATAAAGAAAATGAAAAATATCTCAATGCCTCTTACCTAATTAACTTAGTTAAGAAATACACTGAGATAAATGAATTAACGGATGAGATAGTTCAAGAATTCATCCAAAAGGTAGTCATACATCATAAAGTTAAAATAGATGGTGTAAAGACTCAACAAGTCGATATCTACTATAATGGCATTGGTCATATAGAGATATAAATTAGTTCTGTTAAAGTCAGAACATCCTCCGAACACTGCTAGAGTAAAATCTAGTGGTGTTTTTATTTTAAGGTAATTGTAATGGTTACATCACCATCTCCTAATAAGTCAGTTAGTTCACTCTTAGATAAATTAATGTGACCTAGTTTAGTATAAGCCCATGTATTTGAATCATAGAAGATCACTATTTGATTAGATGAATATAAAACAATGTCTCCTGGACTAGTAGTAATTCTGGTATCAGCTGATGCAATTGATGTTCCTAAAGAACCAACTTGCTCGAAACCACCATACATATGCATTTCAATAGTAAGCCCATCTTTAGCTAGTTTCTTTAATGCAGTAACTGAATCGTTATCAAGCCAATTAACATCAACTTCAGTATTACCAATTTTTAAAGATAAAGTTTTATTCATAAGTATATCCTCCTCTTTAGGTTGTATCGTAGTATCATCACTTGTTATATCAGGCTCCTGAGTAGTAGGTTGACTTGGCTCAGTAGCTGGATTCGATGTAGATCTACCACAAGAAACAAGAGTGTACATTAAAACTAAAGCTGTAATTAAAATTATAAATCTTTTCATAAAGGTCACCTTTAGGCATATTATACTACAAAATCATAAAAAAAAGAGAGGCAAGACGCCTACGAAATTAAAATCGTTGATATCTTGCCTGCTCTAAGCCACTTAATTTATAAATTGCGTTTTAAGCATTAAATGCGTTGAAACCGCCTAAACCAAGAACGCAGACAATAGCAATAATTGCTAATATCCACCATACGACTCTCCAGAATTTAGTTTGTCTCATTGCAAAATCATAACTAGTATAAATAATAATACCAGTCATTAAGATTGAAGCTAACCATTGTAAAATTCCAGGAACTCTACCAAAGTTAAAATTCCAACCCCATGCATTAAACATTGCTTGTAGACCTACAAACAAATATGCTACAGCAACGAATATAATTGCAACAAATGCAACTAATCCAACTGTACCAGTTTTTCCAGTTTTTGCCATAATATTCTCCTTTTTTAATTAGCAATCTAATAAACGTAGGATATGCTTATCTAAAATCATAAGAATTAAATCGCAAATCCAAATGATATTCCATCCTAAGATTAAACGAAGAATACCAGCTACATATTTACCTTCTTGTATTCTAGTAATTGCACCGCAAATCCAAGATGTAGGTAAAAAAATTGCTAGAATTAAGCTAACTAGTGGGCTTAATCCAAAATAATCATTTTTTCCTTTTGCTGCCATAATTTACCTCCTATAAACATTCTATGAAATAATTATAGCACATTTTTTTATTTTTTTCTATTTTTCAACAAAAAACTACACATTTGTTAAATATGTATATTAATTATTAATAATATCATTGATAACTTCAGATGCGATTAGTAATCCACATGATGCAGGAACATAAGCATTAGAACCGGGTGTTACCCTTTTTTGATGTGCAACTGTTTCGTTATTATTATTCTCACTAACAACATTTTTAGGTGTTATAGGTTTTTCTTCAGAATATACAACCTTAACATCCTTAATATTTCTTTTTCTAAGTTCGGTTCTTATAACTCTAGACAAAGGATCCATTTTAGTTTTAGAAATATCTGAGACTTTAAAACCTTGAGGATTAAATTTATTTCCTGCACCCATTGCAGAAATCGATTTAATATTTAATTCTTTACATTTAATAATTATTGCAATTTTAGCTGCAATTGTATCAATCGCATCTACTACATAGTCCCATTCTTCAAATGGAAATTCACAAGCATTTTCAGGTAAAAAGAACTTATTATAAGTATTAACTATACAATCAGGATTAATTGAAAGAATTCTTTCTTTCATCACATCAACCTTATATTTACCAATAGTATCAAATGTAGCGACAATTTGACGATTGATATTTGAAATTGATACTTTATCATCATCGATTAAATCAATTCTTCCAACACCAGATCTAGCTAAAGCTTCAACTACATATCCACCAACTCCACCTACACCAAATACAGCAATACGTGATTTATTAAGTTTTTCTAAGGCTTCACTACCAATTAATAATTCAGTTCTTATAAATTGTTCTTGCATATTTTACCTCATAAAAATAAAAGGGCTTCATTTGAAGCCCTAAAGTTTTAAATCAATTACTTAACGTTACCAATACGAACAACGTCACGAGCAATCATAACTTCTTCGTTTGTAGGAACAACCCAACAAGCAATCTTTGAGTTAGCTGTAGAAATCTTAGCTTCAACACCATAAGCAGCATCATTTGCAGCCTTATCAATTTCAACACCTAATACAGATAAACGGTTTAAAATCTTTTCACGTAAGTGAGTTAAGTTTTCACCCATACCAGCTGTGAATGCAATAGCGTCACATCCACCCATATAAACATAATATGAAGCGATATAGTCAGCAATACGCTTAGATTGAACGTTGAATGCCATAATACATCTATGGTCTCCTTCATTCATACCCTTTGTTACGTCACGAGCGTCATTTGTACGTCCACCCATACCTAGTAAACCTGACTTCTTATTTAATATAGTTAGTAATTCGTCAAGAGTTAAACCTTCATGCTTTGCAACAACTTGTAATGCAGTTGGGTCAATATTACCAGAACGAGTTCCCATAGGAATACCTTCAAGTGGTGTAAGACCCATAGAAGTATCTACACACTTACCACCCTTAACTGCAGAAATTGAAGCTCCGTTACCTAAGTGGCAAACGATAATCTTTGTATCTTCAAGTGGCTTATTGATTAATTCAGCTGTTCTTTGAGAAACGTACTTGTGGCTTGTACCATGAGCACCGTATTTACGAATACCATACTTTGTATACCATTCATATGGAGTAGCATACATATATGCTTCTTCTGGCATTGTTTGGTGGAATGTAGTATCGAATACTGCAACTTCAGGAACACCTGGAAGAGCCTTAAAGAATGCACGCATACCAACAACGTGTGCCTTATTGTGAAGTGGTGCAAGGTCAGCTAATTCAAGAATCTTATTAATAACAGTACCATCTGGACCATCAATTAATGCAGAATCTTTGAAATATTCTCCACCTTGAACAACACGGTGACCAACACCAGTAATTTCAGTTAATTCTTTAACGATATTCTTTTCAACTAATGTCTTTAATAATAATTCAACACCTACAGCATGGTCTGGAAGCATAGGATTTGTTTCTTCCTTAACTTTCTCACCATTCTTAAAGTACTTTAATGTGAAAATACCATCTTGTGGTTTTCCTTCAGCATCTTTAGTACCAATACGCTCCATAACACCTGAAGCGATTAATGTTTCAGCTGGCATATCAAGTAATTGGAACTTAATTGAACTAGAACCAGCATTTACAGCCATAATTTTTGCCATTTTTATTATCCTCACTTTAATTTTTGTTATTTATATTTTCATCAAACCACATTTCGATTTGAACTAATACATTATTAAATTCTTTTGGATCATCGAAACTTGGTAGTTTGACCATTAAACATTTCTTATTATCAAATTGTCCTTTTTTAATAATAAGAATAGATTTCTTTTGTTGTTTAAAGAACTCATCAGGAAGTTCTATAAGACCAACAATAGAACCATTTTCAACTAGAGACTTTTTGAATTGTCCATCACCATCAAAGTTAAAGAAATCATCTGGTATACAACAAATCATATAACCATTTTCTTTAAGACTTTGCATATGATGTAATACTACATTATATGGGAAATAGCCAGATTCAATTGGATCGTAGTAATCAAAATCACAAACAACATAATCCATATCAGTCACATTTGAATTTAATGTGTCTTGGAAATAAATGTTAACATTTATATCCATTAAATCAGCATTCAACTTCATTGTGTTAACTAAAGCTTGATTATGTTCGATTGCATATAAATCCATATCAAGAGATAGATGATTTTCAAGTGTAAATAATAAATTACCAAATCCAGCAATAGGATCTAATATTTTTACTTTTCTTGAAACAGGATCAAATTTAGAAATGAAATATGCAAATAACATACCAATTGTATCAGGTGTTATTCCACCATTATTCATTTTAACCTCTTGAAGACCTCTTAGCATTAATGATTGAATAGCTTTTCTAATATCTTCAGTAGAAATATCTTTGCCTTCTAATTTTTCATAAATTTTAGTTAATTCTTTTTTATCTTCTTCACTAAATTCTTCTTGAAGTACAGAATTAGCTAAGATATTTTTTATTGTTAATCCATATAATGTAAAGAAATCACCTTTTATTCTATCAAATAAAAATTCAATTGATTCGCTTATTACATCAAAGACTAACTCCATATTACTTTCAGTTTTATCTTCATAAGCCATTTTATCACCATTAAGCATTATAACAAAATTAGATAAGTTTGTAAATAAAATACAATTTTATATTTAATTGTAAAAAGCTAAACTTTTTAAATTAAAAAAATATGACCACCAAATGGTAGTCATATAAAATATTATTTTCTTGATGCTATTTCATACATTAAAATAGAACCAGCTACTCCGACATTCAAACTTTCCATATTAGACATATTTATAAATAAACTATCTAATGGTAAGTTATTAATTTCATCACTTACGCCATTACCCTCATTACCAAGAATAATAGCTATATTTTCAGGTAATTCAACGCCTTTAATATCTTTGCCATTTCTGACATTAGTATTAAAAACTTTATGAGTTTTTGATAATGAATTAATAAACTCTATTTTATCACCTTGAATGAAATTAAGTTTAAAAATTGAACCTTGTGAACTTCTAATTACTTTATCATTATAAATGTCACAAGTACCTTGTGCTAAAAATATAGTATTAAAATCAAAAGCTTTAGCACTACGCATTATTGTACCAAGATTACCTGGGTCTTGAATTTGATCTAATATTAAAACTCTTTTAGATATTTCCTTCTTATCTAACATTTTACAAAGACCAATTTGTGTAACCGGAGTATTTGTTTCACAAATTTTTTTCATAACCTCTTTTGATACAACTTCACCTTCAAGTGTTTCATCTGTTGTATAAGACTTTATAAGATAACCATTATCTTTAGCTTCTTTTACAAGATGAGAACCTTCAACAATAAACATATTAAGTTTCTTACGACCTTTAGCAGTTCTTAAAGAAACGATATCTTTAACAGTTTGATTATTAACTGAAGTAATCATTATTTATTTTCCTTTAAACTAGCTTTATATTCATCAATAACATCACGAACTTCAAAACCTAATGAAGGTAAATCTAATTGTGTATCTGGTGAAATTGATACAACGCGAACATTTTCAACGCACCAATCTACCATAGGTTCCCAATCGAATTTTTCTTCATAATGCTCAGCAATATTAATCTTAGGAGCTGTAGCAGGGTTAACTGGAAGATATACTGTACAACAATCTTCAAATGGTCTTATTGAAGTTTCATATGTACCAATCTTATGAGCTAAACGTACAATATCAACTTTATCAGTTGTAACAAGTGGTCTAATAATTGGTGTATTAGTAACACTATTAATTGTTACCATTGATTGAAGTGTTTGAGATGCAACTTGACCAACAGACTCACCTGAAACAATACATAAGTCTTTTCTCTTATGAGCAAGTTTAGTAGCAATTCTAAACATCATTCTACGCATAACTGTAATCTTATATGAATCATCAACATTTTCAAGTAATGCCATATGAAGTTCTTTAAATGGTACCATTATAAGATTAATTTTGTTGTGAGGCATGTATTTTGAAATAATCTTACATAAATCTACAACTTTTTGAGAAGATTCAATTGAAGTAAGAGGTGTTGATTCGAAGTGTAAGCATTCAATTTCAATACCTTGTTTCATCGCAAGATATCCAGCAACAGGGCTATCAAGGCCACCAGATAGCATTAATAATCCTTTTCCACCAATACCAACAGGATATCCACCCATAGCACGAATATCATTTAAGAATAAATAAACACCTTCATCACGGATTTCTACATGAAGTTCATTAATTGGATTATGTACATCTACATGAAGACCCGGAAATTTATTATCAGATAAAATATATCCAGAAACCTCTTTTGATACAGTTAATGAATCAAGTTCAAATCTCTTATCAGCTCTTCTTGTTGAAACCTTAAATGTAGTATTTCCTTTAATTTCAGATTCAACTAACATTAAAGCTTTTTTCTTAATATCATCCATATTCTTTTCAGCAGTTAAAACTAAAGAATAACTTGATAGACCTGATACTAAGTCTAATCTTTCAATTACCTTTTTATAATCTTCATTCTTTAAGTCAACATATACACGTTCATGCGCTTTTATAATATCAACATCAAGACCTGCAAGTTTACTCTTAATTAAAGCCATTTCTTTAGAAACGAAATTTCTTTGGTTCTTACCTTTTAAAGTTAAATCTCCAAAACGGATTAATATTTGGTTATATATCATAAAATTAACCTCTTTTCATACCTACCTATTTTAATATATCTAAGCATTAAAATCAATAAAAGTTTATATATATGATATAATACTCCCAGGTGATATTATGACAAATTATAATGAATTAAACTTAATTTCTGAATCATATTTTAATTCAGATAAATATGAAATAACAATTTTATCTAATGCATCTGCATTATTAAATCAATACCTTGAAGATGTATCTTGGGTTGGATTTTATTTATTTAAAGATAATCAATTAATATTAGGACCTTTCCAAGGTCTTGTAGCTTGTACACAAATTCCAGTTGGTAAAGGAGTATGTGGAAAATGCGCTCTTGAACAAAAAGCGCAAATTGTACCTAATGTACATGAATTTGAAGGACATATAGCATGTGATTCAAGATCTAATTCTGAAATTGTACTTCCAATATTTGTACATAACAAATTTTATGGAGAATTAGATATTGATTCTACTTCATTTAACAGATTTAACGAAGAAGATAAAAAAAATCTTGAGATATTTATTAATAATCTATCTCAAGATTTAGAAAGAATTTTATAATAATTCACTAAAAGAACTTATGAACATATCAGCAAGTTCTTTTTTTTCTTCTCTTAAATTAATTTCATTTAAATCATCTACTGCAACAACATAAAATCCACCATTTTTTGCTGATTTAATCGCATTTGGAATATCTTCAAAAACAGCAATTTCATTAGGATTTAGATTTAATTTTTGTGCAGCATGTAAATAAATTCCTGGATCATTTTTTGAGCCCTTAAATTCATTTACGTCACATATATAGTCGAAATATTCTAATATATTATTTCTCTTAAGGCAAGGCATGTAAAATTTATCATCGTTTGCAGTAGCTATTGCCATTTTAATACCATTTTGTTTAAGATGTTCAAGGAATTCTTTAACATATGGTTTTATTAATACATTATTTGTATATTCATATATAGCCATTTCATGCCATTCTTCGATGATATCTTCTATTTCATCTGATAAATTATATTCACGCTTAGCAAATTCAGCAGCTTTATTTAAACCAAGAGGAGCTATTTTTTTATTAAAATCATCTGGTATATCCATATTTCTCTTTTTAAAAAATTTAACATCAATATCATGCCACATACCACAAGAATCAAATAAAGTTCCATCTAAGTCAAAAATTATGCCCTTTATATTTTTATTCATAATATAGTCTCCAAAATACATATTTAAAGTATATTAATTTTTCAAATTAATTTCAAATATTTTTATAAAAATCTTTTTCTTTCATTTTTCCACTTTTCCAAAATAGTGGAATTTTTGAATAGTTTTCTACAAAATAATAGCAGGATGGATAATATCTTTTTCTTAAGAGTTTAATAATCAAACAATTAACGCTTAGAGATACAGGCAACGCTAATTTTTGGCTTGACTACGCTGTTTTATAAAATTTTGTTAGTTACGATATAGTTATTATATAGTATATTTTTAAGAAAATTAGTTTTATCCTATTTAAGCATATCTGAAATATCTTTTTGTGCTATTGTTTCTTCTGCAGATAGATATTCAAAAATAGGCTTATCATTATATTCACACTCAAAATATCTCCTTGCATGTCTGATAGCAGATTCGATATCCTGCTTTTCACTTATAGCATCATAAGCTTCATCAAAAATAGTGATATCTCTTTTTTCTAAATTTCCAGAGATTTCTATTTCATAAAGATGTATTGCTTCTTTTTCTTCTAAAGAGGCTTCGCCCCAATCATCATTATACATTTTTATACATTCAGGCAAATCCACATAAAAATAATTACAGTATAATCTACTAATACATTGTGGAAATTCATTTTTACGAATGTATTCAAAAATAGCTTCTGTTGCCCATTTTGCATAATCAGCCCATTCTTTAAGTCCAGAACGTTTCATTACTGCATACATATACTTACCATTTAAAATCATGTCATAAAAACATTCTTTACCATATTCTAAAGCTTGGATAAATGGCTCACATAAGCTAATATATTTTTGATATCCAGGAATCATTTTATCCCCTAATTTTAATGTTGGACTATAATGATAAACTTTCATTCATTTACTCCTTCTCATTAAATTAATTTTATGATAGCTTCATAATTTTTGCAGTGACATTGCGTATTATACGAGCACTTAATGATTAAAAAAGTTTTTTATAAATACTTAATTGGTAAAACAACAAGATTTTCTCTAAGATACATTTTCTTATCATACATGCATATAATAGTACCCATACCTCTTTGAGATTCCTTTACCTTATCTAAAACATCAAATTCCGATGTCATATCTGCTTTTGGATTTGCTGTCATCTTTATTTCCACTGGATATAATATGCCATTTTCTGAAATAATTAAATCTATTTCACCATCAACTTCTATTTCTTCTCCATTAATGTTCTTTTTCTTTTTATCTTTACCATTATAATAAAATACATTAAAATCATATTCTAATCCTTCGTTTGAAAATGATTTTAATATCTCATTTATAACAAATGTTTCAAACATAGCTCCAGCCATAGCACCATTTTTTAAAGTTTCTGGAGTTAACCATCTTGTTAGATAACATGCTAAGCCTGTATCTCTAAAATATAATTTGGGACTTTTTATCGCTCTTGACAATACGCTTGGTGTATATGGTTTTAAAATATAAACTAGTCCACTCTTTTCAAGAATAGATATCCATTCTTTAATTGTTACCTCAGATACACCAACTTCAGTTGAAATGGTTTTATAGTTTAAAACTTGACCTGTTCTTGCAGCAACACTTGTCATAAATTTAACAAAGGTTAAATGATTCTTGACTTTTATTATTTTATTAACATCTCTTTCAAGATAAGTTTTAACATATGATTGATAAAAATCACCCCACTCTTTTTTAGTATTACTATATAATTCCGGATAAAAACCTCTATGAATTTTTGTCCATATATCCTTATAATCAACTAAACATTTTTCTCTCTCATCCAAATATTCTTTTGTAGGAACAAAATGCTTATTAAAAGAAATATTATTTATTTCTCTCATTGATAATCCATCAAGTTCAACAATAGATACTCTACCAGCCAAAGATTCACTTATGCCTTCCATCAATTGTAGCTTTTGAGAGCCAGTTAAATAGAAATTAGACATCTCGTCAGTATTATCTAATACAATCTTTAATCTATTAAATATTGTTGGACATTTTTGAACCTCATCAATAATTAAAGGACATGGATTATTATATAAAAACATTTGTGGATCATCTGTTGCTTGAGCAAGTAATAAATCATCATCAAATGTCACTTTATTAGCATTTTTAAATAAATAGTTAAATAAAGTTGATTTCCCAACCTGTCTTGGGCCTGTCAATAATATTGCTTTATTATTTGATGCCCTTTGTTTTAATATCTCTTCTATATTTCTTTTGATAGTATACACAATAACACCCTCTTAAATTATGTCAAAAGTAAAGGACAACTTTATTTTAGCCAATATATACTTTCATGTCAATATAATTAATTGAAATTGTCTTTAATATTTTCTAATGGTTCATACTCTCTATTTTCTGTATCTATACTTGCAAGTATAGTATAAGCTATTTGAACATATGAATAATTTAATTCTACTAGCATATTTGTATTAACTTATAACATTTCTACGAAGTCAATTTAACGTTACCACTTTTTACAAAAAAACGAAAAACGGTAACATTAAATGCATTTATGCAAAATAAAAAGCAGGGTTCACTTTAGTCATGATTAATATCTTTTTCTTAAGAGTTTAATAATTAATTCCAAACATTTTTATAAAAATCTTTTTACAAAAACATAATAAATAAGTGTTGACTTTATATAAGAAAAACACTATAATAATAAGGCGTGAGTAAAAAGCAGCGTTTATATTATATTATATATAATATCGATCCTTTAAAGGCACAAAGTAACCTTCGCTGCTGATGGTGAAATGATGAGTCAACGATAAGTATAATAAAATATAGACATTAATTCGTTTTTTATTCCGAATATATCTACATATAGGAGGATTTAATTATGTCAAGATATACTGGACCAAGCTGGAAAGTTTCTAGACGTCTAAATTATTCAATTTCAGGTACTGGTAAGGAAATCGCAAGAAGACCATATGCACCAGGACAACATGGACAATCTCAAGGTAAGTTAAAGGAATATGGTATCCAACAACAAGAAAAGCAAAGAGTAAGATTCACTTACGGTATGAGCGAAAAGCCATTCCGTAAAGTATTCGATGAAGCTTCTCGTATGGCTGGACAAACTGGTCATAACTTCATGATTCTTCTTGAAAGAAGACTAGATAACATCGTTTATCGTTTAGGATTCGCTTCAACAAGAGCTCAAGCTAGACAATTAGTTAACCATGGTCACATCCTAGTTGATGGTAAGAAGGTAGACATTCCTTCATACAGATTAAAAGCTGGTCAAACAGTTACTGTTTCAGCTAAGGCTAAGGATTTCGCAATCGTTAAGGCTTCTCTAGAAGCTGTTGTTGCTAGACCTGAATATGTTTCTTTCAATGCTGACACTTTAGTTGGTACATTAGTTAGAAACCCAGAACGTAACGAGTTCTTAACAGACATCAATGATCAATTAATCGTTGAATTCTACAACAGATAGTTTAAATGAAGATTCCACTTTTTGTGGAATCTTTTTTTATGCAAAATAAAAAACTTATAAAGTTAAAATACAAAATAAACTTTATAAGTTCCTTTTTATAACAATTAAATATATTTAAGATTTGTTCTTAATTAAATTACATAATTTAGTAATACTAACGGATAATATTACTAAGATTAAAGTCCATGAATAAATATATACCATATCAATATTATTTTGATAAGCTTCAAGTATTGAATAACCAAGCGAATTAGTTTTGCCAGATAAATATTCACTCATTACTAATACCTTAAACCCTAGTCCTACACATTCTATAAAAGACGTTTTTATATCTTTTATAGATTCAGGAATATATATTTTAAATAATATTTTTAAATTAAAATTAGAATCAATCTTATAAGCTCTTACAATATTAGGATCTATGTTTAAAAAGCTTTGATATATATTTTCATAAAATATAGGCACAAGCATTAAACATGTAATAAAGAGACACGCTTCTTTATTACCAAATAATATAATAAATAATATAATTAAGCTTACAACAGGAACTGATCTAAATATTAAAATATAGGGATTAATTATATTTTTTATTAATTCACTAAAAAAGCTTAATGAGGCTAAAACTAATCCTAATACAAATGATATTAATAAACATAATAATAATCTTAAAATAGATAAAGAAATAGATATATATGTTTCTTTTTTTATTAATAATAAGCCCGCTTCTTTAATAATATTATTAGGATTAGGAAATGCTAAACTATTATTTTTAGTTAAATAAAGAAATAAAAATAATAAATATATTAATAATATAGAAATGATAATACCAATTATTTTTTTATAATTTGTAGAAATCTTCATCAGGAAGTTTACCTCCTAATAATTTTAAGTTTAAATTATATGTGTTTTCCACAATATTTTTCATATTTAAACCCTCAACAAATCTAATATTACTTCCTTTGATTGCATCTATCATTATTTCATCTGAATAATTAAAATATTTTAATTCTTTTATCATATTATTAGTCTTAGTTATATTTTCTTCATTATTTAAAGAATTAATTGATTCTTTTACTAATTTAATATATTCATTTATTAAATTAGTATTTGAAACGTATGAACTATGTTTAACAAATAGTCCTGCTTGGGCAAAGCCTGATATGTTTTTTATATCATAAAATAAATCTTGAATAGATAATATAGATACATCAAGTGTTGATTCTATTACAGATTTAATTGGGTCAGCAATTAAATATACTTCATTATTATTAGATTCAATTAGTCTAGCTTTACTAGCTTGTACATCTGAAACATAATTAATAGATTTAGTCTTAATTTCATTATATGTTAATATATATGAAGCAATTAAATCATTAATTGTATTTTTACCAAATAATATAATATCCTTATCAGTTAAATCATTAATAGATTCAATTTTATCTTTTGATACAAAATATAAATTACCAAATGTTATACCTGAAACTAATCTATATTCTTTATTTGCGTTATATATTTGTGCACCAATATTAATAGGTGCATAAATTAAATCATATCTTCCTTCTAAAAAAGAGGCCTTTATTTCATCAGGTCCTGATAAAATGGATATTTCAAATCTTTTTTCTTTTTCTTTATAAACATCATATGATATATCTAACTGTGCAAGTGATGGAGCACCTGTAGGCGTAGCTATTTTTAAAGTTTTATCATCATTTTTTCCACATGATGATAAAAATAATATAAAAATAATAAATAAAGTTGTAAAATAATAAATCTTCTTTTTCATATAATAATCCCCTCAATTTATTATACAATAAAAATTTGATTTTAAATGTAATAAATATTACAAACTTACAATATTTTTGTGTATCTTGCTAAATCTAATTTCTAATGTTAACGAATAATAGATTTTATGTTATAATAAATATAATCTTTTTAAAAGGAGATAACTAAAAATGGTATTACATGAATCACAAGAAATGTATTTAGAAACAATTTTAAGATTAAGTGAAATAAAAGATGAAGTACACGCTATTGATGTAGCAAATGAATTAGGTTTTTCAAGACCAAGCGTATCAATCGCACTTAAATCATTAAAAGAAAATGGTTATATTGAAGTATTAAGTGATCAATCTATAAAACTTACAAGTTTAGGATTAAATGCGGCTAATGCTGTATTTGAAAAACACAAAGCCCTAACTTCTTTACTTGAAAGCTTTGGTGTTAATCCTAAGACTGCTGAAGATGATGCATGCAAAATTGAACATATTATTTCAGATGAAACATTTGAAAAAATCAAAGAATATCTAGCTAAGAATAAATAGGTAAAACATGGAAAAATTAATTTCAAAATCAAGTTTAGAATTTCAAGAATTAAAAACTTTATTAAAAGATGGTAAAGAAGGCCTTGTTGCGACAGATGATTTATCTGTACTTAGATTAGCTTTAAGATATGATATTAGAATAATTAGTTTATTTTATTCTAATGAAATAGAATATCATAAAGATACAATGGATGATATTTTAAAATTAAAAGAAAAATCTGAAAATATATATGTAATATCTAAGAAAAATGTAGAAACTTTAAAAAGAAAAGATAATTCTGCTGGAATATTTGGAATAATTGATTTAAAACTACGTTCATTAGATGAAATGAAGAATTTAGATTATCTTGTAGTATGTGATCAATTAGAAATACCAGGAAACATAGGAACTATTTATAGAACATGTGATAGCGCAAAAGTTGGTGGATTAATTCTTGTAGACACAAGAACTAAACCATATAATCCAAATCTTGTATCTAGTTCTAGAGGATGTAATCTATTAATACCAACATCTTCTGTAAGTTATGAAGAATGCCAAAAGTTCTTACAAGAAAATGGTTATACAATTTTCCTTGGAGAACCAAATTTAGGTAAAGATTACCAAAAATATGATTATAACGGCAAAATTGCCATTGTAGTAGGTAATGAAAGATTTGGAATAAATCCTGATTGGTATAATCACAAACATGAAAAAGTGTTTATTCCAATGTATGGATCAAATAATTCTTTAAATGTAAGTGTAGCTTGTTCAATCCTTATATATGAAGCTTCAATGAAGAAATATAATAAATAGACTTCTTTCTGTTGGTGAGTCAACAAAAAGAAGTTTTTTTTAATTATTTAATTTGGCTTCTTCCGCTTTTAAAAAAGAAACTAACATCTTTAACATATTATTCATTTCATCTGCGATAAAATTAAGAGATAAATCTACTGTAGATTTGAAATAATCAACAACTAAATATGTAATACCATTAGTAATAAAATCTAAATAGAATTTAAATTGTTCTTTTGGGAAAAGTCTTAATTCTACTTTCAAACTATTTTCTAATTTCTTTAAAATAATAGTTTTTATTTTATCCACAAAATTAACTTCATTTTCAACCTTAAATAATTTTTTATATAATTCTTCGTTTTCAGTAAATAATTCAAGTAATCTATTAATATATGGCATAAATTCTTGATTATTTTTATCTTTCAAAAAATCATCAATTGAATTATTTATAGTTGAAATTATTTCGTTTTCAAATTCTTCAATTACTGCATATATATCAACATAATGAGCATAAAATGTTGATTTTGAAATATCAGCCTTATCAATTATTTCTTTTACTGTAATTTTATTAATATCACCTTTTTCATCAACTAATTCAGCAAATGCTTCTCTAATTAGTCTTTTACTTCTTCTTGAATTACGATATAAAGTCATTTTATCACCTCGAAAACCAGTCAATTTTCATACTTTAGTCTGGAATCATACTAGAGAATGAAAACTGTCTGTTGTTTATTCTTCAATAATAAGTATACTATGTTTGTGTCTAAAAATCAAACTCGAGTATGAAATCGATTTCGAGTATAATTTTAGAACCAAGGAGGTATTTATATGAGTGTTGTTGAAGTAAATCATCTAACTAAAGATTATGGTTCAGGTAGAGGTGTATTTGACGTTTCTTTTAAAATAAATAAAGGTGAAGTATTTGGATTTTTAGGCCCTAATGGAGCAGGAAAATCAACAACAATTCGTCATCTTATGGGATTCTCTCATCCTGATAGTGGAGAAACTAAAATACTTGATATGGATTCATTTAAAGAATATTCTAAAGTATTAAATAAAGTAGGATATATTCCAGGTGAAATAGCACTACCAAGTGGATTAACAGGATATGAATTCATTAAGATGATGCAAGATATGTATCATATTCATAATTATGATATGCTAACTAAAATGTTAGACTTATTTGAATTAAAAGATAATGTCTTAAAAGGTGATACAAAGCATATGTCTCTTGGTGTTAAAAGAAAACTAGCTATTGTATGCGCATTTATGTCAGATCCTGAAGTGTTAGTTTTAGATGAACCAACATCAGGACTAGATCCTGTGATGCAACAAAAATTTATTGAATTTATAATTGAAGAAAAGAAAAGAGGAAAAACAATTCTTCTATCAAGCCACATCTTCTCTGAAGTTGATTCAACTTGTGATAGAATCGCAATTATAAAAGATGGAAAGATTGTATCAGAATTTATCGCAAATGATTTGAAACATGCCACTTTGAAGCAATATCGTTTAGTATTTGATACAAAGGAAGATTATCAAAGATTTAAGAATGAATATGATAAAAAAATTATTACTATAGTAAAAGAAAAAGATGAAAAAAATAAAATCTTTATTACATGCCAAGATAAAGATATTAATGAAGTTATAAACTTTTTATCTAATTATTCACTTAAAGAATTTAACCATATAAAAGAAACCTTAGAAGATTACTTTATGAAATTCTATAAAGAAGATAAAGAATTTGGAGGTGCATTATAATGGAATTAAAAAATGAAGGTTTAATAGAAATTAAACACCTAACAAAAGACTATTCTAATAACAGAGGTCTATTTGATATTAATCTTTCAATTAATAAAGGCGAAATGGTAGGTTTTGTAGGTACAAATGGTAGTGGAAAAACCACTACTATCAGATCAATTTTAGGATTTATAAAACCTACAAAAGGATGTTGTTATGTGAATGGACTTGAATCATGGTCAAATCAAAGTGAGATTGCAAAACTAGTAGGTTATGTACCTGGTGAAATAGCATTCCCTGATTTAAAAACTGGTGTTAATTTTATTAAAAGCCAAGCTGAATATAAAAATATATCAAATCTAGAATATGCAGATAAACTTATTCAAGAATTACAATTAGATCCTAAAGCTAACTTAAAAAGAATGAGTAAAGGTATGAAACAAAAAACAGCTTTAGTCGCAGCACTAATGGCTGACGCACCTATCATTATCTTAGATGAACCAACAACAGGTCTTGACCCATTAATGAGAGATGCATTCTTATCAATTATTAAAAGGGAGCATGAAAAAGGAAAGACAATATTCATGTCTAGCCACATGTTTAATGAAATGGAAGAAACATGTGATAGAGTAGCATTAATATCTGATGGTAAGATAATTGATATTTGTGATATGAATAAGATTAGAAATAGAGATAGTGAGGACTTTAAAATTGAATTTGTGGATAAAGAATCATTTGATAAATTCAAAGATTTCAATTTTAATATCACACGTGTTCAAGAAAAATATATGCAATATACAATTAATATAAAAAAGAGTGAAATAAATAATTTATTTAAATCTTTAAAAGGTTTAAATGTTAAATTTATTTCAGAAGTTAAATATACACTAGAAAAGCATTTTAATGAAGTTATTAAGGAGAGTAAGTAATATGAAAAAGAATCATAAATTATTTTCAAAAGCATTATTTAAACAAAGTATAAAAGCTAATGGTATTATGTGGTTAATTATCACATGTGCTGTATGTTTTATGTTATCATGCGTAATGTTGATATCTGGTACATCTAACATTTCTTCTGTTAAAGATGGTGTACAAGATACAATTATTGAAGAATTAATTAAATCTGAAATTAAAAAGAGTTCTTTAAAGATGTATCAAACATCAAATGATGATATGTATTTATTTGATACTACATTTGTAGAAACATTTAACAAATTAAATACTAAAGAAAATTATGATGAATTAAATAAAATAAAGCTTGGTGCACAAACTGAAGGCCAAACTTTAGTTAAAAATAAAATCACTGAATATGTAACAGCAGATGTTACATCTTATATTTCAAATGAAATTATGGAAAATGTTGCTAGCCATCAATCAGACATTGAACAAGAAGTAACACAAAAAGTTAGCGAAGATGTTTCTAGTACTGAAGGTCAAGCTAAAGTGGTTGAATACATGAATAAAGGTATGAGCCAAACTGAAGCTTTAAATGCTACAATTAATTATTATAAAGAAATTGAAACTGTAAATGTTACAAATAAATATGTAGGATTAGCTCAAAATCAAATTAATACTCCTCTTCATCAATCTGAAGTATCAACTCAATTATTAAATCAAAATCTAGCTTCATATACACAAAGAGCTCAAGATGAATTAAGTAGTGAACTAGCTAATATTAGTTTAACAGCTACTAACAATACAAAAGAAAAATTTAAAGAGTTATATGTAATTCCTTCATATAACGCTGCAATTAACGCTATTAAAAATAAATATAATAATAACGAGTCTAATATAAATTACGGCGCAATTATGGTTACAATTAACCCTAATAATTTATTAGATAATAAATATGTTGAATGTAATGAAGCTATTCCTGATGAATTCATCGAAAGATATTTAGATTACATGCAAATTGATGTTTATTCATATGAAGAATCAAATACTCCTTCTACTTATTTAAATGAATATGTTATAAGTGATGAAAGAAAAGATTATGAATATGAAAGAGAATATAATTCATTATCTATGTTAATAGCTAATCGTATGACAGATAAAGAATATAAGAAAACTATTCTAGATAAGCTTAGTGAATATAATGTATCTGAAGAAAAATATGACAATATGGGATTTAACTATTCAAATACTAAGACTATTTCTTATGAATCAATGTTAGAATTCCAAGAAAAGATTAATTACGAAATTAATAGATTGGATGATTCAATCAAAAATGATCAAGATAAATTACATGAAGAAACAAAAAAGATAAGCGATGCACAATATCTAGCTGTTGCTGGATCATTATTAGATAAACTACCTAAAAATGTAAGTGATGGTATTGAAGAATTAGGTACAATGGATTTATATGGTCTAATTGTTGGTTCTATCTTCTTCAAGATGGCAGGTCTTCTTTTACCTATAATCTATGTAATTATGACAAGTAATAACTTAATCGCTTCACAAGTTGATACAGGTTCTATGGCTTATGTATTATCAACTTCAACTCGTAGAGAAGAAGTTACATTTACTCAAGCCTTATACTTAATAGGTTCTTTATTCTTAATGTTTGTATGTACAACAATTACATCATGTATTTGCTTCAAGATTGCAAATGTAACAACTGATTTAACATATGGTAAACTTGTATTAATCAATTTAGGTGCATTTATTACATTATTTGCTATCTCAGGAATTAATTTCTTAACTTCTTGCTTCTTCGATAGATCAAAGAAAGCTATGGCTCTAGGCGGTGGAATTTCAATGTTCTTCTTAGTTGCTACAATGCTAGGATTATTTGGTTCTCCTGTTATTCCTTCTGTTGTAAGAATAAGTGCATTAAACAACTTCAATTATGTATCATTAATTACATTATTTGATGTAGTATCAATACTAAATGGTGAAAATGCATATATCTATAAGTTTATAATTTTAATATTAATTGGTCTAATTGGATATATTATTGGTTCAATTAAATTTAAGAAAAAAGATTTACCACTATAAAAAAATTGAGATTATGAAAAAATTCATAATCTCTTTTTTTTTGCAAATTAATTAAATTAATGTACCTTCAAAATGGTCAAGCATATGTTGAATACATTCTGCAACGAAACCATTATATGAATTAGTTTTAACTTTGAAGTTTTCATCTTCAAATTTAATCTTAATTGTTTTGTATCTATTAACTTTAGTTACACCTTCTAATGATAAGCATCCTTCTTCGCATTCAACAGCTTCCATTGAATGACCAACAACTTTAGGATTTACCATCACAAAGATTCTACCATTGTTAAAATATGCTAATACTCTCTTTGTATAACCAATTTGATTAGCAGCTAGACAAACACATTCTTCACTATTAGCTTTTAATGTGTCAACTAAATCACGGATAATTTGTCTATCACCTTTTGTGATATCATCACAAACTTTAGATAGGATTTCTTTATCTTTAATAATCTCTTTTACCATAAGTTCTCCTCAATAATTTTCTTAAAAAAGACAAGCTATTCAGCTTGTCCCTTTTCTACTTCTTTTACATAATCAACTGCCATTTGGCAAATTTCTAAGAAATGGTTAGAATCAAGAGAAGCTCTACCAAGTAGTGCTCCATCTACGTGTTCTTGTCTAATAAGTTCTCTAAAATTAGTCTTATTAACTGAACCACCATAAAGGATTCTAATTTGATTTGCCACTTCTTTGTTATATGTCTTAGCAATTATCTTTCTTATGAAACCACATTTAGCATTTGCTAAATCTGTTGGAGCTGCTTGTTTAGCACCAACAGCCCAAATAGGTTCGTAAGCAATCACTATGTTTGGAATATCTTCTATTGAAATATCCTTTAATGCTAATTTAACTTGAAGTCCTAAGATATAATCAGTGTCTGCGTGTTCATATTGATCTTTTGTTTCTCCGACGCAAACAATTGGAATTATATGATGTTTTAAGGCGGCCTTTAGTTTTAAATTAACATCGGTTTCTGTTTCTCCGTTGAATTGACGACGCTCACTGTGTCCAATAATACAATATGTTACTCCAGTTGAAGATAGCATAGATGGAGAAATTTCACCAGTATATGCTCCTTCTTCTTCGTAATGCATATTTTGTGCACCTATTCTAAGGTTTTCACCTTGACGTCTTGTAAGACATCTTAATAGGATAGAAGGAGCACATATTACGGTCTCAACAACATCTTTGTCAGGAACTTCATCATTTACATCGTAAATGAAATGTATACCCTCATCACGGGTCTTATACATCTTCCAGTTTCCTGCAACAATTGGCTTACGCATAGGCCCTCCTCTTATACTATCTACTCTCTAATAAATCAGCAATTTCATCAATTGCTCTTTCTGCTTGGTCACCTTGAGCAACAACAACTACATTCTCACCTTGTGGTACAGCTAAAGACATTAAACCTAGAATAGATTTAACATCTACAACTTTATCATGATAATGCAATGTAATGTCTACAGAATATTTTGAAGCAGCTTGAACTACTTTTGCAGCTAGACTAGCATGTAGACCTACAGTACTTTTTACTACAATCTTCTTTTCCATATTGCTTAATCCTCTCTTCTTCTAATCTAATTCTTCTTCTTTTAAAATTACTTTTCGCTAATACAAGCAATACCTGGTAAAGTCTTTCCCTCTAAATATTCAAGAGAAGCTCCACCACCAGTTGAGATATGAGATACCTTATCTCCATAACCTAATTGGTTTGCAGCAGCTGCAGAATCACCACCACCAATAATAGTAGCAGCACCTTCTTTAGTTAAATCAGCTAATAAGTCACATACACCAATAGTACCAGCAGCATAATTCTTCATTTCGAATACACCCATAGGTCCATTCCAAACAACAGTCTTAGCACCTGCTAATTCTTTTTTGAATAATTCTAATGTCTTTGGTCCGATATCAAGTCCCATATCACTAGCATCAAAGCTATCAACTGACTTTGCAGTACCTGGAACATCTTCAAATGCAGTATTTACAACAGCATCAACTGGTAATACAATCTTACCATTTGCCTTATCTAATAAAGACTTAGCTAAATCAACGAATTCTTGTTCCTCGCAACGAGATGAACCAATATTCTTACCTAAAGCCTTTAAGAAAGTAAACATCATAGCTCCACCAACAAGAACCTTATCAGCCTTTTGGATTAAAGCTTCAATTACACCAATCTTATCAGATACCTTAGATCCACCCATAATAGCTACATATGGTCTCTTAGGGCTATCTACAGCACCACCGATGAACTTAATTTCCTTTTCTAGTAAGAAACCAGCAGCAGATTTACCTTCTCCAATGTGAGCAGCTATACCAACATTAGATGCAGCAGCTCTGTGAGCAGTACCGAATGCATCATTTACGAATAAGTCACCAAGACTTGCCCAATATGCACCAAGTTCTTCGTTATTCTTGCTTTCTTTCTTAGTTTCAGTATTAGAAGCTAAATCGAAGTCCTCATAACGAGTATTTTGGAACATAACGATTTCTCCGTCTTTCATTGCAGCAATTGCATCTTCTAAAGCTTTACCACGAGTAGCATTTACAAAAGTAACCTTTTGTCCAATTTCCTTTTCTAACTCATGAGCAACTGGTGTAATATCGTTCTTCTTAAAATCATCAGCAGACTTAATTCTACCAAGGTGAGAGAATACGATTGCCTTTCCACCATTTTCAATTACATATTTTATAGTAGGTAATGCAGCAACAACACGTGTATTATCAGTAATCTTACCGTCTTTCATAGGTACGTTAAAGTCAACACGAATTAAAACTTTTTTACCTTTTACATCTAAATCAGTTAAAACCTTTTTAGCCATATTATTTTCCTCCATTAAAATTTAGTGATTATAACACTTCTTAATAATTATAACATTTTATAATTTTCTAGTAAATTAAAAATCAGTAAAAAGCCACTAAGAGTGTTAGTGGCTTAAATATTTATTAGTCAGCATTAACGAATTCAAGATTCATTTCTGATTCAACATCAAAGAAATGGCACTTATTCATATCGAATACAAGCTTAACATCTGAATCAAATGTTAAATCTGAACGAGAAGGTACAGAAGCGATAACAGCATCTCCACTAACTTCAGTATAGATGTTTGTTTCTGAACCAAGTAATTCTGAAATCTTAACCTTACAGTTAACTACAGCATTTGGATATGTTTCAAACATAATAGGTTCTTGTTCATCATGAATATCTTCAGGACGAATTCCAAGATATACTTCTTTACCGATATATCCTTTTTGTTTTACAAGATCAACCTTACCTGCAGGAACTTCAATTGTAGTACCATCTTTTGCAGTGAAGATACCATCTTCAGATACAGTACCATGAATAAAGTTCATTGGAGGTGTACCAATGAATCCACCAACGAATACATTTGCTGGATGGTCATAAATTTCTTTTGGAACACCAACTTGTTGAATTCTACCTAATTTCATAACTACAATCTTAGTAGCCATTGTCATAGCTTCAATTTGGTCATGTGTTACATAGATAGTTGTAGAACCAAGTCTCTTGTGTAACTTAATTAATTCACCACGTGTTGAAACACGAAGCTTAGCATCTAGGTTAGATAGTGGTTCGTCCATTAAGAATACACGAGCATGTCTAACGATAGCTCTACCAAGTGCAACTCTTTGTTGTTGACCACCTGATAAGTCTCTTGGTTTTCTCTTTAAATATGGGTCTAGACCAAGCATTCTACTTGCTTCTCTTACACGGTGATTGATTTCTCTTCTATCAATACCTCTTAAGCGTAGACCGAATGCTAGATTGTCATAAACTGACATATGTGGATATAGCGCATAAGATTGGAAACACATAGCGATGTCTCTATTCTTTGATGCTACATCATTAACTCTTACACCGTCGATGAATAGATCACCTGAAGAAATGTCTTCAAGACCTGCAATCATACGTAGAGTAGTTGTTTTACCACAACCTGATGGACCTACGAAACAAACGAAGTCCTTATCAGCGATTTCAAGATTAAAATCGAATACAGCTTGTGTACCGTTAGGGTAAATCTTATTTATATTTCTTAAGCTTAAAGTTGCCATAGATTTTCCTCCATAATACAAAAATATTATACCAAAACGCTTTCATAAAAAAAATGTGCAAAGTGCACATTTTTATCTATTTTTCCGATTAATAACATTAAACTCATCGTCTACTGTAATAACTTCTTTATTAAGTTTATCAATAGAAATTATTAAATTATATAATTTATCATTTTTAATTAAATCTAAATTAATTAAATTCAATAAATTATGATCAACTGATGATACATTTAATCCATAAATCTCTTTTTTATTTCCATTTTGTATAATTGTACCAAAATTCTCAATTACATAATAATCATCAAATCCATTAATTGAATCTTTTAATGTTCTTCCATTAGATTTATATAAATATGATTCATATTGTGTTTTAATATAAAAATAGAAATCATTAGATTTTTCAATTTTAACAACCTTTGATACATTAACGCCTTTTTTTCTAAAGCCTAACAATGTAACTATTAAGATAATTAATCCAACAACAACAAGCGCGCTAGATGAAATAATTACCATTAATAATTTACCAGAACTTACAGATTTAATATTTGCAAATAACACAATACCTATTACAATTAAAGCTATTGATAAAATAATCATTCCTATTTGGCAAATAATAGATAATATATTTTGTTTACCATTATATGCTTTTTCAAAAGCTTTAAGACGTCTATTTTTAAATTGTATTGATCTGCCATAGAATAAATAAGTAAATAAGAAATACGCAATTGTTGTAGTCAATATTTGAGCTGCATAAACAATATAAATCATTGTTATTTCATTACCAAGAGAATTTCTATCAAGTTCAGATAATTGACCAATATCAGTACTGAATGCAATAATAGACATAATTGGCCAAACTAAATATCCGATATAAGATAATGTTATTAAAATAAATGATATTAATCTACCCTTTGCGCTTCTAAATAAACTAACTATAAAATATATTAAATAGAAAGTCATAAATTCAGAAATAAAACTTTGTATTATACTCATAATCCACCTATTTTATAAGACTATAAATTAGATAAGCATCCTTAAAATCTTTAGGATCATATCCTGTCTTTTCTTTAAATCGATCTAACTTATTAATTAAGGTATTTCTATGAACATATAAATCTTTACTACTTTTTAAAACATTCATATTATTTAAAAAGAATACTTTAAGAGTATTTTGCATATTGAAATCATTTGAATAATCTTTTAACACAATACTTTTAAAATCATCTAAGTCATGCGTTAAATATTCACTTAATAATTTCTTTTTATCATAAAAAATATCCTTTAATGAATTGTTAAAATATTTAGTTATTACAAATAATTCATCTTCTAATTCAGCATCATTTTGATATGTGCCAAAGAATACTTTAGCATTTATTTCAACATCAAACATATATGAATTAATTGCATCTTCTAATTCCTTATCATCTTGATATTGATGTTTAATTAAGAAATAATCATTTAACGTTAATAATTCATAATTTTTGAGTAAATCCTTTAAAAAATCATTAAACAAACTTATATCAATATCATTAGATTTAGTTAATAATATGTATTTATTCATTCTTATCATTCCAATTATCTTCTGGGTCAACGACAATTTCATATTCTTCTACATTTGATTCAATCTTATTCTCATTTGTATCAGCTTTTAAGATATCGTCATCACTATCAACTATACTCTCTTTAATAGCTTTACTTTCTTCATCATATCTAATAAGCTTAGTTTTTGAAATCATATCGCCTATTGTATAATTCTTTTTTGAGATAAACACAATATTAATAATAGCTATTACGAAGAAGAAAACATTTAATAAATTAATTAATACTCCGCCTACAACTTCACGAATTAAATAAGTTAAAAAGCTTGGCTTAGTTTCATCTTCATTAACAACTTTAACTTTTAATATTAATCTTCCAACAGTTTGTTTGTCCCAAAAATATGGTAGAATAACCATATATATAAAAACTATAGATGTAATTATTAAAATAATAATTCCAGCTAGTGAAAATAATGCATTTCTATAAGATGCATAGAAGCTTAAATATTCATTGCTTTGAATCCACGCTTGATATGCATTTGAAATATTACTATCAGCACTAAATATTCTTAATGGGAAAGATGATGGGTCTTTTAAATAAAAAGCTTTTAAATCATCTCCCATTGCATTAATAACTTCTTCACCCATTTGAGGAATCTTAATATTAACATTTACAAATCTTATAATAATACTATATACAAAGATTATAATTGCTATATCTATTATAAACGCACCAAATCTTTGTAAAGTAGATGCTTTCACCATTTTATATCACTTCTTTCTATAAAAAAATTATACCATAAATGTTTTTATCAAGCAAAAAAGTCTTTGAATAAATATAAGAGATTATTCCTATATTTTCAAAGACTTTATTTACCACTTTTAAATTAAATATTAGTAATTTTCAGCATTAACTTCAAAATAGCTTTGTGGATGATTACATACAGGACATACTGCAGGTGCAGTTTTTCCAATTACTAAATGTCCACAGTTTCTGCATTTCCACATCTTTTCTTCAGATTTAGCAAAGACTTTTTTCATATTGATATTATCAAGTAGAGCTAGATATCTTTGTTCATGATGACGTTCAATTTCACCGACAGCTCTAAACTTATAAGCTAAATCTTTGAAACCTTCTTTTTCAGCAACTTCTGCAAATTCCTTATACATATCAGTATATTCGTAATTTTCACCACTTGCAGCAGCTTTTAAATTTTCTGCAGTAGTTCCAATACCATCTAGATATTTAAACCATAATTTTGCATGTTCTTTTTCGTTCTCAGCAGTCTCTAAGAATATTGCAGCAATTTGTTCATATCCTTCTTTTTTTGCAACAGATGCGAAATAAGTATACTTATTTCTTGCTTGAGATTCTCCTGCAAATGCAGTTTGTAAATTTTTTTCTGTTTGAGTACCCTTTAAATCTTTTGGTTCAGTCATAATAATTCCTCCTATATATTAATCTTTTAACGCCTCAGCCAAAGTTCTTAATTCTTTGTCATTATAAACTGAAGATTTTACTGTTACAGTAGGTAATATCTTAATATCTTTTAAATCTTTTAATTTATCTTGCATAGCTCTTGCTGAATTTGGTGCCCAAGAACCATTTTGTATAAATCCTACACTTCTATTTTGATAATTTCTATCACATAATGCATCAATAAATTTCTTCATTGGTGGAAACATATCACCATTATAAGTGATAGATGCAAGAACTAATTTCTTGTACTTAAAAGCCTTAGCTACCGCATCAGACATATCACATCTTAATAAGTCTATAACTTTTACGCTCTTATAATCCTCTTCCATTAATTCACGAAGCTTATTGCATACTTTCATTGTAGATCCATATGCAGAACATACAACAATTAATACGCCATCTTGATCTGCTTCATAATTTGCCCATTTCTCATAGCGAGAAATATAATAATCAAGGCTTGTAAGAAGAACAGGTCCATGAAGTGGACAAATAGCTTTAATATCTAAATTAGATATTTTATTTAAAGCTAATAATACTGGTTTACCAAATTTACCTACAATACCATAATAATATCTTCTAGCTTCTTTATCCCAATCTTCATCAATATCTAAAGCGCCAAACTTACCAAAGGCATCAGCTGTAAATAATACACCTTCCTTTTGATCATATGTAAACATAACCTCAGGCCAATGTACCATTGGAGCATATATAAATTTTAAAATATGTTCTCCTAAATCTAGTGTATCACCATCTTTAACAATTATGCGTGAATTTGCATGATTATTTGGAAACATATTATCAAGCATTTCGAAAGTCTTATCATTACCAACTAACAAAATAGCAGGATAAGCACGTACAAAATCCATGATGCTACCAGAGTGATCTGGTTCCATGTGTGAAATAATTAAATAATCAGGTCTTCTACCTTTTAATTCAAGTCTTATATTATTTAGCCATTGATCTGCAAAACGATTATCTACTGCATCTACAATTGCTACTTTATAATCCATAATGGCATAACTATTATAAGACATACCATTAGGTACACTAAATTGCCCCTCAAATAAATCAATATCATGATCATTTACGCCAATGTAGGCAATATCATTTGTAATACTTTTCTTATCCATAATCTCTATTCCTTCCTTTTCCCTATTTTAATCCTTTTCTCCCTAATTTTAATTATAACATAAAGGTAAAATAAAAGACAATATTTTGTCAAATATTGTCATTTATCTTATTATTAAAATGTTATTATTGGCTATATTAACCAATTGAACCTTCCATGCTTAAATCAATAAGTCTGTTAAGTTCAACTGCATATTCCATTGGTAATTCTTTTGCGAATGGTTCAATAAATCCCATTACAATCATCTTTGTAGCTTGTTCTTCTGTTAATCCTCTACTCATTAAATAGAATAATTGATCTTCATTAACCTTTGAAACACTTGCTTCATGCTCTAGATATACATCACTATTTCTAGATTCATTGAATGGAATTGTATCAGATGTAGATTTATCATCTAATATTAATGTATCACATTCTACATGGCTTCTTGCACCTTTTGCATTGCCTAATTGTTTAACCATTCCACGGTAATTTACTTTACCGCCACCCTTACAGATAGATTTAGAAATGATAGTTGATGTAGTATTTGCACCAATATGAATCATTTTTGCACCTGTATCTTGGAATTGGTCTTTTGCAGCATACGCAACTGATATAACAGTACCACGAGCTCTATCTCCTTTAAGTACACAACAAGGATATTTCATATTCATTCCAGAACCCATATTACCATCAACCCATTCCATAGTTGCATCACTACCAACTTCACTTCTTTGAGTTACTAAATTGATAATATTTTTAGACCAGTTTTGAATTGTAGTATATCTACAATATCCACCATCACGAACAATTATTTCAACAACTGCTGCATGTAATGAATCTTTAGAATAAATAGGTGCTGTACATCCTTCTACATAATTTAGTGATGCACCTTCATCTACAACAATTAATGTTCTTTCAAATTGACCCATACGTTCACTATTAATTCTAAAATAGCTTTGAAGTGGTTTATTAATTTTTACACCCTTTGGTACATAAATAAATGAACCACCTGACCAGACTGCAGAATTAAGTGCGGCATATTTATTATCTGATGCAGGTACTACTTTACCAAAATATTCCTTAAAGATTTCAGGATATTTCTTTAATCCAGTATCTGTGTCTAAGAATATAACACCCATTTCATCTAATTCTTTTAAATTATTATGATATACAACTTCTGATTCAAATTGAGTTGAAGCTCCAGCTAAATATTTTCTTTCAGCTTCAGGAATACCAATTTTTTCAAAAGTTTGTTTAATCTCATCAGGTACCTCATCCCACTCAGATGTTGTCTTTTCACTTGTTCTTATAAAATAAGTGTAATCATCAAAATTAATATTTGATAAATCAACACCCCATGTAGGTTGTGGCATTTTTTCAAATTGGTGGAAAGCTTTTAATCTATATTCTAACATCCATTCTGGTTCATTTTTAGATTTAGAGATTTGTCTTACAACTTCTTCACTTAAACCTTTACCAGTTGAATATAAAACCTTTGCGTCAGTCTTAAATCCAAATTGATAGTCATCAGAGATTATATTTTTCGCATCAATATTTTCTTTATTTTGACTCACCATTACCACCTCTTAGAATTCTTTCTGCTGCCTTCCAAGATAATGTTGCACACTTAATACGTGCAGGAAATTGTGATACACCTGTATAAGCTATTGCTTCTCCTAAAGCTTCTGTTTCTTCATCACTAATTTCTTTTCCTTCAATCATTAAATAGAAGTCTTCACATATTCTTAAAGCTTCTTCTACTGTTTTATTCTTAATTGTTTCTGACATAACAGAAGCGCTTGAACAACAAATTGAACAACCTCTTCCATCATGTCTAACATCTTTTACTATACCATCAACAACTTCAACTTCAACATTCATATCATCTCCACAGCTAGGATTATTTAAATGTAAAAATTGATATTTAGGATCATGAGTTAAGCCTTTATTTAAAGGGTTTTTATAATGATCCATTATTACTTGTCTATATAAATTAGTTAAATCTGCCATTTTATCCTCCTAAAACATAGTAAAGAATTCTTTAGCTTTCTTAACCGCATCAACTAATGCGTATACATCTTCTTCTGTATTATAGAAATAGAAAGAAGCGCGTGTAGTTGAAATTTGGTTTAACCAACGTGTAACTAATTGTGCACAATGGTGTCCGGCACGAATACATACACCATTTTCATCATATATTGAAGCGGCATCATGTGGATGGATTCCTTCAATATTAAATGCGATAACACCTGTTTCAACACTCTTATTATAAATAGTTACGCCATCAATCTTTTCAAGTTCATTTATCGCAAGTCTTGCTAAATGGCTTTCATACTTTGCAATATTATCTAAGCCAATCTTTTTTAAGTACTTGCAAGCTTCACCAAGACCAATCGCACCGTCTATAATAGGTGTACCTGTTTCAAATTTATATGGAGAAACCTTATAACTCATTTTGTCTTTATAAACTTCATCAGCCATATCTCCGCCAAATTCAATAGGTGGCATTTTCTCTAATAAATCAAACTTAGCGTATAAAACTCCAATACCAGAAGGACCACACATCTTATGTCCTGAGAATGACAAGAAATCACAATCTAAATCTTTGACATCAATTGCCATATGAGGTACAGCTTGAGCTGCATCAACTGATACAACAATACCTCTTTCATGACAAATCTTAATAATTTCTTTAATAGGAGTAATATAGCCCATTACATTTGATACATAAGTAAGTGCTACAAGTTTAGTTTTGTCGCTTAATTGTTTCTTAAAGTTTTCAACAGTGATTCTACCTTCATCTGTTAATTCTACAAATTTAAGCTTTGCCCCTTTCTTATTACATACATTTAGCCAAGGCATGAAATTAGAATGGTGTTCAAGTTCACTTGTAATAATTTCATCATCTTTTTCAATGAAATTCATTCCATAGCTTTGTGCAACTAAATTAAGTGATTGAGATGCACCTCTTGTAAATACTATTTCTTCTTCTTTCGCATTAATAAAATCTGCAATAATTTTTCTTGCGTTTTCATACATGTCTGTTGCACGATACGAAAGGCTATAAACACCTCTATGAACATTACAAGATAAATTATTATAATAATAATCAATTTTATCGATAACACACTTAGGCTTTAAGCTTGAAGCTGCGCTATCTAGATAATGCAGATTAGGATTGTTTTGTAATACAGGAAAATCCTTTTTTATTTCATCTATATTCATAAGATACCTCTAAATTAGATTTATAACAGCGTCAGAAAATTTCTTTGATTCATCCTTATACCATATCGCATCTATAATTGGATTAATTAATCCAAATAAGATCAATTTATATGCTTCCTCACGATTTAATCCTCTACTCATTAAATAGAATAATTCATCATCACTCATTCTACCAATGGCAGTACCATGGTTAGCTTTTACATCATATTCATCAATTTTTAATACAGGTTGGCTAACCACTCTAGCATTTTGTCCAATTAAAATACCTCTAGCTAATTGAACAGCATTTGATTTGGCCATACCTTTATTAATCTTTCCAACTGTATCAAACCAAATGCTTGATGCATCAAGTGCTATACCAACATTATTAACACTTGATTCTGTTTCTTTTGCATTATGTGTTACTAAACAATTGAATTTAGATTCAATATTTTTATTTATCACAAGATATTTAACATTTGTAACTGCTTTATATCCATTTAAATTAATTTTTAAATCATCTAGCGCTTTATTGATAGTAAGATCTATAAAATTAAGATTAGAATGTTCTTTTAAATTAATAACCTTACTATTATTATTTTCATTATAATTTATTTGAACTAAATCAAGATTTGAATAATCATCCAGATTAATTGTTAGATTGGCAGATATTTCTTTTAAATATATCTTAGTATTAACATCTTTTAATATATTAATTGTAAGATTACCAGAACCTTCAATAATATATTCTGCATTAGAATCAATAACTAAAATATCATCATTTTTAATAATATAATTATTCATTTTTACCAGCTCTTGCACATGCACCAAGTATTGCATGTGTCTCCTCTGTTTTTTCAATATCAATGCCAAGCTCACGTTTAACCCAACGATAACCTTCTTTATCAATCTTTTCAATTAATTCATGACCACCAGTTTTAACAATTCTACCATTAATCATTACATGAACAAAATCAGGTTTAATATAATCAAGTAATCTTTCATAGTGAGTTATTAATAAACAACCAAAATTAGGTCCAACCATGTTTGAAACGTTTTCTCCTACAATACGAAGTGCGTCAACATCAAGTCCTGAATCAATTTCATCTAAAATCGCAAACTTAGGCTTTAACATCTTCATTTGAAGAATTTCATTTCTCTTCATTTCTCCACCAGAGAATCCTTGATTTAAATTTCTTTGAGCTAAGCCTTCAGGCATTTCTAAATCTTCACAAGCCTTATCATATTCTTTAATAAACTTAAATAATGATAATTCAGATCCACACGCCTTCATAGCTTGACGAATGAAATCACTATTAGTTACACCAGGAACCTCAATTGGAGTTTGATATGCTAAAAATAAACCTAATCTAGCTCTTTCATCAACAGATAAATCATTAATGTTTTTACCATTAAATAAAATCTCTCCATCAGTAATTTCATATTTTGGATTTCCCATAATAATACTTGATAATGTAGATTTACCAGTACCATTAGGTCCCATTATAGCGTGAACTTCACCAGTTTTCATGACTAAGTTAACGCCTTTTAATATTTCTTTTTCTACAACTCTAGCATGCAAATTTTTAATCTCTAATACATCTTGCATAATACAAGCCTCCAATATCTATAGATAATAAAATGAGATATGAAATCTCATGTCTTTAACCTTAATCATTATACAATAAAGATTAATTAATTATCAAATGATATATCTCGACAACTTAAATAATCTTTAAAAATTAAAAAAAAGCCTATAAACTGAAATTAGTTTATAAGCTTATATACTAATGAGTTAATTCATATTCAAGAATTGTTTTATATTGTGAATCATACATATCTTTATAAATATCACAATTTTTATACAATTCTTCATGACTTCCTTCACCTTTAATTAATCCATGGTCAAGGACTACAATTCTATCACAATTTTTAATTGTTGATAATCTATGTGCAATTATAAAGGTAGTTCTACCCTTAGCTACAACATCCATAGCCTTTTTAATTAATAATTCAGTCTCAGTATCAATATTAGCTGTAGCTTCATCAAGGACTAATATCTTTGGATTTCTCAATAAAATTCTTGCAAAGGATATTAATTGCTTCTCACCTAAGGATAAATTCTCACCTCTAAATGAAATAGGTTGATATATACCTCTAGGATCTTTAGCTAGCATATAATCAGCTCCTACTTCTTCAAGTACTTTTATTACTTCATCATCTGAATAATCTCTATCCATTGTGATATTTGATTTTAATGTACCAGCAAATAAGGCTGGAGTTTGTAATACAATTCCACAATTCTTTCTATATGAAGCTTTATTATAAATATTAATAGGTTTACCATCAACTAATATTTCTCCACTTTGATAATCATTAAATTGTAGTAATAAATTCATAAGTGAAGATTTACCACTTCCTGTGTGCCCTACAATACCTATACTTTCACCACTTGATACTTTTAAATTAATACCATGTAAAACTTCTTTATCTTTAACATATGAGAAGTGTACATCTTTAAATTCTACATTACCTAAAATATCACTTGGTGCCTCTTCCCCGTCAAATATTCTTACATCATTTTCTTCATCCATAAACATATATACACGATTAGCAGCTACTATAGAATCTTCTAATTCATTTAAATTATTGAAGATTGTATTAATAGGGTTAATCATTTTATCTAAGTAATCAGTAAATGTTGTAATCATACCAACTGTTACAACTGATACAACCACTCCATTTACATCTTTAATTTGAAGAGTTGTAATACCAAAGAATAATAGAATAGCAGCTTCAATTAAACGCTTAATGAATACTAATAATTCAAATCCTAAATAAGCATTTATTGTATTAGCTTTTGTCTGCATAGAATTATATCTTCTAACTAAATCTCTATAATCTTCTAGCATATATTCTTCTTGATTAAATGCTTGAATAATAAGAGTACCTGTGATTAATTCATTTAATTTACCAGTTATACGAGATGATGTTTCTCTTATATCTTGATAATATGCATGTATCTTTCTTCTATATAGTGTTATCCACAATATAATTATAGGCATTGCTGCTAGTAAAATTAGAGCTAAATGCCAATCTAGCAAAATAAATCCAATGTATAAAGATATAATATTTACAATTGCTTGACCAATTGAAAAGAATACTGTAAAGAATGTTCTTACACCATTTGAATCACTTGTGATTTTCGCAACTATTTTTCCATCTGGTTCTAGAGCGAAATAATCAATTGGTAAATAATCAATCTTTCTTATCGCATCTTCTCTAATTGATCTTTCAATATTCATACCTACTAAATTTAGTAGATAGTTTTGAGTATATCTTAAAAATACAGTAAATATAGTTAATCCAATATATAGTAACATCATTTTATTGATAATACTTATATTAGCTAATACTTCACTATATTCTTTATTAGCAATATAATTGTCTAAAATATTTTTAGTTATACGAGGAGTATATGTTGTAATAAGCGCTATAGCGATTGCTTCAACAATGCATAATAAAATTTTTATTTTATTTTTTAAAATATATGGCAATGTTCTTCTTAAAATATTCTTTTTATTATATTTATTGTTATTTTTGCTCATTATTAATCATCCTCCTTTGTCATAAGCTGATGATTAAATAATTCATAATACCAACCTTTTAAATTCATTAATTCTTCATGTGTTCCTTCTTCGCTAATTCTACCATTATCAAGAACTATTATATGATCAGCATTCATTACAGCACTTAATCTATGTGCAATAATAATATTAGTTTTACCTTTTCTAATGTTTGCAATATTATGAATAATATTAGATTCAGTTTTACCATCTACTGCAGAAAGTGAATCATCCATAATAAGAACGTCTGAATCTTTCATAAACGCACGAGCTATAGATAAACGTTGCTTTTGTCCACCTGATAATGTAACACCATATTCACCTACAACTGTATTTAATCCTTGTGGAAGATTTTCAATATCCTTTTCAAAATCTGCAGCTTTAATCATCTTATATACATCTTCTTCATC
>OCTW013380690.1_pt1 | contig 50049 bp, 45 predicted proteins | sample 1539671 | NCBI WGS metagenome assembly OCTW01 (sample SAMN02144230, study PRJEB22623) | gut metagenome | biome: sheep rumen | host: Ovis aries | place: New Zealand
GGCCGTATCGTTGCTACCCTTGCTGTCAGCATAAGTACCATCAGTAGAAATGGTATACTTGATATCGCTATCAGTCAGAGTATCTCCGTTCACCAGCTGGGTTTTGTCGTAAGAAGGCGTCCCGCTCTTCACCCTGGAGTTGCCATAAGTCTGGGTACCATCGGTGTTGATGATCAGTGTCTTCCGAGTGATTTCCACTTCCCCATCATTGGCCGCCTTGTCATACCCGTTCATGGTCTTGCCCCCATCCTGATAGGCCACATCCATCACGTAGAAGGCTTTGTTCCCATCGCTGGCCGTCTTATACGTTTTATTGCCATCTGCATCTGTCACCATTTCATTTCCGCTGGTCCGGGTGGCTGTTGGCACAGCACCGTCACTGGATGCGCTAACCGTAGCCAGGCCCGTCTTCGTTCCGTCCGAACTGGTCACATAAGTCAGATAACTGGATTCATCGAAGTTTTTGAAGCTGGTAACATCAATGTCATTCCCGCTGGAATCCTTATAAGTCGCTTTGGAAGTCAGTGTGTCCGTCATCATTTCTTCAGACAGGGTATCTCCATAGGTCTTGGAAGCATAGCCGCCGGAAATGGTAATCACCGGGGTTACCTGGAAGATGAACTTGTTGCTGCTCGTATCGGTATAGTCGGTCAGTGCATTGCCGGCACCATTGGCCGTGACCACACTGTTGGCACCGGATTTCGCCGTCCACTGGGCATTGGTACCGCTATTCAGATTGCTGCCCAGGCTGGTGTCATGGTCGCTGGGCGAATTGACATAGACCTGCCAGGTGCCCTTTTCGCCGGTGGTAATGGCATTTGTACCGGTGGTTTTGTTTACCAGAGCGCCCTTGCTGCCCTGGGCATCAATGATGACAGCGCCATTATCCGAGCTGCCAGATGCTATCGTTCCAGCAGTAGCATTGCCATCATAATCGACACCAGCCCCCAACGTAATCTTGCCGGAATCTCCAGTGGAAGTCAGACTGATTTTACCACCATTAGCAGTCGTTGCCCCGCGTGCGGTATAAGGATTAGCGGTAATGCCATGAACTTCAATATTGCCAGAAGAAAGAATGGTCGCGTTATCCTTGTATTTATCTTCCAGCGTAGTAAAAGTATCCGTTTCTTCGCTTTCGCCGGAATGGATTTCTCCGCCTACTTTGACACCATTTCCAGAGATATACAGTCCATGGTCGACATAGATAGTACCATGATAGTAATCAGTAACATTATTATTATCAGTTCCTACTGTCACTGCATTGTTACTTTCGATGCTTACCGTGTCCAGAGCCTTGGATTTACCAATATCTCCCTGCAGTTTGACTTCGCCAGTGCCGGAATTGATTTTCAGGCTGGAATTGGCAAGATTCTTTTCCTGAACAAATCCTTTAGCCCAGGCACTCTGATCGCCACCATAACCGCCAGCCATAGCAATATCATCCCACTGGTTTTGGGTGCCATAACCAACGGTCAGGAAGGGACCACTATTATCCGGCTGTGTTCTGGTAACTCCACTTACAGGCCAAGTCTGCCAGTTGACAAATCCATATATATTACTTCCACTGTTATAAGTCTTTTGGGCGGTTACAGTGCTCCAGTCAGATCCTACATTACTATAGAACTGTGTACCCTTACCATTATTCTCTAAGCCTTCTGGGCCAGTTACCCAGTACATACCATTCGAATAAAGCGGATCATCTGGCAAGCCATAGTAGGAATACGGCAACTGCTTCTCTCTATCTAGATTACCCCCAGTCTTATGGAGGACACCTGAACCTCTAGCACCAACAAAGAGAGCGGTTGCAGAATTTGGAGCCGTCAAAGAATTCTCCAAGACAGTTGTGAGGGTAGCTAAATAAGTATCACCGACAGCAGAGCCATTACCATTCTCCCCCTTCGCCAAGTTCTTAGCAACAAACCAGTTAACTGAAAGCAAGTCATTGATATCCGCCTTCAAGTTTTCATACATGGTCTTACCATTTCCCATAGTTGTCTTATCGTTCTTTAAAGCAGTTACTAGAGAGGTATTATCCGTGTAACTACTGGGATCAAATGAACCATACTTACTTGTATAGTTAGCGGAAGCAGCTGTCTTGTAATATACAAGGAATTCTTTGACAATCATGCTATCCGCGACACTTGTTTCAGTGACTTTCACAGCTGTCCAGCCGTCACCCTTAGTAGTCGAATAACCTATACCTTTCCCTGTCCAACGGGGGTCTTCTGTATTGGCCTCAGCATAGGTGTAATGAGGACCATCAATCGTTTGTGAATCCGTGGTTGTTTCATAGTTTCCATTTTCATCAACCTTATAACTTCCATCAGGATTCTTTACATAATTAACAGACTTATAATGATAGGACGGAACAGTACCTGCTTCCAAATATTTATCTACAAGGCCAGAATTATTAATTAAATTTTCCCACTCATCTGTCCCGTAAATATACGTAGCATAGCTATTACCAGAATTAATGATTCCGGTCACCTTAACGGCACCATTCGTATCTTTCCCACTAGAATCCAAAGTCAGTGTACCACCGTTAAGGCCGATAGCCACTTCACCATTTAAGGTAATATCTCCACCTTTCGTTTTAATATAACGATCAGCCTTGGAACCATCTGCGACAAAATTAACATTGACATTACCAAAATAGGTACCTACAGTAGAGCCATCTGACTTCGGCCCAGTTCCATTTTTAATAGAACCTTTGTCATATCCCTTTGTTGTTTCGTTCTCTTTATTAGGAGAATAGACAAGATTTCCGCCACTAGAAGAAATAAAGTTACCGCCATTTGTATCAATATCAGCATTGATAATAACAGCACCAATCTTGTTGCCATCGGTATCTGAATTCAACAATACGTTCAGCTTTCCACTAGTCGAGGTAATGGCTTTATTGATAGTGATATTGCGCATAGCATCCAGCGTAAAGGTCGCATCTGTTCCTGCTTCCTTTTTAATGGGAGAATTGACCGTGATATTGGCCACACCATTAGTCGCTATAGCCTGGATGGTAACATCCGTTCCTTTGTTCAGTAAGTCTGTAATGGTTTTTGTCTTAATCCAAGTAATTGCCGAACTTACAGCAGATGCATCGGCCGTTTCCTTACTAGTGGGATCGTGATAGTTAATAGAAGTATTGCTAGACAGACTGTTATCCGACTCATATTTTTTTATATCAATCTTTGCTGCATCATACGCTGTAGTCGGGTCATTGTCCGCAATGTACACGTTAAGCGGGTCGAGCAGCCACTCGCCTGCCTTGCCGCGTTCGCCCTTGGCATCGATATTGAGATTGTTGCCGAGGTTCAGCACATCGCCGGAGGTTTCGATCTTGCCGCCGTCGATGGCGCCGCGGGCCAAGAGATTGGTTCCATCATTGACGACAGTTTTCTGGCCGATGCCTTTGATGCTGCCTGCGCTCTGGCCTGCTTCTTTGCCGGAGGCGTCGAGGGTGCCGCTGACTTCGACCTGGCCGCTTTCGCCGCCGTCGAGCAGGATCTCGCCCTTGTCGTTCGCGTGCAGGGTCTTGGCCTCGATGACGCCCGTGTTGTTGACGACAGTGCTCATGAGGTCGCCGGCGCTCTTGGCCGTCATGACGAGGTAGCCGCCGTCATTCTGGAGCGTGCCGCTGTTGAGGGCCTTGGCGTTCGCGAGGCTGCCGTTTACCGTGAAGTTGAGCTTGCCCGCCGTGTCGGCTGCGAGGCTGAGGTTCTTTGCTGCGGCGAGGACAGTCTGGCCGCCCTCATTCGCGATGGCCCCGTGTTCTCGACATTTGTCGCGTGCAGGGCGACAAGGCCGCCCTCGGCTTTGATGGTGCCGGCGTTGATCACGCTGGCCTCCCTGCCAGCTGCAATCTGCAGGCCGAGGTCGCCCTTGCCCTGCGCGAAGTTACGCATGTCGTCATCGGTCACGTTGGCCGTCGAGGCGACGAGGCCGCCGACGTCGACGCTGCTGTTCTTGCCGAAGAGCACGCCGTTCGGGTTGATGACGAAGACATGACCTTTAGTCGAGAGCGAGCCGTCGATGATGGACCGGCCGTCTCCTACGACGCGGTTGAGGGCGATAGCGCTCTTGCTGTTCTGGTCGAAGTGGACCTTTTCGTCCTTGGCGATGTTGAATTTCTGCCAGTCGAGAGCGAGGCGGTCTGTCTTCTGGTTGATGACCATCGTCTTTTCATCAGGACGTGCAATCTCACCCTGCCCGGCGACGACCTTGCCCTGCTCCGGCATGGCCTGCACGCTGCTGCTGTGCAGCGACATGGCCATGATAGCGATGGCAATGGCGGCAGATTTCGACTGCCAGGTCATTGTTTTTCTGTGTTTATGTGTGTTCTTCATGATTCCTTTCCCCTTTATTCGTTACGCCAGAGGCATGACGTCTTGCTCAGTGATTTACCTCACATTCTATTGTATAAAAAAACAGGATGCTTTTCTTTAGCATCGGGTTAAATTTACCGATTTATAAAAGAAAAACATCCTGTTTCTGGAAAACATTTCTTATTTATGTACTTTTTGTGCAAACACCTGTGTGCTCAGTGCTTCGTCCAGCCGAAACTCTCGAACTGCGGAGTGTAATGGATACGCTCGATGAAGTCGCGGTTCGTCTTCTCTGTGTGGAAGATAGGCACGCGCTCGAGGGCGTAGATGTTGCTCTTGCGGCTGACGCCGCCGTACTTGATGGTAAAGGCGGCCTTGTAGCCGGCCTCGCGCACGAGCTGGGCGATGTGGAGGTTGTAGGCACCCGTCGGGTAGGCCATGTACTTGACCTCATGGCCGAGCTCGGCTTCGGCCTTCTTCTTCGACTCGACGAGTTCGGCGCGCAGCTGGTCGTTCGTCAGGTCGGTCATCGACTTGTGGTCGACGGTGTGCGAAGCGACGGTCATGTCGTTCTTCTCCATCTCGCGGCACTCGTCCCAGGTCAGGTAGCCTTTGCGCGTGCCGAGGAAGCTCGTGACGACAAAGACCGTGCCCTTGAGGCCGTACTTCCTGAGGATCGGGTAGGCGTTGTCGTAGTTGTCCTGGTAGCCGTCGTCGAAGGTGATCAGGACGGGATTGTCGGGCAGCTGGCCCGTGCCCTCGAGCGCGTCGTAGAGCTCGTCGGGCGTGATCGCGTGATAGCCGTGCTCCTTGAGGTAGCGCATCTGCCAGTCGAAGTCGGCCGGTGCGACGGCAAGCGACAGGAATTCATCGCTGACCTTGTGGTAGTTGAGCACGAGGATCTGCGGGCCATCCTCGCCCGTGTCCGGCTCCTGTGCCGTGCTCGTCGCCTGCGTGTCATCTATGCTCCCTGCCATCTCAGCCTCGTGGCCGACCGTCGGCCGCAAGAGAACCACCGCCGCGAGGCAGACGACTGCCACCAACACCAGTCCCAGCAAACGCCATGAACGCTTCATCAAATCTTCCTCCTGCTTCTGTCCGTGTTACTCGCATCTATCATACCACAGATTCTGGAAAAAAGTGGAAAAGTTTTTGGCTATCTAGTGCATTTCTCGAAAATGTGGTATAATCCTCTTGGCGGTAATATACCCCATCCACGTATATGTGACGTAAATCACAGCGATTTTATATTGTTCCACAGGAGGAATTTTCATTATGGCAATCACGAAAGACATGAGCATCCTTGAAGTCGTCCAGAAGTACCCGGACACGGTTGACGTATTCGTCAACGCCGGCATGGGCTGCCTTGGCTGCGCTGCTGCACACTTTGAGAACATCGAGCAGGGCGCGATGGCACACGGCATCGATGTCGACCAGCTCGTCAAGGACCTCAACACGGTCGTCGGCGCATAAGACAGGCCTATAAAAAAGAGCTGCACCAGATGGTGCAGCTTTTTTGATTGCCGTTTTGGATCTCAAAGGTCCTTGAGCAGCGCCTGGACTTTCTCGAGGTAGTCGGCGCGGGTGAAGTTGTAGACTTCGCCGGTCTTGCGGACTTTGACTTCGATGACGTCTTCCTCGACAGCCTTCGGGCCGATGGTCACGCGGACCGGATAGCCGATGAGGTCGCAGTCTTTGAACTTGACGCCGGCGCGCTCCTTGCGGTCGTCGAGCAGGACGTCGAGGCCGGCCTTGCAGCACTCCTCGTAGATGCCCTCGGCATACGTCAGCTGCTCTTCCTTCTTGGCGTTGACGGCGACGACGACGACTTCGAACGGCGCGATGGCGCGCGGCCAGACGATGCCCTGCTCGTCGTTGTTCTGCTCGATGGCGGCGGCCATCGTGCGGCCGACGCCGATGCCGTAGCAGCCCATGACGAGCGGCTGCTCTTTGCCGTTCTCGTCGAGGAAGGTCGCGCCCATCGCCTGGCTGTACTTCGTGCCGAGCGTGAAGACCTGGCCGGCCTCGATGCCGCGCGTCATCTTGAGTGGTGCGCCGCAGTGCGGGCACGGGTCGCCCTCTTTGACCATGCGCAGGTCGGTGACGATGATGGCGTCCTTATCGAAGTCGCGCTGCGGGTTGACGTTCTTATAATGGACGTCTGCCTCGTTGGCACCCGTGACGGCGTTGTGCATGTTCATGACGGTCGCGTCGACGAGCACGTGCGTGCCCTTCTTGATGCCGATGGGGCCCATGAAGCCGGGGCAGCCGCCGGCAGCGCGGATGGCCTCTTCGTCGGCCATGCGCAAGTCGAGTGCGCCCTCGATCTGGTTGATGACCTTGATTTCGTTGACATCGTGGTCGCCGCGGATGAAGGCGAGCACGAGCTCGTCCTTGTCGGTCTGGTAAGCGACGGCCTTGATCGTCTTGTCGGCCGGCACCTGGAGGAAGTCGCAGAGGGCCTCGATTGTGTTCGTGCCCGGCGTGCTGACTTTCTCGAGCGGCAGTTCGTCCTCAGCCGGGATCTCTACCGGCTTGAGTTCGGCCTTCTCGTCGCTCGCTGCGTAGTCGCACTTCGTGCAGACGGCGATGTTCGACTCGCCGGCGTCGGCGAGGACGGTGAACTCGTGGGAGTGGCCGCCGCCGATGGCGCCGTTGTCGGCCTCGACCGGGCGGAACTCGAGGCCCATGCGGGTGAAGATGTTCGTGTAGGCATCGTACATCTTCTTGTACGACTCGTTCATTCCCTCGACGTCCTTGTCGAAGGAGTAGAGGTCCTTCATGATGAACTCGCGGCTGCGCATGAGGCCGAAGCGCGGGCGGCGCTCATCGCGGAACTTGTCCTGGATCTGGTAGAGCATCAGCGGCAGCTGCTTGTAAGAGCGGACTTCGTCGCGCACGAGCGCCGTGATCATCTCTTCATGCGTCGGTCCGAGGCAGAAGTCGCGGCCATGGCGGTCCTTGATGCGCATCATCTCATCGCCGTAGACGCCCCAGCGGCCGCTCTCCTGCCAGTACTCTGCCGGCTGCAGGATCGGCATCATGATTTCCTGGCCGCCTGCGGCGTCCATCTCCTCGCGGATGATCTGCTCGATCTTGCGGATCGTGCGCCATGCGAGCGGCAGGAAGGTGTACATGCCGCCGGCCGTCTTGCGGATCATGCCAGCGCGGTACATGAGCTGATGGCTGGCAATCTCGGCCTCAGCTGGCGTGTTTCTAAGTGTTGGTGCATAAAGGTTACTTGCTCGCATGTTTGCGTTCCTCCAATATCTGGTCAATTTCCTGGAATAATTCGTTCACGAGGTCGGCTTCGGGCACTTTGCGGACGATCTCGCCCTTGCGGAAAATGAGGCCCTCGCCGTTGCCGCCGGCAATGCCGACGTCGGCGCCGCGCGCCTCGCCCGGGCCGTTGACAACGCAGCCCATGACGGCCACCTCGATGGGCTCTTCGATGTCCCTGAGCTTCTCCTCGACCTGGGCGGCGATGGCCGGCAGGTCGATGCTCGTGCGGCCGCAGGTCGGGCAGGCGACGAGCGTCGGACCGTACTCCTTGAGGCCGAGTGACTTCAAGATCTCATTGGCGACGCGGACCTCGACGACGGGGTCGCCCGTCAGCGAGATGCGGAAGGTGTCGCCAATGCCCTCGGCGAGCAATGCGCCGATGCCGACGGCCGACTTGATGATGCCCGTGTTGACCGTGCCGGCCTCGGTGATGCCGAGGTGCAGCGGGTAGTCGACCGTCTGGCTCATGAGGCGATAGGCCGCAATCGTCAGCGGCACGTCGTGCGCCTTGAGGGAGATCTTCATGTCGTGGAAGTCGAGTGCCTCTAGGATGCGCACATGCTCCATCGCCGACTCGACGAGCGCCTCCGGCGTGACGCCGCCGTACTTCTTGAGGATCTTCTTGTCGAGGGAGCCGGCGTTGACGCCGATGCGGATCGGGATGCCGGCCTCCTTGGCTGCCTTGACGACGGCCTTGACCTTCTCCTCGCCGCCGATGTTGCCCGGGTTGAGGCGCAGGGCGTGAATACCCTGGCGGATGGCCTCGAGCGCGAGCTTGTAGTCAAAGTGGATGTCGGCGACGAGCGGCACGGTGACCTGGCGCAGGATATTGCCGAGGTTCTTGGCGGCCTCCATGTCGGGCACGGCGAGCCGCACGATATCGCAGCCTGCGGCCTGCAGGGCGCGGATCTGGGCGACAGTCGCCTCGGTGTCCGTCGTCTTCGTATTCGTCATCGACTGCACGGAGATCGGCGCACCGCCGCCGATCGCGACCTTGCCGATGTGGATCTGGCGCGTCGGACGGCGCTTCTGTAAATCGTACAAATCGTACACTTCCTTTCGAATTAGTCGGTGTCAGCCTCAGCCGCCGAAGATCACGCGGACGATGTCGTTCTTCGTTGCGAGCAGCATCAGGAGGAGCAGCAGGACGATGCCGACGTTCTGCGTGTAGCGCAGGGCAGTCGGACTCAGCGGCTTGCCGCGCACGGCCTCGACGCAGAGCGTCAGGAAGTGGCCGCCGTCGAGTGCCGGTATCGGGAAGAGGTTGACGATGCCGAGGTTGAGGCTCAGGAAGGCCGCGAAGTTGAGGAGCGGCACGAAGCCCATCTGGGCGACCTCACCCGCCATCTGCGCGACACCGATCGGGCCGGCGAGCTCTGCGCCCGACAGCTCGAGGACGATCTTGTAGAGGGCGTCGACCATCATGTAGAGGATGGCCCCCGTCTTCTGCACGGCGAGCTTGGCCGACTCGACAAAGCCCGGGTAGCGCGTGTCGACGGAGCCCATGACGCCGACCATCGCGCGCTGCGAGCTCGAGTCGTAGGCCGGCATGACCGTCGTATCAAACGACTCCCCGCCACGCTCGACGGTCAGGTTGACAGGCTTTCCCGCGCTGTCCTTGACGCCAGCGACGAAGTCGGACCACGTCGCGATTGGCGTTCCGTCAATGGCGAGCACGCGGTCGCCGTCCCTGAGGCCCGCTTCGGCCGCCGGCTTGCCCGCAAGCACCGTGCCGAAGACCGGCTCTGTGCTCGGCGTGCTGACACCGGCGAAGAAGAAGATGCCGAAGAACAGGAAGAGCGGCAGTATAAAATTCATGATGGAGCCCGCGAGAATCACAATCATGCGCGAGCTCACAGGTTTCTCGCAGTAACCGCGGCTGCCTGCATCGTTCTGCTCGGGGTCCATGCCGGCGATGTCGTTGAAGCCGCCGAGCGGGATCGCGCGGATGGAGTACACCGTCTCACCGCGCTGGAAGCTCACGAGCTTCGGCCCAAAGCCGATGGCAAACTCGTCGACGCGCATGCCCGTCATCTTCGCCGTGACGAAGTGGCCGAGCTCATGCACGAGGACGAGCAGGCCGAAGACAAAGACAGCTGCTGCTATTGTCAATACCATTGCTTCACCATCCTTTTATCGTGTCATAGTGAATCTTGCAGTGAATCAAATGAAGACGCATCACTTCGCGAGCAGCGAGGCAGCGTACGCGCGCGCCCACTTGTCTTCCTCGAAGAGCTCTGCAAGTGTCGGCTCGACGATGCATTCGCGCTTCATCATCGTCTCTTCGATGATGTCGTAGATGTCGAGGAAGTGGATGGCATCCTTGAGGAAGGCGCCGACGGCGACTTCGTTGGCCGCATTGAAGACACACGGCATCGAGCCGCCCATCTTGCCGGCCTCGTAGGCAAAGCGCAGACCCTTGAAGGTGTCGGTGTCCGGCTTCTCGAAGGTCAGGTCCTTGAGCTTCCAGAAGTCGAGGCGCTCGAAGGTCGAGGTCTGCCGCGTCGGGTACGTCAGGGCGTACTGGATCGGCAGCTTCATGTCGGGGCAGCCGAGCTGTGCGATGACGGAGCCGTCGCAGAACTGGACCATCGAGTGGATGATGCTCTGCGGGTGGACGACGACCTGTATCTTGTCGTAGTCGACACCGTAGAGCCACTTCGCCTCGATGACCTCAAGGCCCTTGTTGACGAGCGAGGCCGAATCGACCGTGATCTTCTGGCCCATATTCCAGGTCGGATGCGCGAGGACCTGCGCCTTCGTCGCGCCGATGAGCGCTTCGCGCTTCTTGCCGCGGAACGGGCCGCCGGAGCAGGTCAAAAGGAGCTTCTCGATTGTCTCGCGCTTCTCCCCCTGCAGGCACTGGAAGAACGCGCAGTGCTCGCTGTCGACGGGCAGGATGGAGACGCCCTGCTCCTTCGCGCGGCGCATGACGATCTCGCCGGCGACGACGAGCGTCTCCTTGTTGGCGAGCGCGATGTTCTTCTTGGCGTCGAGCGCCTTCATCGTCGGCTCGAGGCCGGCAAAGCCCATCATCGAGGTCACGACGGTGTCGACGTCCGGGTAGGCCGCCGCGTCGATGAATGCCTGGCGGCCGCCGGCGAGCTTCGTCCTGCCCGTGTAGCGCGACTTGAGGCGCGCGTAGGCGGCCTCGTCAGAGAGCACGGCGAGCTCCGGCTCGAACTCGCGGATCTGCTTTTCGAGCAGTTCGTCGCTCGCATTGGCCGCGAGTACGGAGATGTGGAAGAGCTCGCGATGGCCGCGCACGACGTCGAGCGTCTGCGTGCCGATGGAGCCCGTAGAGCCTAATACGGCAATATTCTTCATAGCATTTCCCTCACTTCAGGCCGAGGCCCGCGATCAGCACAAAGTAGTAGACGAGCGGTGCCGTGAAGAGCACGCTGTCAAAGCGGTCCCAGACGCCGCCGTGGCCCGGGATGATATTGCCCGAGTCCTTGATGCCCGTGTAGCGCTTCGCCACCGACTCAACGAGGTCGCCGAGCGTCGCCAGCAGCGAGATGCAGAAGCCGAGCACGGCCATCTCGACGATCGGCAGCGAGAAGAACACGCCGAGGCCGGCGACGGCTGCCGTCGTGCCGACGACAGAGCCGAGGAAGCCCTCGACCGTCTTGTTGGGGCTGATTGTCGGGCAGAGCTTGTGGCGGCCGATAGCCGAACCCGTGAAGTAGGCAAACGTGTCACTGGCCCAGGTGCCGATGAACATGACCCAGATCATCGCGCAGCCGAACTCAAAGGAGCCAAGCGAGGTCATGAGGTGCTGCTCTGGATAGAGGTAGCGCAGCATGACCATGTGCGCAAACGGCAGGCCGAGGTAGAGGATGCCGGCGACCGACGTGCAGGCGTCGACGAAGGAGACGCGGCCGTGCAGCAGGACGCTCTCCAAGAGCACGATGAGCACGATGCCCGTCGTGACGGCCATCGACTCCTCGGCATTGCCGAGCCACGCGCAGCCCCAGAGCAGGATGAGCCCGAGAATGCCCGTCAGGAACGTCAGATTGCTGCCCTTCCGGTGGAAGGCGCGCGCGTATTCAAACCAGGCCAGCACGGAGAGCACGAGAGCAAAGCCAGCGAACAGGGCCCCGCCCGTCTGGATGACGAAGGCAGCCAGCGCGATGCCGACCACGCCTGTGATGATTCTTGTAAACAACGAAACCGCTCCTATCTTATTTATTGGTCAGGCCGCCAAAGCGGCGGTCGCGCCCGGCAAAGTCGACGAGCGCGTCGACGAAGCAGGCGGGCGTGAAGTCCGGCCAGTTGACATCGGTGAAGTAGAACTCCGCATAGGCCGACTGCCAGAGCAGGAAGTTCGAGAGGCGCTGGTCGCCGCTCGTGCGGATGACGAGGTCGACGGGCGGGTCGCCAGCCGTGTCGAGCTGCTGGTCGATGGCCTCGGCGTCGATGTCCTCTGGGGCAATCTCCCCTGCCGCTGCCTTGCGCGCCAGCGACTGCGCCGCGCGGATGAGCTCATCCTGGCCGCCATAATTGGCCGCGACGTTGAAGCGGATGCCCGTGTTGTCCTTCATGAGCGCCTCCGCCTCGCGCATCTGGCGCTGCAGACCTTCAGGCATGCCCTCCATGCGGCCGATGAAGCGGATGCGCACATTGTAGTCGTTCATCTCCTCGAGCTCCTTGATGAGGTAGTCCGAGAAGAGCTTCATGAGGAATTCGACCTCAAGGCGCGGGCGCTTCCAGTTCTCCGTCGAGAAGGCGTAGACCGTCAGGGCCTCGATGCGCAGATCGATGGCCGCCTTGAGGATGTTCTTGAGCGTCTTGACACCGGCCTTGTGGCCCGCCGTGCGGATGAGGCCCTTGCCCTGTGCCCAGCGGCCGTTGCCGTCCATGATGATGGCGACATGGCGCGGCAAGCGCTGCCAGTTGATTCTATCGTAGAGCGGGTTCTGATCGGCGGGCGCTTTTTCCTCGCGCGCCGTTTTTCCACCGCCAAATATCTTTTTCCACATACTATATCTCCATCCTGAGAGACTATTCCGTGTAGAATAACGAAAAGCCCCTCTCGCATAAAAAAGAGGGGCCGCTCGTCATCCATCAGGGAGCTTCAATTGCGGATACCGGGCAGCCGGCAGCGCAAGCACCGCACTCAACGCACTTGTCTGCGTCGATCTCGTAGTGCTCTGCACCCTCGCTGATTGCCTCAACCGGGCACGTAGCAGCGCAGGAACCGCAGGAAATGCAGTCATCAGTGATCTTGTAAGCCATTCATCTCGCCTCCTTCTCTAGTTTTTAGTGGTCCAGCTTCCTCTGCTTTGCCGCAAGAGTCAGCAGGATCGTGCCATCCGCCTGCTCTCGCACGCGGACGACGTAAAGACAGGTTGAATCTGTCTTGAAAAAATCACGCGTTGGGCGTGTTATTTCCGTTTGCCAGGGGCGGCCGGCCTCGCGAAGCATCGCTTCGGCCTCGGCGAGCGGCCGCGCCAGGATGTCAGGCGTCATCTGAGTCATATCAGACTTCCATGACCTCTTTCTCCTTGACGTCCTTCGCCGCATCGGCGAGCTTGACGTACTTGTCGACGAGTTTCTGCATGGACTCCTGACCGCGCTTCGAATCGTCCTCAGTGATCTCCTTGGACTTCTCGAGCTTCTTGATGGCCTCATTGCCGTCGCGGCGGATGTTGCGCAGGGCGACCTTGGCCTCCTCCGTCTTCTTGTTGACCGTCTTGACGAGCTCCTGGCGACGCTCCTGCGTCAGAGCCGGGATGGAGAGGCGGATGGCCGTGCCGTCGGAGTTCGGGCTCAGGCCGAGATCCGACTTCATGATCGCGACTTCGATGTCGTGCAGGATGGATTTCTCCCACGGCTGGATCATGATCATGCGCGGCTCCGGCACGGAAACCTTCGCGATCTGGTTGACCGGCGTCGGGGCGCCGTAGTAGTTGACCATGACCTTGTCGAGCAGGGACGGCGTAGCGCGGCCTGCACGCAGCGAGGCGAACTCGTGCTTGAGGGCCTCGATGCTCTTCTTCATGCGTTCCTCATGGGACGCGAGAATGTCTTTTACCATTACTCATTTCCTCCTACCGTCGTGCCGATCTCCTCGCCGAGTGCTGCGCGGACGATGTTCTCGTGGTCATCGATGTTGAAGACGAGAAGCGGGATCTCGTTGTCCATGCAGAGGCTCGTGGCCGTCGTGTCCATGACCTGCAGGCCCTTGTTGAGGATCTCGATGTACGTCAGCGAATCAAATTTCTTCGCGTTGGCATTCTTGTTCGGATCGGAATCATAGATGCCATCCGTGCCCTTCTTGGCCATGAGGATGACATCGGCTTCGATCTCTGCAGCGCGCAAAGCGGCCGTCGTGTCCGTCGAGAAGTACGGATTGCCCGTGCCGGCGCCAAAGATGACGACGCGGCCCTTCTCCATGTGACGGATGGCCTTGCGGCGGATGTACGGCTCTGCGACCTGGCGCATCTCGATGGCGGTCTGTACGCGCGTGTCCACATCGAGCTTCTCGAGTGCATCCTGCAGGGCGAGTGCGTTCATGACCGTGGCCATCATGCCCATGTAGTCGGCCGTCGCGCGGTCCATGCCCTTGGCCGAGCCGGCGAGCCCGCGCCAGATGTTGCCGCCGCCGACGACGATGGCGACGTCGACGCCGCGCTCACGGATTTTCTTGATCTGCTTCGCGATATCCTCAACAACAGCCGGGTTGATGCCGAAGCCCTGATCGCCGGCAAGCGATTCACCACTGAGTTTCAGGACAATGCGTTTATATTTTGCTGGTTCCAAAATATTACCCTCCATCTAAATGTCACTGCATCTTTCTCTATTATAAGGCCATTGTTCCAGATTTTCCATAGGAAAATCCACCTTGCAGCCTTTCAACGAGGCGGGAGATAGGCTCACCGCCTGTTTCTAGATGTTTCCCCCATTTACGGAGATTTTCTGCCTCGTTATAACCTCTAAAAAAAGAGAACACAATCCATTATGTGTTCTCTTTCTTTCCGGTCTGGCTTTTTCCGGTTGATTATTTCATCTGAGCAGCGACTTCAGCAGCGAAGTTCTCCTGCTTCTTCTCGATGCCTTCGCCGAGCTGGTAGCGCGTAAATGCCGTTACCTTGACGTCGCCGAGGATGTCCTTGACCGTCTTGTCGGAATCCTTGACGAAGATCTGCTCGTTGAGGCAGACTTCCTTGTAGTACTTGTTGATGCGGCCTTCGACCATGCGCTCAACGATCTTCTCCGGCTTGCCCTCTTCGAAAGCCTGCTTGCGGAGGACTTCCTTCTCGTGCTCGAGAGCTGCTGCATCGACACCGCTGCGGTCGATGGCTGCCGGAGCTGCTGCAGCAATCTGCATGGCAACGTCCTTGCCGAGTTCTTCGTCGCCGCCCGTCATGTCGACGAGGACGCCGATCTTGCCGCCCATGTGGATGTAGCTGGCAACGCGGCCTTCCGACTCATAGCGGACGAAACGGCGCAGGGAGATCTTCTCGCCGATCGTAGCCGTAGCTTCCGTCACGAGAGCAGCAACCGTCTTGCCGTCGATCTCGCTTGCATTGAGGGCATCGAGGTCAGCCGGGTTCGTTGCAGCGATGTGCTTCGCGATCTTCTCTTCGAGAGCGCGGAACTGCTCGTTGCCAGCAGCGAAGTCCGTCTCGCAGTTGACTTCGACGAGAACGCCGACTTTTGCATCGTCGCTGATGTAAGCGGCGACAGCACCCTCTGCAGCGATGCGGCCAGCCTTCTTCTCAGCCTTCGAGATGCCCTTCTCACGGAGCCAGTCGATTGCCTTTTCCTTGTCGCCGTCCGTAGCCGTCAGGGCCTTCTTGCAGTCCATCATGCCTGCGCCCGTCGTCTCGCGCAGCTCTTTTACCATTGCAGCCGTAATCTTTGCCATTGGTTCTTTTCCTCCTAATAAAAAGGAGGGGCAAGGGATAACTCCCTTACCCCTCCCGGTCTTCTTATCGAATCTGGATTTCTGGATTATTCAGCAGCCGGTGCTTCTGCAGCTTCTGCTTCGCTATCCTGACCCTGACGACCCTCGAGGACTGCATCAGCCATGCGGCCCGTGAGGAGCTTGACAGCGCGGATTGCGTCATCGTTGCCCGGGATGACGTAGTCGATCTCATCCGGATCACAGTTCGTGTCGACGATGGCAACGATAGGGATGTTGAGCTTGCGAGCCTCAGCAACGGCGATGCGCTCCTTGCGCGGATCGACGATGAAGAGTGCGCCCGGCAGCTTGTTCATCTCTTTGATACCGCCGAGGTACTGCTCGAGCTTCTCCATCTCGTGGCGAAGACCCTGGACCTCTTTCTTCGTGAGGACTTCGAACGTGCCGTCTGCTTCCATAGCCTCGAGCTCTTTGAGACGAGCGATGCGCTTCTGGATCGTGCGGAAGTTCGTCATCATGCCGCCGAGCCAGCGCTCGTTGACATAGAACTGGCCAGCACGCGTAGCTTCTTCCTTGATGGCTTCCTGAGCCTGCTTCTTCGTGCCGACGAAGAGGACGCTCTTGCCTTCCTCTGCAACGCTGCGAAGGAATGCATAAGCCTCGTCAACCTTCTTGACCGTCTTCTGAAGGTCGATGATGTAGATGCCGTTGCGCTCCGTGAAGATGTACTTTGCCATCTTCGGGTTCCAACGACGGGTCTGATGTCCGAAGTGGACACCTGCTTCAAGTAACTGTTTCATGGAAATAACTGCCATGTTGGTGCACCTCCTGTTTTTTTCTTCCGCACCTTTCATTTCTCTGCACCACCCATGTCGGGCACAGGGCAGCGATCGAGGCGCGTGCTATTTTTACACCGTTAGAAATTATATCATAAGAGAAGTGCCTTGACAATCGTTTCCCCGTATTTTTTTTGCGCGCTGCTCACAGGAATCATGCACGGCAAAGCTGTCTTCCTTATTATAAGCAAAATTATACGCAAAGAGATTGTGTCAAGGAATCGGATTCGATTTACAATAATACAGAATGCTGCCCCGCATTGTCCACGTACGATGTATGTATACCGTATACTTATTCCATACCAGTGGACATCCCCTGCTCTTTTCTCTATAATAAAAAACTGTAATAAGGAATTGGCATTATCTATCATACAAATGCGAAAATATATCGCAGCCAATGACTGATCACGTATACGCGAAGTACGCAATACCCAAGGAGTGATTTTCATGAACTTATCGATCAAGATCTTCATCGCGCTCGTGCTGGCCGTCATCGTCGGCCTGATTGCGGGTGAACCGGCACTGCCGTTCATCAACTGGTGGATTGCCCCGATCGGCACGATCTTCATCAATCTCATCAAGATGATGATCGTCCCCGTCGTCCTCTGCTCGCTCGTCGTCGGCATGACGAGCCTCGGTGACACGACGAAGCTCGGCCGCATCGGCATCAAGACGATCCTGCTCTACCTCGTCACGACGGCTATCGCCATCGTCATCGGCTTCAGCGTCGCAGGCCTCGCGCATCCGGGCCTCGGCCTCCAGATGACATCGGACGCTGTCGTCAAGGTCAAGGAAGCGCCGTCGATCATGCAGGTCTTCGTCGCGATGATCCCGGCTAACCCGGTCGCTTCGATGGCCAAGGCGGATATCCTGCCGGTCATCGTCTTCGCGCTCTTCATCGGCGTCGGCATCCTCAAGGTCGGCGGCGAGCGCGCAGACATCCTGATCAAGTTCTTCGACGCCTGCGCGGAGGTCTCCTACAAGATCATCGGCATCGTCATGAGCTTCGCTCCTATCGGTGTCTTCGCCCTGCTGCTGCCGGTCGTCGCCAAGAACGGCCCATCCGTCCTGCTGCCTCTGATCTCCGTCATCGCCTGCGTCGCCGTCGGCTGCCTCATCCATGCGGTTGCCGTCTACTCGACGCTCGCCAAGGTCTGGGGCGGCCATACGCCGGCACAGTTCTTCCGCGGCATGAGTGAGGCGATGCTGATCGCCTTCACGACTTGCTCGAGTGCAGCGGCGCTGCCGGTCAACATGAAGAACAGCCAGGAGAAGCTCGGCGTCTCGCGCGATGTCTCCTCCTTCGTCCTGCCGCTCGGCGCGACGATCAACATGGATGGCACGGCACTCTACATGGGCGTCTGCTCCCTCTTCATCGCGAATGTCTTCGGCATCGACCTGTCGTACGGCCAGATGGCCATGATCGTCCTGACGGGCACGCTGGCCTCCATCGGCACGGCAGGCGTCCCGGGCGCCGGCCTCATCATGCTCGCGATGGTCCTGCAGAGCGTCAACCTCCCGATGGAAGGTCTCGCCCTCGTCGCCGGCATCGACCGTGTCCTCGACATGTTCCGCACCTGCCTGAACATCACCGGTGACGGCGCCGTCGCCATCGTCATGGATCAGGAAGAAAAGAGATACGCCAAGAAGCAAGCTGCGTAATCGCTTCCCACAACGACACACATCACCAGAAGCCTCCTGCATGGCAGGAGGCTTTTGGTTTGCAGGTGATTTGCGGATTCAGATTCAGTTTACATCGCATAAAGCAAGTCGCCGCAGTGGACAGGCAACGCTGCGCAGGGCAGGCTGCTAGAGATACGATGTGTGCCGCCGAAGGGCTCAGAGGGCCAACGCTACGCGACAGATTCCTGCTAAAGCTATTTTGTCTCTTAATGCATCCCTCGAAAAGAGTAAAACGCGCTGCGCTTGAACGGCTACTCTTTTCGAAGGTCATGAGTGGTAGACAAAAATAGCTTCTTCACGCAGGAATCTGAACGCTCCACTCTTGTCCCTCTGCCCCCTTGGCGGGGAGCTCATCTCTTCTATACGAGAAGGAATGCATGGGTACGCAAACTTCGTCTGTGCCGGAAGTGAGCCGCAGCTGCTTGTCATAAGCGGAGCGTTAGCAGGACTGCGTGAAGAAAGGATTTTTTGCCGACCAAGCCCCTTAGAAAAGACAATCGTTCAAGCGAAGCGCGTTTTTGTCTTTTCTAAGGATTGATTCTGCGGCAAAAAATCCTTTTAGCAGTCCTGCGCAGCGCAGCGTTGACAAGCAGCTGCGGCGTCTTACCATGCTGGATGTCACGCAATCCTGCGCAGCGTTGGGGTGCTGGTGCCGTCGTCTCGCCATGCTGGATGTCACGCAGTCCTGCGCAGCGCAGCGTTGACAAGCAGCTGCGGCGCCTTCTCATGCGAGATGTCAACAAAAAAGCCGCCTCTATCCAAGAAGCGGCTTTTGACGTATTCGATTCAGTGAAGTGCACGTGCGGCGCTGGTGGCGCGGCGGTGCTGGCGCAGGCGGTACCAGGCCATCGGGAAGACGAGCATGGGGACGCCGGCGTAGAGGGCCTCGCGCAGCTCTGGCTCGAAGACCATGACGACGAGGCAGAAGACCTGTGCCCAGATGCCGAACAGCGTGACATACGGGAAGAACGGCGTCTTGTAGCGCAGCGCCCCTTCCGTGCCCTCGGCGATCTTGCGCTTGCGGCTGCGGTACTCGCTCCAGCAGATTGAGATCCAGGCAATCGCGCCCGTGAAGCCCGATACGGCCAAGAGGTAGGTGTATAGCGCTGAATCCGGGTCAAACGAGTAGAGCAGGATGACGGCCCAGCACGCGCAGATCGAGACGAGGATGGAGCGCGACGGCATGCCGTTCTTGTTGATGTGGCCGAGCGTGCTCGGGGCCATGTCCATGCGCGCGAGCGCATGCAGGGCGCGAGCCGCACCGTAGAGGCCCGAGTTCGAGCACGAGATGGCCGCCGTCAGGATGACGAAGGCGAAGAACGCGCCGAAGCCCGAAAGGCCGTACTGCGTGACAGCTGCCGCAAAGACACTCTCATCGAGGCCCGCCTTGTCCCAAGGCAGGATGGAGATCAGGAGCGAGATCGGGATGATGTAGAGCGCGATGATGCGCCATGTCACGTTGCGCACCGCAATCGGGATGCTCTTCTCCGGCTTCTCGCACTCGCCGGCGGCAAGGCCGATAATCTCCGTGCCCTGGAAGTTGACGAGGATGATGACCATCGTCAGCACGATCGACCAGTAGCCGTTCGGCGCGAAGCCGCCGCTGCCGAGAAGGACCTTTGTGCCGATATAGCCCTGATCGCCGATGAGGCCGAGGCAGATGAGGCCGGCCACGATACTGAAGGCTGCAAGAGCGATGATCTTGATCAGAGACAGCCAGAACTCACTCTCGCCGAACTTATCGACATGGAACAGATTGAGAATCGTCACCAGGAGTCCGAAGAACACAGCCCACCAGAGCTGGCTGACTTCTGGTATAAAGTTATTCATGATGATGCCAGCGGCAATCATCTCGGATGGAACGTACGCAACCCAGGTCGTCCAGTAGGCCCAGCCCACACCGCAGGCCCAGGTCGGAGAGATGTGCTCCCTTGCATACGTGACAAAAGAACCCGATACAGGTTTTTCCACCGCCAGCTCCGCGAGGCAGAGCATGACGCAAAGCACGATGACCCCGCCCAAGAGATAGGCGAGGATCGCGGCCGGGCCCGCTTTTTCGAGAACATACCCGGTGCCGAGGAAGTAACCACTGCCGATGACCCCGCCCAGCGAGATCAGTTGCAGATGGCGATTCTTTAACCCTCTGTTCATTTTCGACTCGTTCATTACCTTAATAACACAACCTTCCCAGTGCCGCTTCGATCTGTGATTTGTATAGCATTGCCATCCGCGACACTTCCATTATTTCAACCTAAAGGATACTACAAAACGATAGCAATTACCATAGCTCTGCAGATAAAATTTTCAGATGAGACATACGCGCAGGAAATAGGGTATAATTATTTTAAGAAAGAAATACATCCAGGAGGCAATCATGAACGGCTACCGAACCATACGCGAGACGGACGACTCCGTCGAGACGCTCTACGAGATACAGAAATCGAGATTCATCACGCACATCCGCCACGTCGAGACGGAGGAAGAAGCGCGCGCCTTCATCCAGGCCATGAAGAAGCAGTACTTCGACGCGCGCCACAACTGCTCTGCCTACGTGCTCGGCGAGCGCGCCGACAAGCAGAAGTCAAACGACGACGGCGAGCCGGGCGGCACGGCGGGCAACCCCATCCTCGAGGCCATCAAGAAGAACGCATTGACGGACGTTGTCATCGTCGTCACGCGCTACTTCGGCGGCATCAAGCTCGGCGCGGGCGGACTCATCCGCGCCTACGGCCATGCCGCCGTGCTCGGCATCGAAGCGGCCACGCGCATCGAGATGACGCCCTTTACCGAGCTCCATGTGACAATCGGCTACGACCTCCTGGCGACAGTCGAGCACTGGATCCGGCAGCAGGAGATCCGCACAGAGGAGGCCGACTACGCCGAAGCTGTCACGCTCCACCTCCTGCTGCCGCCCGCAGAAGTCGAGTCGCGGCTGATGGAACTGCGCGACCTCACAAGCGCCAACTTCCAGTCGGAAGAGGGTGCGACGCGGCGCATCGCCCTGCCGTGCTGATGTCATTGACAAGAACAGCTGCTTTCCCTTATAATAGCAGCTATACCTACTAGAACGATATGTCTTCCAAAGATTTGCTTAACAGGAGGAATCTCATGAACGATTACACCCTTGAAGTGCACGGCTGCCACAAATACGATGCGACCGGCGCCATCAGCGAACCGATCTACCTCTCGGCGACATACCGCCACCCGGGCTACAAGCAGAGCACGGGCTTTGACTACGGCCGCGTCGCCAATCCGACGCGCAAGGAGCTCGAGGACGTCCTCGCCAAGCTCGAGCGCGGCCAGCGCGCCTGGGCCGTCTCATCGGGCATGGCCGCCATCAACATGGTGCTCCATCTGCTGAATCCCGGCGACCACATCCTGCTCTCCGAGGACCTCTACGGCGGCACCGTCCGACTCGTCAACGACATCTACAAGAAGTACGGACTGACCTTCGACTACGTCAACACGGCCGACCTCGAGGCGACGGCGGCAAAAATCCGCCAGGAGACGAAGATGATCTTCATCGAGACGCCGTCAAACCCGATGATGCTCGTCAGCGATATCCGCGCCCTCGCTGCGCTCGCCCACGAGAACGGCACCCTGCTCACCGTTGACAATACCTTCCTCTCGCCGCATTTCCAGAAGCCGCTGACGCTCGGCGCCGACATCGTCGTCCACAGTGCGACGAAGTACATCTGCGGCCACAACGACATCATCGCGGGCGTCATCGCGATTGCCGACGCTGATGCCGGCTACGGCAAAGATCTCGAGCTCTACATCAAGTCGGAAGGGCCGAACCTGACGCCGATCGACTCGTGGCTGCTGCTGCGCAGCATCAAGACGCTCGGCCTTCGCGTCGAGCGCCAGGAAAAAAATGCCATGAAGATTGCCGACTGGCTCAAGCGTCAGCCGACTGTCACCGATGTCTACTACGTCGGACTGCCCGACCATCCGGGCCACGCGCTCCACAAGAGCCAGGCCACGGGCTTTGGCAGCATGATCTCCTTCAAGGTCAAGTCGCCAGAACTCGCCATCAAAGTGCTCGGCCGCCTCAAGCTCATTGCCTTCGCCGAGAGCCTCGGCGGCGTCGAAAGTCTGCTGACGTACCCGATCGCCCAGACGCATGCCGAGATGCCGAAGGAGCTGCTCGCGCGCACGGGCCTCGACGACCGCCTGCTGCGCTTCTCTGTCGGCATTGAGGATCCCGAGGACCTCATTGCTGACCTCGACCAGGCCTTGAACAGCTGATCCCTCCGGCTCCCTGCTAGCCCTTCCCACAGAAAGCGAGTGATTTTTATGCCAATTGATTTTGATACAGTCATCGACCGCCGCGGCACCTCGTGCCTCAAATACGACTTTGCCGTCGAGCGCGGCTATCCGCAGGGCATCCTGCCGTTCTGGGTCGCCGACATGGACTTTTCCACACCGCAGCCCGTCATCGCGGAGCTCACGCGCCGCGTCCAGCACGGCATCTTCGGCTACACCGACCCGAAAGAGTCGTACAAGCAGACCATCGTCGACTGGATGACGGAGCACCACGACTGGACGCCCTCGACGAAGGCCCTGACCATCACGCCGGGCGTCGTCTTCGCGCTGGCCACAGCCGTGCGCTGCTTCACGAAGCCCGGCGATGCCGTCCTCCTGCAGCAGCCCGTCTACTATCCGTTCAGCGAGGTCATCCGCCAGAACGGCCGCCAGCTCGTCAACAGCTCTCTTGTCCTCAAGGACGGCCACTACGAGATTGACTTTGCGGACTTTGAAGATAAGATTGTCAAAAATAATGTCAAGCTCTTCCTGCTCTGCAGCCCGCACAATCCGGCCGGCCGCGTCTGGACGCGCGAGGAGCTGCTGCGCATCGCCTCCATCTGCCTCAAGCACGATGTGCTGATTGTCTCCGACGAGATCCATGAGGAGTTCGTGCGCCCTGGCTTCCGCCACACAGTGCTCGCCTCGCTCTCGCCGGAGATTGCGGCGCAAACGATCACCTGCACCTCACCGTCGAAGACCTTTAATCTCGCCGGCCTGCAGATCTCGAACATCTTCATCGAGAATGACGAGCTTCGCAAGCGCTTCCGCGCTGAGATCTCGGCGGCCGGCTACAGCCAGCCGAACGCGCTCGGCCTCTTCGCCGCCCAGGCAGCCTACACAGAAGGCGGCTCGTGGCTCAAGGAGCTCTTGGCCTACATCGAAGGCAATTACAAGAAGACGAAGGCCTTCCTCGCCGAGAAGATGCCCAAGGTGACGCTTATCGAGCCTGAGGGCACGTACCTTCTCTGGCTCGACTTCTCGGCCTACGGCCTCTCCGACGAAGAGCTCGACGACATCATCATCAACGACGCGAACCTCTGGCTCGACTCCGGCCACATCTTCGGCAAGGCGGGCCGCGGCTTCCAGCGCCTCAACATCGCCTGCCCCTGGAGCACGCTCCAAAATGGCCTCGAGCATCTGGCCAAGGCCTTTGAGAACCGCTGACTCGCTTATCCAGAAAGGTCGCATCCACATGCTCTGTATCGGACTATCGCCCAGCATCGACAAGGATTGCCGGGCGCTCATCTTAGGCTCCATGCCCGGCGTCAAGTCGCTCGAGGAACAGCAGTACTACGCCCATCCGCAGAACCGCTTCTGGCCGATGATGGCCGACCTGCTCGGCGAAGCGCTGCCCTCCCGCTATGAGGAAAAGCTCGCTATGCTGCTAGACCACCACATTGCCCTCTGGGATTCTATCGGGCAGTGCAAGCGCGAGGGCAGCCTCGACTCCGCCATCCGCGAGGAGCGGGGCAATGACTTCACTGCGCTATTGCAGGCGTACCCGGCCATCCGGGCCATCTGCTTCAACGGCGGCAAGTCGGCCCAGGCCTTCCGGCGCCACAACAAGGCTCTGATGAGGCGTCCCGACATCGCCTTTTACGCCATGCCCTCGACGAGCCCGGCCAACGCCCGCTGGCGCCTGCCCATGCTCGAAGAGACGTGGCGAAAAGCTTTGACAGAGGCCGGAATCCTCTGCTATACTGAAAGCAAGAAATAGCGGCGAACCATTCGTCCGCTGCCGAATCACCCCCATGCCATAATCGACAGGAGGTCTATATGCCATCTTCCATCTGGCTGATCTTAGCCATCATCGTCACCGCGTTCTTCTTCTATCTCGAGACACGGGACGTCGAAGATTGACATGCAGAAAAGCGGCTGTACATCGCGTACAGCCGCTTTTTAGTATCTCGATATCTTGATCTTGATCACAGGAGCATGCCGATTGTATGGACGATAAAGGCGACGATCCAGGCGATGACGCACTGGAAGATGACGACCCAGATGGCCCACTTCGTGCCGAGCTCGCGTTTGACGGAGGTGATGGCAGCGACGCACGGCGTGTAGAGCAGGCAGAAGGCCAGAAGCGATGCAGCCGCAAGAGGCGTCAGCACTGTCGAGATGGAGCTCGTGCCGAACAGGACGCCGAGTGTCGAGACGACGCTCTCCTTGGCCATGAAGCCCGAGATCAGCGCCGTCGAGATGCGCCAGTCGCCAAAGCCGAGCGGCGCGAAGACAGGCGCGATGACGCCCGCGATCGAGGCGAGCATGCTCTCGGAGGAATCCGCAACCATGTCGAGGCGGAAGTCGAACGTCTGCAGGAACCAGATGACGATCGTCGCGATGAAGATGACGGAGAAGGCGCGCTCGAGGAAGTCCTTCGACTTCTCCCAGAGCAGCTGCATGACATTGCGGCGGCCCGGCATGCGGTAGTTCGGCAGCTCCATGACAAAAGGCACGGCCTCGCCCTTGAAGATGGTGTTCTTGCCGAGGTAGGCCATGAGGATGCCGACGAGCATCGCGCCAAAGTAGAGGACGATCATCGGCAGGGCGCCGTAGTCGCCGAAGAATGCCGCGATGAAGAAGCCGTAGATTGGCAGCTTGGCCGAGCAGCTCATGAACGGCGTCAAGAGGATCGTCATGCGGCGGTCACGCTCAGAAGGCAGCGTGCGCGTCGACATGATGGCCGGGACCGAGCAGCCGAAGCCGATGAGCAGTGGCACGATGCTGCGGCCCGACAGTCCGATCCTCCTGAGCCACTTGTCCATGACGAAGGCGATGCGCGCCATGTAGCCCGTGTCCTCGAGCAGGGACAGGAAGAAGAAGAGCGTCACGATGATCGGCAGGAACGACAGCACCGTGCCGACGCCCTGGAAGATGCCGTCGATGACGAGCGAGTGCATCGCCTCATTGACGCCGGCAGCCGTCATGGCGGCATCCGCCTCATCCTGCAGGAAGGCAATGGCTGCGGCCATGAGGTCCTGCAGGGCCGCGCCGATGACGTTGAACGTCAGGTAGAAGACGAGGCTCATGATGGCGATGAAGGCCGGGATGGCCGTGTACTTGCCCGTCAGGATCTTGTCGATGCGGCGGCTGCGCTCGTGCTGGCGGCTCTCGTGCGCCTTGTGGAACGTGCGGTCGACGAGCTTGCCGATGAAGGAAAAGCGCATGTCGGCGATGGCCGCCGAGCGGTCGAGGCCGCGCTCCTTCTCCATCTGGCAGATGATGTGCTCGATCATCTCCATCTCGTTCTGGTCGAGCATCAGCGCTTCGATGACATGGCTGTCTCCCTCGACAATCTTCGTCGCGGCGAAGCGGACCGGGATGCGCGCTTCCTTCGCGTGATCCTCGATGAGGTGCATGATGCCGTGCAGGCAGCGGTGCACCGCGCCGCGATGACTCTCCGCATCGCAGAAGTCCATGCGGCCCGGCTTCTCCTGGTAATGCGCGACGTGCAGGGCGTGCGCGACGAGCTCCTCGATGCCCTCGCCCTTGGCTGCCGAGATTGGCACGACCGGGATGCCGAGCAAGGACTCCATCGCATTGATGTCGACGGAGCCGCCATTGCCCGTGAGCTCGTCCATCATATTGAGTGCGAGGACCATCGGGCGGTCGAGCTCGATGAGCTGCAGCGTCAGGTAGAGGTTGCGCTCGATGTTCGTCGCGTCGACGATGTTGATGATGCCCGTCGGCTGCTCGCGCAGGATGAACTCGCGCGAGACGATTTCCTCTTCCGTGTACGGCGACATCGAGTAGATGCCCGGCAGGTCCGTGATTTTCGTGTTCGCGTGGCCGCGGATGCTGCCGCTCTTCTGGTCGACCGTGACGCCCGGGAAGTTGCCGACATGCTGGTTCGAGCCCGTCAGCTGGTTAAAAAGCGTCGTCTTGCCGCAGTTCTGGTTGCCCGCGAGCGCAAACGTCAGCAACTGGCTGTCGGGCAGCGGGTGCTCGCCCTGCCGCACGTGGTAGCGGCCGCCCTCGCCGAGGCCTGGATGGTCCGTCGGCTCATGCGGGATGTGGACCGCTGGATGCTGGTCCGACTCCCAGCCCGGCAGCTTCTCGATACCAATCTGCTTCGCATCGTCGATGCGCAGTGTCAGCTCATACTCGTGGATGCGGAACTCAATTGGGTCCCCCATCGGCGCGAACTTCACGAGCGTGATCTCCGCGCCCGGTATCACGCCCATGTCGAGGAAATGCTGCCGCAGCGCTCCCTCTCCGCCGACCGAGCGCACCACTGCGCGCTCACCGGCTTTCAATTCATTCAGATACATAAGACTCTCCTTTTGTCGTAAATACACACCTTCATTGTACTCAAAAAATCTGAGATTGCAAATCAAGTTTAACCGACTGCCCGTCATGACACGATGTTGGGCGACAACAAGGGGTAAAAAAAAGAGCATCCCTGAGGTATTCCTCAAAGATGCTCGTGCACGGATGCGAGATTCACTTTGCAACAGTCTCGGTCTTCTGCTCTGCCTGGGCAATCTGTTTGGCCTCCGCCTTCTCGTCTTCGGTGACGGCGGATTTGAATTCGCGGACGCTCTTGCCGAGCGATTTGCCGACGAGCGGCAGTTTGCCCGGTCCGAAGACCAGCAAGCCGATTGCGAAGATCAGCAGGAGTTTTGGTACGGTAAGACCCATCAACATAAGAAGCACCTCTATCTTTCATCTATCCACTGCGAGTGACGACTCTGTCTCATTGTTTCTCATTATATCATGAATCATCATATATGGAAAATATAGATTCCCTATCGGGTACATAGTAAATATCTATACGGTCACGCCTCAAGGCATGAGACGATGCGGTCGATGGCCTCGTCGAGGCAATCCTCTTCCATGCCAGAGTAGTTGAGCACGAAGGTGTGCGCCGCGCCCTCGGCACTGCCGACGTAATAGTCGCTGAGCGGACGCATGCGGATGCCCTTCTGCGACAATTCCTGCTGCAGCACATGGTCGTCTTTCCCCGTGTGGAAGTGCAGCAGGAAGTGGAGGCCGGAGCCGCGCTCGATGAGGTCGGCGTGATGGAAGAGGCCGCCCGCCTTCATCGTCTGCAGCAAGGCCTCGCGCCGCCTGCGGTAGCAGTTGCGCATGCGGTTGATGTGCTTCTCGAAGTAGCCTGCGCGGATGAAGCGCGCGAGCGTATACTGCTCAAAGTTCGAGACGGTGCAGCTGTAGAAGCCGAGTTCTCGGTGGAAGACCTCGACGAGCTTGTCGGGCAGGACCATGTAGCTGATGCGGATGGTCGGCGTCAGTGTCTTCGAGAAGGTGTTCATGTAGATGACACGGCCGCTGACGTCGATGCCCATCATCGTCGGGATGGGACGGCCCGTCAGCCGGAACTCACTGTCGTAATCGTCCTCGATGATAAAGCGGCCCTCGCCCGCGCTCGCCCAGCCCAGCAGCTCATAGCGCCGGCTGATCGGCGTGATGCAGCCCGTCGGGAAGTGGTGCGACGGGCTGATGTGCAGGACGTCGACACCTTTTTCTTGGAGTTCCTGCGGGCAGATGCCCTGCTCGTCCATCGCCACAGGCACGCAGCGCACAGCATTCTGGCGGTAGACCTGGCGGATCTTGTCAAAGCCGGGATTCTCGACGCCGAAGCACTTGTCGCGCCCCAAAAGCTGCACGAGCAGTCCGTAGAGGTACTCCGTGCCCGCGCCGACGACGATCTGCTCCGGCGCGACATCGAGGCCGCGGAAGCTGCGCAGATGATTGGCGATTGTCTCGCGCAGGCTCATGATGCCCATGCCGGGCGAGCGCTCCAAGAGCTCTTCAGCCTGCTGCGCCATGACCTGGCGCAAGAGGCGCGTCCACGTCTTGAACGGGAAATCCTCGGGGCGCAGACTGTTGGCCGTGAAGTCGGCCAGGTACTCAGGCAAACACGCTTCCGGTTCGCGATGGACACGCTGCGCCTGAGCGGGCTTGATGGGCAGGCTGGAAAGACGCGCGACAAAGAATCCCTTCTTCGGCACCGACTGGCAATAGCCTTCCGCCACCAACTGACCATATGCGCCCTCGACCGTGATGACGCTGATGCCGAGCTGGTGCGCGAGCGAGCGCTTCGACGGCAGCTTCTCGCCCGCCTGCAGGCGCCCGGCGAGTATGTCCGCGCGGATGCAGCGGTAGAGGTGCTCGTAGAGCGATTCCGCCCCGATGTTCTCGAATGAATAGGTCAGCACAGCAAACTCCCTCTCTCCATCTGATACTATCTTATCGTCATGCTTTGAATCTTTTTCTAAGGTCAAAACCAGTATATACTAGTCAGCAATAGGACACAAGTCCAGATTGAAAAAACAAGACGAAAGAAGGAAATCATCATGGCATCATCTGTACATCCATCCTCTTCATTCACCACGCGCGAGCTCTGCCTGGCGGCCGTCATGGCGGCCGTCGTCTTCCTCGCGACCTTCGTGCCGCGCATCCCGATCCCGCTCGGATACGCACATCTCGGCGATGCGGCCATCTTCCTCATGGTGCTCTTCTGCGGGCGCCGCGAGACACTGATCGCGGCCTGCTTCGGCTCGGCGCTCTCGGACCTCATCGGCGGCTTCCCGCTCTGGATCTTGCCGACGCTCATCATCAAGTTTTTCATGGCGGACATTGCCTGGCGCGTCATCCGACCAGACAAGACAAAGGCCTCGCCCGCTCGCCTCGTCGTCGGCTTCCTGCTCGCCTCGGCCTGGATGGCTGCTGCCTACACGCTCTTCGGAGCACTGCTCTACGACAGCCTCGCAGCAGGCCTCGCCTCAGCACCGGGCCTCATCGCAGAAGGCGTGCTGAACAGCGCGATCGCGATCGTCGCAGCAGGCATCCTGCAGAAGACACCGCTCGGACAGCGTTAACGGCGCTCCAGCTCCAATAAAGCCTCCTTCATCGGCAGCCCCCAGGCATATCCTGTGAGACTGCCGTTCGTGCCAATGACGCGGTGGCACGGGACACAGATACTCAGGGGATTGGCTCCGACGGCGCCGCCGACAGCATGGTAGGCCCCCGGCCGCCCGATGGCCTCCGCCAGTCTCTTGTAAGTCGTCGTCTCGCCGTAGGGGACTTTCTCGAGCTCCTTCCAGACCTGCAGGCGAAACGGCGTGCCCACGAGCCTGTAGGGGAACGTGAACGCGCGCCGCTCCCCTTCCAGATACTCGTGAAGCTCCCGCGCCGCCCAGTCCGTCACCTCGCTCGGGCGCTCTTCCTCCTGCCGCTCCTTCACGACATCGATAGCAACAACTGCGTCCTCTTCCTCCACGATGCGGAAGAAGCCGAACGGGCAGGGATACAGTCCGATGTGCTTTATCTTTTCCATGATCATCACCTCATGGCCATTCTAGCAGGATGCATGGCCATTTTCTACGAAAAAGCTCACAAAAAAAGAGATTCCCGATGTGCCCAATCACATCGTGGAATCTCTTTCTGTCTCACATAGTCTCACTGCCAGCCCTGCAGTGTCCAGTAATCCTCGATGCCCTTGACGATCGGATCGAAGATCTCGTCGGTGTTCGTGATGTGCGTAACCTGGAAATGGCCATCGCTTTTCTGCACGAGCTCGACTTTGACGGTCATCTGCGGCACGAGGCGGCCGTAGTCGGAATCATCGCCTGTGACGAGGAACGTCGCCTCAGCCCAGTCGCCCTTGCGCTCGACGCCCTGGAGCTTGGCGCTGTAGTGCTGCGTGAATTTCTCAGCCTCGCCCGCAATCCACTTCGCCTGCTCGTCGCTCTCGCCGATTGGCGCGATGGTCGGCGTCAGGAAGAATTCGAGACTGCGGTTGATGAAGACGAGATCGCTCTCGCGGCGCTCCTTGATGTACGATTCCATGAAGGCCGTGTCGTGGCAGAAGAACCAGTCCTGCAGATACTCTCGGTGGAGCCGCTCAATGTCGCGCGCGAGAATCTCTGTGCTGCTGTCATACCCTTTCGTGACGATAGAGGAAAGGTCAGCATAGCGCTGCACCTTCTGCGCGTCATGCTCTCTGGCGCCCTCCATGAGCTCGTTCAGCGCATATTCCGGCGTGCGGGCCGACTGGTAGCAGTAACCGCTGACACCGATGGCCACGAGCAAGAGGACCACGATCGCGATGAATCCCTTCCTGCGCTTCATAAATAAAACCTCCTAGAAGAATAAAATGATGGATGGATAGTATTCCCCGATTGTATTCAGTCATTTTAGCAGGCTTTTCTGAGTATTATCTGGAGACAGTAAGGCTTGACAGATACCCCCAGCTGGTATATAAATAGTAATGAAGTTTATTTTCAATTACGTTGTTATACAGGGGGAATCCATCATGGCTACAGCAATCGTCGGCATCGTCGTCCTCGTCGCGCTCTTCTTTGCCGTCAAGGGCGTGCTCAAGCATTTCCGTGGGGAAAGCAGCTGCTGCGGAGGCGGGGATGTCAAAGTCCCGAAAAAGAAACTCACAGGCACCATTGTCGCGACGAAGGTCGTCGATATCGAGGGCATGACCTGCGGTCACTGCAAGGCCCGCGTCGAGCAGGCACTCGACACGATTGACGGCGCTGCTGCTGAGGTCAACCTGCACCGCAATCACGCCATCGTCAAGATGACGCGCGAGGTCAGCGACGACGAGATCCGCCGCGCCCTCTCCGGCAGCGGCTATACGATCACGGGCATCCATATCAAAGACTGACTGCGCACCAAAAAAGCCGCATTCCATGACACGGAATGCGGCTTTTTGACGTATGAAACTGACACGCGGTCAGGAATTCGTCTTCTTCGTCAGGCTCTGCGTGACCCAGGGAAAGGTCGCCTCGAGGTACTGGCCGATCTTCTCGCCCATCGACTTCTTGGCGAGATAATCGGGGTGCAGACCGTCCGTCGTGTAGTCGGAGCGCAGCCAGCCGCGCTCGTCGGCCAGAGCGCTGGCTACATCGACAGAATACGGCTGCTTCTTGACCCAGGCGCAGACAAACTGCTGATGCGTGAGCCAGTCCGGCGTCGGATGCTCGATGCCGGCGCGGTGGATCATGAGGCTCGGATTGATCGGCGTCGGCGTCACGAAGACCGGGATGATGCCGTAGGCCGCGCACTTCTCCTTGAGCGCCTTGAGATGCTGCACGACGGTCCAGCCGTACGTGCCGGCGCGGTAGTCATTTACGCCGCCCATGATGACAAGGATGCGCGGGGAGAACGGCAGGACATCGTGCTCGAAGCGGTCGATCATGTCCTGCGTCGTGTTGCCGCTGACGCCGAGGTTCTTGATGGGCACGGACGAATACGTCTCCCAGTTGTAGAGCGGATACGAGGGCGGCACGCTCATGACGCCGCCGCCGTGCGTGATGCTGTCGCCGAGCGCCGCGATCGGGGTCGGCGAAGTCACCGTGAAGCCGTTCTTCGCCGACCAGTCACTCAAGGGCGCGCCGTCCGCATCCACAGAGCGCACGCGCCAGTAGTAGCGGCCCTGCGTCGTGTAGGCGTCCCAGTCGTAGACATCGTACTCACCAGCCTGCAGCGTCTTTAAGTACATGTCCTGCGAGCCCACCTCGCGGTAGACCTGCACCTCATGGTGCTTCGCGCCCGGCATCGGTATCCACGAGTAGACAGGGTACTCCGCCGCATAGTCCATCGCGTCGTAGTCCGACGTCGCAAGCGGTGCCGTCGGGTTCAGCGTGCCAGACGTCAGCGGCTGCGGCGTGGAATACGAGTTGACGGGATTGCCGTTGTAGTCGAGTCCGCGCACCTTCCAGTAGAAATTCGCCGCAGCCTTGCCGTAGCGGCCGACCTCAATGTCAACGCCATTGGCAAAAATCTGATTCTGCGTCATGATGACATTCGGCAGTGTGTCCTCTGCAGAGCCGAGGATCTCGACCTGGTACTTGACGGCCCCCGGCACGTGATCCCAGACCAGGCGCACACTGCGGATGTCAACCGACTGGCCCGCAGATGTATCCGCCTTGGCCGCCGCCTCGATCTGCTGCGCCGCCTTCGTCTCCGTCACAGCCGGTTTCTGCCCCGCCTTCTCCGCGAGCACCGATGTCGCCGTGACATGGCCATCATCCCCCGTCGCTGCCTGCGCGGCAGACGGCAGGGCCAGCCCTGCCGTCAGGCAGCAAAGCCCCAGCAGTTTCGCGAGTTTCTTTATCTTCATCATGATGGATTCATCTCTTCCTTTTCCTTCTTTTTGTTTGCGTTCCGTTCCAGACAAGCCCCTGCGGGGCATCTGGCGATTGCCTTTCCATCTTATCACGGTTGGCACAGTCAGGCAAATTTTTCAATTTCCCCGAAAAAGAAAAGAGATGCACTCTGCCAGAGAGTGCATCTCGAAAGACATAAAGAATGGGTAAGGATGGTGGATTGCGGCAGAAGGGCATCAGCCTCTCGTCTTGCCGCCGGCCACGTTGTACGTGACACCGTGGATATACGAAGCGCGGTCACTGGCGAGGAAAAGGACGAGATTGGCCACCTCGGTGAGCTTGCCGCTGCGGCCGAGCGGCGTCGTCTTCGTGTTCTTATAGCCCTTGCGCAGGTCTTCGACCGTGATGCCGCGCGTGTAGGAAAGCGCTTCTTCATAGGCCAGTGTGCGCAGGCCCGTCGCCTCGAGGATGCCCGGCGCCACGCCGACAACACGGACATTGTAGCGGCCGAGTTCCTTGGACCACGAACGCGTAAAGGAGTTGACCGCATTCTTCGTCGCCGCATAGATGCTCTGGCCTTCAGAGCCTTCGAGACCGCTCTCCGAGCTCATGTTGATGATGACACCAGCGCCATTGCGGACAAATTCATGGCCCAGGGCCTGTGCCATGAGGTACACGCCCTTGATGTTGACGCTCGTGACTTTGTCATAGACTCTTTCACTGAGCTCATACTTGCCGTGCGGATCCTTTGGATCCACGAGCAGACACGGGATGTTGATGCCTGCGTTGTTGACGAGGATGTCGAGCTTGCCAAAAGCCGCTTTTGCCTTCTCGACCATCGCTGTGACGCTCTCCGCTTTCGTGACATCGGTCACGACGTAGAGCAGCTTTCCCCTGCTCCCGCCGAGCTCAAATTCCGGCTCGTCCGGGTTCATGTCACAGACTACGACATTCGCACCATTATCGAGAAATGACTGCGCAACCGTTTTGCCGATGCCGGATGCACCGCCCGTCACTACTGCTGTTTTCCCTTCCAGATTCAACCACGAAGTCATGAATATCTCTCCTATCTTTTCTTACCACACGACATCTGAATGATGTCTGATGCTGGGGACGTTTCACATCGCTTGCCAGCCCCTTCATCTCTTATAGATGGCAATCTCCTCGCCGGGAGCAATGTCGCCGATCTCTTTGTCCTCGAGATAGAGGCTACCTTCCAGATTCTCCCCTTCTTTGTTTCCATTGAAGCGCAGTGTGATGTGACCGAGGTCGCGCAGGTTCTTCTGGACCTGGCTGCCGACATAGATGATCTTGTACGCTTCCTTGCCGAGCTGGAAGATGTCGCCTGGTTCGACGATATCCTCGAGCTTGTTGCCGCGGTGCAGGACGCAGTATTCGCGGAGTTCCTGAGGCGCATTCTCATTGAACAGGATGAGCATGCGCGCCCCCTTGAACGCATGAACCTGAGCACCGAGTTCCTGTACGATTGTACTGTAATATTTTTTCATTGGAATACCTCCTGATATACATCCATGGAAATTCATCAAGCCTCATAGAGCCCGAAGCTGGCGAGCCAAGCGAGAATGACGGAAAGCGGTCCCGTGATGAAGCGGGAATAGAGCACGGAAGGCACACCGACTTCGACCGTCTTCGCATCTGCTTCGGCCAAGCCGAGACCGACCGGGATAAAATCACAGGCGCACTGCGCATTGATGGCGAACAGCGCCGGCAGGGCAAGATGCGGCGGGACTGCGCCCTTGCCGATCTCGACGCCGATGAGCACGCCGATGACCTGCGCGATAACGGCCCCCGGTCCGAGGAACGGTGAGAGGAACGGGAAGGAGCAGATCAGCGACAAGATGATGAGGCCGCCCACATTGCCAGCTAGCGGCACGAGCAGGTGGGCAATGATGTCGCCGATGCCTGTCGAGAGGATGATGCCTATGAGCATCGAGACGAAGGCCATGAATGGCAGGATGGTCTTGATCATCGTGTTGATGGTCTCACGGCCGGCCTGATAAAAGACAGCAACGATACCGCCCATGAACTGACCGACCTTCGCCATAAAACCGGCCTGCTGCTCCGAGATTTTCTTCGACGTGTCATAGTGACGGCTGCCCATCCCGCCCGGTGCCGCCGCATCATGCTGCACTTCTTCTGCCGCGGCCGGTTCAGCAGCGTCAGTTTCCTCTGCAAAAGCCAGATCCTTTTCGCGCACAGCCGAGACGTAGATATCCGGTTTGATGAACTGCGCGAGCGGACCGCTCGGGCCAGTCGGATTGAGGTTGATTGTCCGGATACGCTTCTGCGGGTAAATGCCACAGCGCAGTGTTCCACCGCAATCAATGACGACTGCCAGGATTTCCGCGTCAGGAACACTCGTCTTGAAACCATCCACCAGCTCACAGCCCGTCATTTCCGCCAGTCTCTTGGCAACGGGCGAGATGACGCCGCCCGTGATATTGACGATCTTGTTCTGTTTCTCATTGGGATGCAGGTGCAGCGGACCGCCGAAACCGCCGGAACCAGCTGTGACGATGACGTCTTTATACTTTGCCATGATGCCTTTCTCCTTTTTCATGTATCACATATGTCCATATGTTGTAGTATCAGCCTAAAATTTTTTAGGGATCACGATTTTGTCGGCGCAAGCTCCTTGCTGAGCTTCACTCCCTGCTGCTTTTGCACGTAAGCCGTCATGAAATCTGTGATCCAGCCGCGCAGGAAATTGATGACAATGCCGATGAGGAAGTAGCGCAGTGCAAGATCAACCGTCGGCAGTCCGAGTGCCGAGATGCCGTTTGCCACACCGAGGAAGACAAAGAGTTCCGCCGGGTCGACGTGCGGGAAGAGCCCGTTCATCGTATGGCAGGAAGCGGATGCTGCTGCGTAATACGATGGCTTATAGTACTCCGGCAGGAATTTGCCCAGAGACAAGGTCATCGGATTGCAGAAGAAGAACGTGCCGACGACCGGCAGCAGGATGTAGCGCGTGATGACGTTGCCACCGCAGATGCGCGCAAACTTCTCGATTTTTTCCTGCCCCACAAAAGCGATGATCGAATTCATGGCGACAAGCAGGCAGATGAGTGTCGGAATGATGCCGCCCACCCAGCCGACAAAGGTCTCACCACCTTTGTTGAACATGCCGATAAAGCCCTGTGCCAATAAAACCATGGTGTCCATCAAAATCTCTCCTTTTCTTTTTCCCTTTCTTTTTCCCTATTCTATCTTCCAGCAGGCGTCACGGATACATGGCGTTTTTCTTGCTGGAGCTCCTGATAGGAAAGATAGTCCTGACGCGCATTCAACGCGGCTCTGACCTGTTGGCGTGTCAGGCCTCTTTCCTCACAGATCGATTTGTGAATACTTAGAAGATTTAGTTCACTAAGAGCGGTGAAGGGTCGGCATTTGGCAAAGACCGTGACACCTTCCAATAATTCTCCCTTGATGATGCGGCAATCTTCGTCAATGCAGAGCAGGACAATGGCTCCCGCCAGGAACCTCCCCTTCGATTTGCCGATGGCCACGCGCCCAAACCGGCGGAGCTCCTTGACGCGGCGGTTGAAGCGGCGGAATTGCCAGAGCGCCAGCAGGGTCTGCATGACCCAGACTACAATCGCCGCCAAGAACAACATCCCTATCATGAAATCTCACCCTCCTCATCATTCATGCAGCAGAATGGTTGCCGTCGACTCGTCCGTGATCAGCACATTGATGAGATGGCCGCGCAAGGCCCCCATGATCGCTGGAACTTTCTCACGTGAAGCAGCCATGCCGATGCTGTACGGCAAGCCGCGCAAGGTATCGAGCGGTATGGCAATCGTGCGATCCGTAAAGGGCGTCTGCACGGGACTTCCATCCTTGTCGTAGAAGACGGAGCAAATCTCCCCCACGGCCCCAGTGCGCCGCATGGAATCGATAGCATCCCGGCCAAAGTATCCCGCCCAGACGAGATTCGACGACTTGACCGGTGCACCGATACCGACAATCGCAACGTCAAGGCGCTGCCAGAACTGCGAGATCTTCTCATAATTCGCATCCTGTACGATGGCATCGCGAATCTCCGGCGTGCGCGTAATGGCCGGTGCGTAGATGTAATGACTGCGGCCGCCGACCGTCTTGGCCATCTCATAACAGATTGTATTGACGTGATGATCACTGTCAATGCTCTCCGGCCCTCCGTCAATCGGCACAAAATCGATGTCAAGCTGCGGCATCTTCTCGTGATGCGCGTATTTCGTGAGTTCCTGGATGGTAGAACCCCACGCCATACCGACGACCTGTCCATCCGCCATGATGCGGCGCAGCAGGTTGAGTCCGGCCTGCGCCATGCTCTGCTTGATGGCGAGCATGTCGTAGCTCTTGGGCACGACGTAAGCCTCGCGCAGACCGAAACGCCGTTCTAGGGCCGCTTCAAGATCTTCATACGAATCGCTCTCAACCTCTATCTTGACAATGCCGCTCTTCATCGCCTTCTTGAGATACTTGCTGATGGTCGTGCGGTCAACGCCCATGCGCGAGGCAATCTCGCTCTGCTTCAGATGGTCAAGATAGTACATGCTGGCCGCCTTGATCAGGATGCGTCTCTCTACTGGCATCATGATGTCTTCGCCTCCTCTTCTTTTTATTGTCACATTTGTGATGTTATTTCTCTTTTGCTCTCTTGTTGATTCTTATATTAGCAGTAAAGCTCCATACTTTCAATCTTTTCCTTATGTTTTCTAACCATTTTCCTTCTATTCTCAATGAATTTCTCATTTATTATCACATATGTTTCGACTATGTCTCATTTGTGCAAATCAAAAGAAGCCCCTTTCGGGGCTTCTGGCTCACAGGCACATCGGATATTCAGTTCTCGAAGAAATCGCCATGGAGATTCCATCCATGATCGACGGGGCCGCTGCCCGTGCCGAGGTCCATCTTCGCCAGCAGCGCCCCGAACAGATAGGACTTCGCGCGGCCAATCGACTCCGCAAGGTCGAATCCCTTGGCAAGGTTTGCCGCAATCGCGCTCGAGAGCGTGCAGCCCGTGCCATGCGTATTGGGATTCTCGACGCGCGTGCCGCGGTACCATTTCTCACCCTTGCCGTCTGCCATGACGAGCAGGTCGCTCGCCTCACCAGCGGAGTGACCGCCCTTGGCCAGCACATTGACACCGGCCTGCGCCGCGAGATGTTCGGCCGCCCGCTGGAAGGCCGCCTCATCCGCAATCTCTTGTCCCGTCAGGACGCTGAGCTCTGGGATGTTCGGCGTGATGACCTCTGCGAGCGGGAAGAGCTCCTGCACGAGTACCTCGACGGCATCATCGGCGAGCAACTTTGCCCCGCTCGTCGCGACCATGACGGGATCCACCACCACGTATTCTGCCCCGTATCCCTGCAGCTTTTCTGCGATGACGTGAATGAGTGCGGGCGAAGCAACCATGCCGATCTTGACGGCATCCGGGCGGATGTCTTCAAAGACAGCATCGAGCTCTGCCGCCAAGAACTCCGGCGTGGTCTCCTGCACCATGCGGACGCCCTGCGTGTTCTGCGCCGTCAGGGCCGTGATGGCACTCATGCCGTAGACGCCGTTGGCCAGCATCGTCTTGAGGTCCGCTTGCACGCCTGCGCCGCCGCTCGAATCACTGCCCGCGATTGTCAGTACCTTTTTCATATGGATTCCTCCTGCATATCACGAAAAATTTTAACACTTCCATCTTACAACGCAGGCCGCTTCCTGTAAAGGAAATCAGTCGGTTCCATTCGGATTCCATCGGCTCAGTAATGAATTGCTCCGACTTCTCGCCGGGCCCTTGCATTTTCCTGAGAATCCGTTAAAATAACAATAACACATTCAGCTGTCATGACAGCTGAATGAAGATGTCATCATCGATTCATCTCATTTGAGAATTTTGGGAAAGAGGTTATTTGCATGATTCTCGAACGCCTGGAAGCCCTGCCGGTTGGCTCCTTCCACTACAAGCTTCTCTTGGTCACGGGCCTCGGCTGGCTCTTCGACTCGATGGACACGGGCCTGATTGCCTTCGTCCTGCCTGTCTTGACAAAGGACTGGGGACTCACGCCTGCACAGGCCGGCTGGATTGGCTCGATTGGCCTCATCGGCATGGCGCTCGGCGCCGTGCTCGCCGGCACGGTCGCTGACCGCATCGGCCGCAAGAAGGTCTTCACCATCACGGTGCTACTCTACAGCATCTCGACAGGGCTCTGTGCTCTTTCTTGGAGCTATGAGTCACTGCTCGTCTTCCGCTTCCTCGTCGGCTTCGGACTCGGCGGTGAGCTTCCGGTCGCCGCGACGCTCATGAGCGAGTACGCACCGAGCCATCTGCGCGGGCGCTTCATCGTCCTGCTCGAGAGCTTCTGGGGTGTGGGCTGGCTCGTCGCCGCCTGCATCGCCTACCTGCTGATCCCGCACTTCGGCTGGCAGATTGCCTTCGTCATCGGCACGATCCCGGCGCTCTACGTCTTCCTGATTCGCCTGCACATGCCGGAGTCCGTGCGCTATCTGATCTCGCACGGCCGCATCAATGACGCCAAGGACATCATCCTCGAACTCGAGCGCAAGCTCCACGTCGAGAGCCGCCCGTTCGCCAAAGAGCTCAGTGAAGCAGAGCGCGAACAGCCAAACGCCGCTGCGACGAGCTTCACGACGCTCTGGACGAAGCCATTCCGCACGCGCACCATCATGCTCTGGCTCGCCTGGTTCGGCATTGTCTTCAGCTACTACGGCATCTTCATGTGGCTGCCGTCCATCGTCTTTGCCCAGGGCTTTGCCGTCGTCAAGACGTTTGAATACGTGCTCATCATGACGCTTGCCCAGCTGCCGGGTTACTACGCTGCCGCCTGGCTCGTCGACGTCATCGGCCGCAAGTACACGCTCTCGCTGTTCCTTCTGATGTCCGGTATCTGCAGTTTCTTCTTCGGCAATGCCGCAAGCGCTTCTTCGCTTCTCGCCTGGGGTGCGGCCATGAGCTTCTTCAACCTCGGTGCCTGGGGCGTCATCTACACTTACACGCCAGAGCAGTACCCGACGACGATCCGCGCACTCGGCTCCGGCTGGGCGGCAGGCTTCGGCCGCATCGGCGGCATGATCGCCCCGATGCTCGTCGGCATGATGCTCGCCAATGCCTTCGGCATGAGCACCATCTTCCTGATGTTTGCCTCCGTCTTCGTCATCATCTCCGCCGTCGTCCTGACACTCGGCAAGGAGAGCAAGCAGAAGACGCTCGAAGAGCTCGAAGAAGCCTACGAGAACTGATTTCCGTTCACCACATTTCAAATCTCGCACATCGCATGCAAAAAGAGCTTGGCCGCCAAGCTCTTTTTCTGTCATAATCTGCATCGTTGACAGGACTTTGGGCTATGGAGCGCGAAGAAGATAAGCAAACGTATTATAATCTTATTCGCAGAGGTAATCACTATGAGCAAAATCCTTTTGATCAACGGCAGTCCCAATGAGAAGGGCTGCACCTACACTGCACTGGCAGAGATTGCCGCCACACTCCACGAGCAGGGCGTCGAGACGGAGATGATCTGGCTCGGCAAGAAAGCGGTGCAGGACTGCATTGCCTGCCACAGCTGTATGAAGACCGGCCGCTGTGTCTTTGCGGACATCGTCAATGAGACGGCCGACAAACTCGCCGCTGCCGATGGCCTCGTCGTCGGCTCGCCCGTCTACTACGGCGGCCCGACGGGCTTCATCACGAGCTTCCTCGACCGCCTGACCTTCAGCTGCACGAAGGACGCCAGAATGCACGGCAAAGTGGCCGCCTCCATCGTCTCCTGCCGCCGCGGCGGCGCGACGGCAGCCTTTGACCGCCTGAACAAGTACTTCCAGATGTCCAACATGGTCGTCGTCGGCTCCCAGTACTGGAACCAGGTACACGGCTTCACACCGGACGAAGTCCGCAAGGACCTTGAAGGCCTGCAGACGATGCGCACACTCGCGCGCAATATCGCCTGGATCACGAAGTGCATCGAGGCCGGCAGACAGGCTGGCATCGACTATCCCACGCACGAACCCGTCACCATGACGAACTTCATCGACTGATCTTCCCATAAAAAATGCTGCCATAGAGGAGCGCTCTCCTCTGTGGCAGCATTTTTTGTCGCAATCAGTTCAGCACGACGTAGCCGATGACAAAGCTGATGATGAAGATCATGAAGTAGATGACGATGGCCTTGTTGCTGAGCCAGTCGCTCGAGAGGTCGACCTCGGGCAGTTCGACATGGGGCTTCTCGAGATGCGACATCGCGACATGTGGGACCTCGATATGCGGTGTCTCAATATGAGGCATCGTGACATGCGGTGCTTCAAGATGCGGCTTCTCGATGGAGGGTACCTGCGGCAGCCTACTCTTTCTAGCCCGCGCGCGCAGCTCCGGCACGAGCGGGATGAGGAAGGCCAGCGCTGCGAATATCACAGCGCCGCGCGTCCCCACGGTCTTGATGGCTATGACACCGAGCAAGATGCCGATGGCCACGCCGAAGCACAGGACTTTCTTTTCTCTATCATTCATCATGATTCCATTCACATCCTTTTCCTGAAGTATAGCACCGCGGCCGCATTCAGGCAAGGAAAGTGATAGTCAGCCGATTTTCTGCAACTTCGCGCGGAAGGCAATGCTACGGTTCGTCGCCAGCTCATCAAAGTGGATGACATACGCTCCCTTTTCTGCATCGATGGCAACGACGGTTCCGTCACCAAAGACACGGTGTGTCACGCGGTCCCCCTCCCGGAAAGCCAGGGATTCCGTCTGGCGCGAAAGGCGGCGCGCGGAGGCCCGGACGAAGTCGCGCGCCGCGCGCACGAGGCGCTCGGGCAGCGGCGCGGTGAAGTCGAGGAGCACGTGGTCGATGTCGAGGATGAAGCGCGAGGGGTAGCGCATCGAGCCGTCGATGTTGAGTCCTTCGGCATCCGACAGATAGAGGCCCTTCTCCGCCCGCGTCATCGCGACGAAGGCGAGCCGCCGCTCCTCCTCCATCGCCTCGGGCGTGCGCGTCTTGCGCGAGGGGAAGATGCCTTCATTGAGCGCCACGAGAAATACGTACGGGAACTCCAGCCCCTTGGCCGTATGAACGGTCATGAGCTTCACTTTGTCGCCCGGATCGCCGACATCCTGATTCGTGAAGAGCGCCGCATGCGCGAGGTAGTCTGTGAGCCCCGCCTCCTCGCCGCAGCTGACTTCGTACTCGCGGACCGATTGCTTGAGCTCCGCGAGGTTGTCGAGGCGCGCCTGACTGCCCTCCGTGCGCAGCATGGCCTCGTAGCCGCTCCTGTCGAGCACCTCCGCCAGCACCTCCGAGACGGATGCCCCCTCACTGACATCAGCCAGCCCCTCGACGAGCTGCAGGAATTCCCTTGCCTTCGTGCCCTTCCAGATCGGGTCCTCGATACTCGCCTGCATGGCCTGATAGAGCGTCATCTCATGTGCTTCAGCATATTCCGTCAGGAACTTGCGCCGCCGCTGGCCGATGTTGCGCTTCGGCACGTTGACGACGCGCAGGAAGGACAGGTCATCGCGGTAGGCGAGAAGGCGCAGGTACGAGAGCGCGTCCTTGATCTCGCGCCGCGCGAAGAACTGGACACCGCTGTAGATCATGTAGGGAATCTCCGCCCGGAGGAGCTGCTCTTCGATACTGCGCGTGATGTAGTGGGCGCGGTAGAGCACTGCCATCTCGCGGTACGCGACGCCCTCTTCGTGGAGCCTCGCCATCTCGCCGGCCAGCCAGCTCGCCTCCTCGCTCGCGGCAGTCGCATGGTGGCAGATGACCTTATGGCCATGTCCCTTTACAGGCACAAGGTCCTTCTCGATGCGGCTTGTGTTCTTGGCAATCAGCGAGTTGACGACAGAAAGGATTTCCGGCGTCGAGCGGTAGTTCTCGAGCATGTAGATTGTCTTTGTCCCTGGGAAGTGCGTATCGAAGTCCAGGAGATAGCGCCCCGAAGCGCCGCGCCACGTGTAGATGGTCTGGTCGGGGTCGCCGACGACGAAGAGGTTCTTGTGCCAGCCGCAGAGCACATTCATGAGGCGGTACTGCGGCTCGTCGATGTCCTGGAACTCATCGATCATGATGTACTCGAGGCGCTGCTGCCACTTCTTGCGGATGTCCTCGTGCTCGGCGAAGATGTGCAGCGAGAACTTGATGAGGTCGTTGTAGTCGAGGCCGAAGCACTTCTTCTCTTCATAGAGATAGCCGTAGAAGAGAATGTCCTGCTTCGTCTGCGCCTTGTCGTACTTCTCCTTGAGCGCGGTGAGCGGCAGAGCAATGAGCTCCTTGTAGTAGTCGGGCTGCTGCACGAGCTTGCGCATCTCGAACATGTCGCGCGCCTGGCCGTACGTCATATCGCGCAGGGTCAGGCCGCGCTCCTCGTAGATCTTGGCGAGCATGTCGTCGATGTCGGCGTTGTCGAGCACGAGGAAACTCTTCGGGTAGCCAACGGCATGGCTGTCCTCCTGCAGGATGGAGACGCAGAAGCCGTGGAACGTGTTGATGTAGCCCGTGTCGTTGTCGCCCGTCAAGGCGTGAATGCGGCTGCGCATCTCCGTCGCCGCCTTGTTGGTAAACGTCACGCAGAGGATGTTGCCCGGCAGGATGCCGAGCTCCTCGACGAGGTAGGCAAAGCGGTGCGTGAGCGCCCGCGTCTTCCCGGAACCCGCGCCCGCCAGCACACGCACAAAGCCCTCTGTCGTCGTCACCGCCTCGCGCTGCGCATCGTTGAGCCCCTCGAGCAAATCCTGCCAATCTTCCATATCGCTGCACCTCCTGATCCTGTTCGCATTCCCTTCCATTCTACCACAGCCCCGCCCGAGAATAACAAAAACTTTACATGCCGGTAACAACGCCAATGCATTCAGATGATAGAGTGGAATCGTCAAGAATCAAGTGACAGTATCGAAGAGAAATATGGTGTATATCTGAGTAGGTTCTTTTCATGTCGATGTCAAGATCCACAGCCAGAACCCGGATACATCCGCGCGGGCGCTCTTCAAGAGCGGCATGCGCGTCGGGCAGGATGTCATGGGCACGATGGCCGCCACGCTGATCCTCGCCGTCTTCGGCGGCAGCCTCGGCACCTGGGTGCTCGACTACGTCTACGACCTGCCGTTCCTGCAGCTGCTGAACTCGAACAGCCTCGACATCGTCATCATGCAGGGCCTATCGGGCGGCATCGGCGTCATCCTGACCGTCCCCATCGCGGCGGGATGTTCAGCCTTCCTGCTCGCCCACTAGAGAGCCTCTGTCCACGAGACGAGCCCATCCCAGATTGGATGAGCCGGATATCTTCCATCTTCTTTTAACAAGACATAGCAAAAGAAGGGCGCGCCCAGAGCGCAGCCCTTCTTTTTTGACGTATAGCGAATTGACACGTGTCGGCTCAGCGAGGAAGCTGGCCGTTCTCCGATACCTCGACGACACCGGCCTGGCCGCCCTCATAGTAGGCGACTTTATAGACCTTGTCTACCCCGACCTGCGTGACGTTCTCGACTTCTGCCTGCGGGTGCATCGTCTGCACGACTTCTGCAGCAATCTCCTCGCTGACTTTCGGCGTGCCCTGCAACATGAGCAGGCCACCCCATACGCATAAGCCGACGATTGCCAGGATCCCATTCTTCATGATACCATTCCCTTTCCATACAGACCTAGATGAGTTCTTCTTTCCAGGGACTAGTATACTCTATTTCCCAGCAATTGTTTACACTTCGACCGGAAGTATTCTGTATTCTTGCAAAGTTGTGTAACAATTAAGATTAATACTTGTGCATATACTGTATGCATGAATATCTCAGCGTTCAAAACCGTAGTGGAGGCGCTCGGCCAGCAGCGTATAGCGCTTGCTCGTGCGGTTGTTGGCAACAGCTGTGTTAAGCGCAGCTTTGGAGCCGAGCAGGATGACCTCGCGCTTGGCGCGCGTCACGGCCGTGTAGAGCAGGTTGCGCTGCATCATAATCGTGTGCGAGCGCACGAGCGGCAGGATGACGACAGGGTACTCGCTGCCCTGGCTCTTGTGGACGGTCAGTGCGTAGGCGAGCGAGAGTTCACCGAACTCGCCGCTCTCGTAGTCGACCTCGAGCTCATCACCGAAGTAGACCGTCATGCGGCCCGGCTCGATGGCCATGACGAAGCCGATGTCGCCGTTGAAGACCTGCTTCGTGTAGTTGTTCTTCGTCTGGATGACCTTGTCGCCGAGGCGGAAGGTCTGCGCGGCGTTCGTGAGTTCCGGCCGCTGCGGCGACTTCGGGTTCAGGGCCGCCTGCAGGACCTTGTTGAGGTTGTCCGTGCCGCAGGCCTGGCGGTGCATCGGCGCGAGCACCTGGATGTCCGTCAGCGGGGAGAAGCCCTGCTGCGGCAGGATCTTCGTGCAAAGCGCGACAATCTGCTCAGCCACGGCTTCATCGTCATCGATCTCCCAGAATTGGAAATCGCCCTGCGGCGAGCAGACGGGCAGGCGGCCCGCATTGATCGCATGCGCGTTCATGACGATGCTGCTCTCCCCCTTCTGACGGAAGATGTCGGTCAGTCGGACGCTCGGGATGACGCCGGAGCGCAGGATATCGCGCAGGACCGTGCCCGGGCCGACAGACGGCAGCTGGTCGACATCGCCGACGAAGATGACGTGCGAGCCGTCCGGCACGGCGGCGAGGAAGTGCTGCATGAGCGTGATGTCCATCATCGAGACTTCATCGAGGATGATGACATCGGCCTCGAGCTGCTCGTCCTCGTTCTTGCCGAAAGTCGGCGCGCTCGAACCGCCTGCGCCCTGCGCCTCGAGCATGCGGTGGACAGTCACAGCCTTCTGCCCCGTCGCCTCGGCGAGGCGCTTGGCCGCGCGCCCCGTCGGCGCGCCGAGCAGGACAGTAAGGCCCTGCAGGTGCAGGAGGTCGATCATGCCGCGCACGACAGTCGTCTTGCCCGTGCCGGGGCCGCCTGTCAGCACAAAGACGCCGTACTGCAGAACGTCTTCGAGCGCTTCTTTCTGCTTGTCCGCGAGCTGGATGCCCGCAATCTGCTCCCAGTGCGCGACGAGCGTCGACGGGTCCGTCTCCATCGCGATGGAATCGGCGTACTTCTGCAGGTAGAGCAGCTTGCGCGCTGCTTTGATCTCCGCGCGGTAGAGGTACGGCGGGTAGATGAGCGTCTCCGCGCCAACATACTCGACGGCGAGCTGCTTGGCCTGAAGAAGGTCTTTCAGGACCTTGCGCACCGTCTCCTGCTCGACTTTGAGGAGGTCTGCTGCCTGCTTCTCAAGCGCTGCTTCAGGGATGCAGCAGTGCCCCTGCTGTGCGATCTTCTGCAGGGCAAAGTCGATACCCGCAGAGATGCGACTGCGATCCTCCGCGGCGATGCCGAGGCTCTTCGCGATGGAGTCCGCGATGATGAAGCCGATGCCGTCGACCTCGCTGGCCAGCTGGTACGGGTGATTCTCGAGGGTGTCGATGGAGAAGGAGCCGTACTTCTTGAAGATGCGCGCCGCATACGTGCCCGAGATGTGGTGTGTCTCCAGCCAGAGCATGATGTCGCGGAGCTCCGACTGCGAGGTGTACGAGGCCGTGATCTTCTCGATGGTCTTCTTGCCGATGCCTGCTACCTCGCTGAGGCGGTGTGGCGTCTGCTCGATGACGGTCAGCGTTTTCTTGCCGAACTTCTGCACGATGCGCTTGGCCAGCGACGGGCCGATGCCGTCGACGACGCCGGAGGCTAGGAAGCGCTCAATGCCCTCGGCACTTGACGGCGCCTCGATGCGAAGCCCCGTGACCTGGAACTGCTGGCCGTAGCGCTTGTGCTGTGTCCAGTGCCCGCGCAGGCGAAGCTGCTGGCCGACGAGCGGTGCCTCGACGTTCGCGAGTGCTGTGATGCGGCTGTTCTTGCGCAGCGGCTTGAACGAGAAGACCGTGAAGGGGCTCGCCTCATTCGTAAAGACGATGCGCTCGACGACGCCCTCGATCTCCTCTTCCGTCTCCAATCCCGGCAGGAATGTCTGAATCGTTTCGTTCTTCATCATGCTGCCTCCTCTCGCATATCATCACGCCTCTGTCAGGCGCTCCCACTTCTCATAGCGCATCTCGATCTCCTTCTCCTTCGCCGCGTACGCCTCGGCAATGGCCTGGCTCTGCTGCGGGTCGGCCTGGACGGCCGGATTGTTCATCTGGAATTCGAGGCCCTTGAGCTCTGCCTCGGCCATCGCGATCTCCGCCTCGGCGCGCTGGACCATCTCCTCGCGCTTCGCATCGCTCATACTCTGGATGCGCCCGAGCTCAGCGCGCTTCTTCTCCTCGGCACGGCGCTCTGCCGCCTTTTTCACCTCATCATCTGTCTTCTCTTCCTGCGCCGCAGCCTTTCGTCTCGCCTCTGCCTCGTGCTTGGCCTTGGCCTGCTGTTCCCGTTCGGCTGCTTCAAGCGCTTCGCGCTCCTCGCGCGCCTCTTCCTCCGCAACTTCCTTCTTCATGAGGTAGTAGCTGTAGTTGCCGAGGTATTCCGTCAGCTTGCCGTTCTCGAGCTCTAACGTGCAGTTTGCGACCTTATCGAGGAAGTAGCGGTCGTGTGAGACGGCCAGGAACGTGCCAGGGAAGGCCATGAGCGCCTCCTCGACGGCCTCGCGCGCGGGAATGTCGAGGTGGTTCGTCGGCTCGTCGAGCACGAGGAAATTCGCGCCCGTGAGCATGAGCTTGAGGAAGGCCACACGCGACTGTTCGCCGCCTGAGAGGTCACCGATGCGCCGCAGGACTTCGTCACCATGGAACAGGAAAGCGCCGAGGTAGCGGCGCGCCTGCTCCTCGTTGATGCCGTACTCGTAGATGAGCTCATCGAGGATGGTGTTGTCCATGTTCAGGCCCTCGTGCTGCTGCGAGAAGTAGCCGATCTTGACGCGGCTGCCGATCTTGACGCGGCCCGTCGAGGATTCGAGTTCGCCGACGAGGACACGCAAGAGCGTCGTCTTGCCCGCGCCGTTCGGTCCGACGAGGGCCACACCGTCACCGCGTCGGATGAGCATCGAGAGGTGATCGAAGATCTTGTGGCTGCCGAACGACACCGAGACGTCCTCAAGCTCTGCCACGCGCTCCGCGCACTCAGGCGGCTTATTGAGCGCGAAGTAGTTGAAGGACGCATCTTCCGGCGGCAGCACGATGCGCTCGAGCCGGTTGAGCTGGCTCTGGCGGCCGCGCGCCTGCTTGCTCTTGATGCCCGCCTTGTACTTGCGGATGTACTCCTCCGTCTTCCTGATGTGCTCCTGCTGCTTCTCGTAGGCTGACTGCAGCGCCGCGCGGCGCTCTGTCTTTACCTTCATGTAGTAGGTGTAGTTTCCGTCGTAATCCGTGACCGTATGGCCAGAAAGCTCGAGAATACGCGTGGCGACGTGGTCAAGGAAGTATCGGTCATGCGAGATGATCAGGACCCCGCCGGAGTAATTCTTGAGGAAGCCCTCGAGCCACTCGATCATGTGGATGTCGAGGTGGTTCGTCGGCTCGTCGAGGAAGAGGAAGTCCGGCTCGCGCAAGAGCGCCTTCGTCAGGCAGATGCGCGTCTTCTGGCCGCCGGAGAAATGCGCGACGTTCTTCTCAAAGTCCTCCTCCGTGAAGCCGAGGCCGAAGGCCACGCGGCGGATGCGGCTCTCGTAGTCGTAGCCGTCGAGCAGTTCGAAGCGCTCGACGACCTTGCTGTAGGCGCGCATCGTCTCCTCTGCGTGGTCGACGGCAATCTTCTTCTCGAGCGCCTTCTTGCGCTCGCCGAGCGCGATGACATCGTCAAAGGCGCGCAGGAACTCCTCGTAGAGCGTCCCTGTGCCGAAGTCGGCCTGCTGCTCGACATAGCCGATAGTCGCCGCCTCATCGAGCTGTATCGTGCCGCCGTCATTCTCCTCCTGGCCGAGCAGGCAGCGCATGAGCGTCGTCTTGCCGGCACCATTTGCCCCGACAAAGCCGACCTTGTCGCCGCGCGCGACCTCGAAACTGACATCGTGGAAGAGCTCGTCGATGCCGAATGACTTCTTGAGCCCCGTAACTCGTAGCATTGCCAATGTATTCACTCCAATAAATCAAGTCTGTAAAAATCCAGCGAATTGCGAGAAAGACGGAGCGTCTGCTCCGTCTCTTTCATCCGTCATTTCCCTTTTTTGTGATAGTCACGGCCGATGTTGACGACAGCCTGGTTCGAACTGCCGCCGTCGCGGATGACGCAGGCAAACGGCATGCCGTAGAATACATCCGTATTGCGCGTCGACGTCGTGATCGTCGTCGTCGGATTCGAGCTCGTCTTGCCCGTCTCGACACCCGAGATGATGAAGCCCTTGCGCTGCAGGGCAGCGGCGACTTCCGCACCGGCACCGTCGATGCCGCTCGAGTTGATGACCATGACCGCGATCTCCTCCGGCTTCATCGGCTCATCATCCGAATCCTTCTTATCCTGATCCGTGAGCTTCGTGCCGCCGCTCGTCTTGTGGGCGAGCATCTTGAGGTCCTTCGGCAGATCCGCATCATACTTGTCCTCAGCCTCCTGCGCCTCCTGCTCTGCCGCCTCCGTCAAAGTCAGGCCGAGCTCCGACGCCAGCAGGTCGCGCACATCCGTGATGTCCGGGATCCAATAGCTGATGTCCTTGTGGTAGGCTGGCTGCCCCGGGACCATCTGCGCCTCGAGACCGTTTGCTTGGAACGTCTTCATCATCTTGGCAAAGCTCAAGAGCTCTGTCACCGACATGTCCGTCTTGACAGCCGAACTGACTTCCTTGACGATGTCCGGCAGGCGCGGCAGAATCTCCGGCGTGAGGACCTGAGCGAGGCAGGCCTTCATAAACTTCTGCTGACGCCCGATGCGCCCGATATCGCCCTCACCGTCGCGGTAGCGCACGTACTGGATGGCTTTTTTGCCATCCATGTGCTGCTCACCCGGATAGAGGTCGATGACGAGGCCGCCATTGTCATCCCAGGGGTCCTCGTAATGCATGCGCTTCTCGACATCGATGTCGACGCCGCCGATGGCGTCGATGATGCGCTCAAACGACTTCGTGTCGATGATGATGTAGTGATCCATCGGCACGCCGAGCAGCCCCTCGACCGACTTCTGCGACAGGGCATGGCCGCCATAGGCATAGGCATGGTTGATCTTATCGTAGCCATGGCCGTCAATCGCCACGCGCGTGTCACGCGGGATTGACAGGAGAGCCGCCTTCTCCGCCGTCTTGTCGATGGAAGCCACCATCAAGGTATCACTGCGGCCCACATCATCCTTGCGGCTGTCCACACCCATGATCATGACGTGGATGATCTCATGGTCTGTATCACCGATCTCATGAGCAGGATTCTTTCTATTTATGCCAGCGTAGCAGCCAAGCACGACAGCAATGATGACGACGAGGATGAGTCCAAGCCACTTGACCCGTCGAAAGCTGCGTCTCTGTTTGCGCATCTCAGGCATCCAATATCGCCCCTTATATCTAAAATAAAACGTTACAACTCATTCAGTATATCAAATATCAAATCGGTCTGCAAATACGAAAACCATCTCCCTGAGATACGGAAGGACAATACACAAAAAGGCTCCGCCTCAGCGGAGCCCTTGCTTAACCGGCAACTCCCTATCCTCCCAGTCCGTCTCCAGACAAGTACTTTCGGCCTCTGAATGCTTAACTACTGTGTTCGGTATGGGAACAGGTGGAACCATTCA